>ULWN01047394.1_pt1 | contig 22339 bp, 36 predicted proteins | sample 1960371 | NCBI WGS metagenome assembly ULWN01 (sample SAMEA4835813, study PRJEB28245) | human gut metagenome | biome: gut microbiome; material: fecal sample | place: Denmark | collected 2008 | reverse complement strand
CTGGTCGCTGGTCGCTGGTCGCTGGTCGCTGGTCGCTGGTCTGGCAGCATAAAATCATCCTTTTATGAAAATCAACGTTTTTTGAGCACTCGCACACAAAAAATTACCGCATTGGTTGCAACGACAACCTGCATTTTGCGGAGCATATGACAAATAAAGTACGGGTGCGTTGAGGATGCCAGACACATCAGAGGTGGCGGGAGATTACTCCCCTGCCTGGTCTCTTACTTCTCAGATTCGTAGTCTACGAAGACAGCGACCTCCGTCTGGCCGGTTCGGATTCGTACCTCGCAGAAGTCTTTCCTCGTTACCAGTGCTATCACTACGACGGTAATACAGATGACGATCAGGGCGATTAACATCGCCTTTTGCTGCTTCATAGCCTACTTCTCCTTGCCTTTCGGCACGTAAGAGGCTAACCTAAGTTTGTAAGTCATAGATTTGGCCTCAGATTAATGTTAAGCGTCCTGCAAGACGCGTAATGTTAACTGGGGCTTTTCTCTGTCTGCCTTACGGCTGCATGCCCGAGGCAGACAGCCTCAAGCACCCGCAGCTATTCTACAGTAAAAACTCGCGCTTTCAATTTCCCGCACGTCCGGCAAACTGACTGGCCTGTGATCCTGATGGTTCACGCTCAACGTACCTGTCCATTTCCAGCTTTACTCCCTGCATGATCAACATCCCCTCAATAACACCTTCTGCTTTTTGCAGTACCCGCCCGGCCCAGCAATCAGAGCGCCCATGCTTACGGCCCAGTGACATAAGCGTCATCCCGAACACATAATAATCATACAGAAAATCATGCAAATCGCTGTTGTTGACGTTCAGTTGCGCCATGCAATTGCTGATAATCAGCGCATCGTCATCGGTACACTGAGGCCGTGATTTAACCTTTGACGGGATCAGCCCCTTAAATCCGGCGGCAATGGGCGACCAGCTCACATCCTCATGATTATTTGCCACCCATGCACCCCAGCGTTCAAGCACCTGCTGAATATCACGCATCAGTAGCTTTCCCCTTATCCCATCCACGATGAACCATAAGGACACCGTTGACGACGGCGTGCCGTTTGCCTTCTTTATCGCCAATATATTTTCTGACCGTGGCACGATTACAGTTCAGTATTCGGGCCACTTCGGTCTGATTTCCATATGCCTCAACAAGCATGTCAGGAATGATTTTTACGGTGAACGTCATGCGGCCTCACTTCTGCTGTTTCGCAGGCCTTTAAGTTTCTGTTGATACTCTGCCTTGATCGCCTTGCACTCTTCGACAGTCCAGCGGTGGCGACTATGGTTTGATTCGATTTCGTCTACTGCTTCCTGCCCGATGCGGTTAATCAGTTCGACGCGATACGGAACGAGATTTCCGCTTTTGTATTGGTTACACACCACGCATTGCTTATGGATATTGCGTTCATCAAATCTGAGCTGAGGTGCCGCAGCTGTTGTACGGTAATGACCAGCATCCCACTGGGCTGAATCTAACGTCCCGCATGAAACACACGGCAAATGACGGTCCCGCTCCCTGATATAAGCATTCACAGCCTGTTGTGCCTGCTTAATCCAGTAACTGCGGGGCTGTAAGTCCCTCCTGCGCGCTTTCAGCTTGTCTGCCTGCTCTTTTGCTGAAGTTATCGCCTTTTCTTTTCTGACCAGTTCCAGTGCGCACTGACCACAGCAAACTATCTGATATGAGCGGAACGGCACAAACGAGGAGCCGCACACTTTGCATTTTTTGGGTTTACGTTGCTTCATCATCACCTCAGAAAAACGACAGCAGGCGGTTATTCAGTTCAGGGCTGTTTGAGCGCCCAAACACATGCTTTAACGCGGCATTAATCATTGCGTTGTAGCAACGTTCAAACTCATCCTGATCCATATTCGCGTAACTCAGGCTTTTTGCCCGATATCTCACCTCGCCTCTTATGGTTGTGACCACATCATAGAACCCGGCAAGAATTGTCAGATTTTTACGAAACTCATCAAACTGCGTCGCTTCATCAGAGAATTCGTATCCAGCATGTTCAGCGCACCAGTACTGAAAGCAGAAATTAAGAAAAGCGAACATCTTCCGGTGAAAAGATGGGTTACGGGTAAGTTTTGCTTCCAGTGTATACAGCTCACCGTTTTTAAATTTTGCCAGTCGGGGTAAATCGCGCTCATACGCCGGTACAAATACGCCATTAGCCGCCTTGATCATCTCTATTTCCATCAGGCAGCCTCCGCTTTGAATTTGCGCGTCAACACATGTTCACGGGCTTCACACCCCTGAATGAGCATGTCGTTAAAATCCGGCAAGTCAGGCCAGCGAATGCTGACCTTCTCAACGTCATTACGACTCATGAGATTCTTATGCCCACATTTAAAGGCAGCCGCCAGACCTGCGCCGTGCTCATCATTGTCTGCAAAGATAATCAGGTGATTAACGCCTGGTGGCGCAATAAACTTCTCCATAAAACCGGAGTTCATTGTTGACCACACATTGCAGCGGAAGATTTGACGGCATGAAAGCGCAGTTTCGATACCCTCGGCTATCCCCAGAGTGGACGACACCGGATACAGGCGTATTGCCACCGATTTGGCATGCTGCAAACCAGGCAACTCCTGTAGCGCGGTCATTTTTTTAGCCGCCTCTACATTCGCCTTGCGATCACCATCCAGCAACGTACGATGCAGATAGCAAAGAGAACCTTTGTCATCTGTTGCAATGGCGTAAATTGCCTGATATTCGCGCCCGCTGGCGATCTGACGGTCACAAAAACGCACGGATTCGGTCGGTAACTGGAGTATTCCCCTCCCCTGCAGGTACGCCTCACCTGTTGTACCCCGCAGACACGGGAGTCCGGCAAACTTATCTATGACCAGCTCCCGCTTTCTGCTTATCTCTGTTACAGGCTGGCTGACTTTCTCCCTCTTCCAGGTATTTCCGATCAGCCGATCGATTTCATCACACAACGTCACCCAGGGCTTACCCGTGGCAAGTTGCAACAGATTCATCCCGTCCCCGTGACCACAGACACAAATCCATGAACCGGAACCATCCTTATCATCACAGCGAAATTTACCTCTGGCACCACATATCGGGCAGGGGCCGCTATAATGTTTCAAGCCAGTAACAGGAGGCATGCCGTAATATTCAAAAATTCTCCCCCAATGCCCGGCCGCTGCCTTCTTAGTCTGCATGCTGGCCTCCTGTCATGGCTTTCTTGCGCCCTTTGGCATAGGCAATGGTCTTTGACCTGATGAAGTTGTACACTTCAACTGAGGTTTGCAGCGGCGCATTACTGAAGCCTTTAGGCCACACACCGAACTTCTCCTTGTAGGTATGAGCGCACCATCCGTCACTCAGGGGTTTACCCGTCGCGTTGCGGTAATTCTGATACCCCTTGATCTCACTCCACCAACGCTGCTTTTCCTCGCGACTGTATTCGCGTTTCCCTTTGTTTACGCGAGAGAGTTTTCGATCGCGGTCTGTTGCCACATCATCGCCACCAAGAGGACGAAACCCACATTTGGGACACATGTGTACACCAGCAGGCTTCATGAAGTGGCATTTGGGGCATTCTCTGGGAAGTTTCTCAGCCTTAACCTCGCCACCGCCAGCAGACGCTTTCATTCCGTCATTTTTACCCGGCAGTTCGTCATACTCGATATCCTCGGGGAAGCCCAGCCGATGAACCGTACCAGAATGGTCAAAAATCAACGCACGTTTTTTACCTGGGGCTGTACGTAACGCTCTACCTATGCACTGCAACCAACGGATTTCTGATTTTGTCGGACGGGCGTAGATCAGGCAGCGAACATCGCTGTCAAATCCCGCAACCAGTACACCAACGTTGACAATTATTTTGGTCGCGCCCTCTTCAAAACGGCGAATGATGTCCTGTCGTTCATCATGGAGGGTATCTGCCGTCATCACCTCTGCACCAATACCGGCCTGTAAAAACTCACGGGTAACAAAATTCGCATGCGCAACATTCACGCAGAAGCAGATCGTCGGCAAATCCTCGCCATTCTCAAGCCAGTTGCGAACGATATCGCCAACCAGATCCGAACTCCCCATGATGGATGCGAGCTGCTCCTCGTTGTAATCCCGTCCAAATACGGTGTTACTGGTTTTTACGCCAGCCAGATCAGGCATTGAGGGGGCAAAAAACTCGTAATCGCTCAGATCACCACGCTGAATAAGTTCACGAATCGTTGTAGGCTTGATCAGGCATTCGTAGTACTTCCCCATCCAGGCTGCGAACGGGGTGCCGGAAAGTCCAAGAACCCTGATGTCTCTGTCCCGGATAACCTCAAGTAACGCACGACGCTTCATGTGTGCTTCATCGATGATCAGCAGATCGATGTTGTCAGGAAACTCACGACGGATCAGCGTGTCGGCACTGGCAATCTGAATCAGTCGTGACGGGTCATAGTTAGGGTGATCACGCCATACAAAACTGATTTCTTCCCACGGCAAACCGTATTCGGTGAAACGTTCCGCTGTCTGGTTCAGCAGGATGGTGTACGGACAGACAAACATCACCCGCATACCTCGTTCAACCATTCCGGCAGTGACGAATGCTGCAAGACCAGTTTTGCCAGAGCCAGTGGGTGCATACATCAGGTACGTGCGATGCTGTTTCCACTGGTGCCGCAGCTGGTTTAAACCGCGCTCCTGAGCAAAGTTTGGGGTGATTTTCAGCATGACGCCCCCTTGCCATTCGCCGGGATGATATCGATCCCAGCATCGCTATAACTGGTCAGTTTCTTTGGCATTCGAAGCAACACAAAGCCTTCAGTGCCACGACGTGCCAATTCACGCAATTTCATGACTGAGCGGGGTCGCGGAGAGCTACGATCGATCTCGATAGCCACACTCCCACCAGTTTTTGCTGTTGCGAGAATATCAACACGGAAATTTCTGCCATCGATTCTTACGGTGACATCTCTTGCCACATGCATCCCCTGTGACTTAAGGATCGTTACAACATCAGCCAGAAAGCTGTAACGGTCCTCTGTTCTCAGTGGTACAGTGCTCAGTGTACGGATCAGTGTCGATTTTGTTGCTGCTGACATAGTTTATCACTCAATAATTAGCTTGATAATCATTTCACCAGAAACTATCGCGCTCTTATACAGTGATCTACCTAACCTATGTACCTGCCTTCTGGCCTAGGCCAAGGGATACAGGCCTTTCCAACGACTCCACCCCCCAACCCCCCTCCTCTCTTCCTTTCAGGAAATTAGTTGCATACGTAACTATTTCTGACGCAACTAACCGCCATCATGGTGTCGGGGGAAACTTCCGTACCGCTACTGGCGAAAGCATCCAGCCACGGCTGGCTCTCGCGTACTTCTGGACATACACCCGTAACCGGGTGTTGGCGCTCCGTCTTGCCCTGTTGCCCTTCCTGAACGATACAGGCTCCTTGTCCCACTCTTCCTGGTACACTCTCGCGTACTCTGCTGCAATTTTTACCCTGGTGGTCGGGTCTAGCTGTAACAATTGCTCCTGTATCCAGTCCCGATCAGCATCACAGTACTGCTCGGGCATAACCGTTTTGATTTGCCTGTTCACTCACACCTCCGATGGGCTGTGTGTCCAGGATTAATCATCGCCTCTTACGAACGCAGGGAACGGTCGAACCTCTTCCGCCTCAACTCTGCCGTCATCAAAGGTTTTGACGTAAATTTCACGTCCGACGAGAAGCGCTTTACTGATCGCGCTCTGCGCCACACCAAAGTCCTTAGCGGCTTTCTTCTGACCGAACCTGTATACGTAATCAGCCAGGGTCTCTTTTTTCATCGCCATAACTGACTCCTTCAAAATGCCCATATCATTACGCACAGTTATTAAAATGTCAACACCGCTGATATTTCAATAAATATAACCAAAGGTGATATGGTATGAACATGAAAAAGAAACCGTTAACCCCTGAACAACTGGAAGATGCTAAGCGTCTGAAAAGTATTTTTAACGCGAAAAAGAAAGAGTTAGGCTTATCTCAGGAGTCATTAGCCTATGAATTAGGTGTTACTCAAAGCGCTGTTAATCAGCTAATGGCTGGCATCAACGCCATAAATGCCAGCCACGCAGCACAGCTTGCTAAGATACTGAATGTAAAGGTTGGTGATTTCAGTCCCAGCCTGGCAAAATCTATTGCAGAAATGGCGCTCGCAATTGAAGAGCCATTAACTCGTGTCCCCGCTTACGAATATCCGTTACTCTCCTGCGTACAAGCTGGCGCATTCTCAATGGATGATATTTCGTACACCGCAAAAGATGCGATTAAATGGATCTCCACCACCACAAAAGCCAGTGACAGGTCGTTCTGGCTGGAGGTCAAGGGGCATTCAATGACCGCACCGCAGGGTGGTAAACCCAGCTTCCCTGAAGGTATGCTGATACTCGTTGACCCTGAACGGGAAATCGAGGATGGCGATTTTTGCGTGGCCCGAATGAACGGCGATGAATTTACCTTCAAACGATTCATTCGTGAGAGCGGTAAAGCGTACCTGGAGCCGCTCAACCCACGATTCGAGATGATTGAGTGTAACGAAAACTGCCAGTTTGTCGGAAAGGTCATCAAGTCGCAGTGGAATGATGAGACTTTTGATTGAGCTCACAGAGTGATTTGACATCCTTCACGTCCTTTGGGGCGTGGAGGATGTCAAAGCCATCAAGGGGGGTGAGAGGGGTAGCTAGATACTTAGAATCTCAATAATTAGCCTATTAACTGTTTTTGTGTGCAATTTGCCATTCAACCACTGGCTTCAGGTGTTGTCATTCAGGCTGTGCATCATGTTTGAACTACCAAAGCCTTAGCCAGGGCCTAGGCTAGGTGTTGATGTGGATTCACACGGTAAAATGCCAGATGTGGTGCTACATTTTACTGCGAAAAACTGGCTGCTACTGGTTGAGTCTGTCACCAGTCATGGACCGGTTGATGGGAAGCGGCATGCTGAGCTTGCCAGGCTGTTTGCCGGATCAACAGCCGGACTTGTCTATGTGACCGCTTTTCCAAATCGCTCCATCATGGGACGATATCTTGGTGAAATCGCATGGGAAACAGAGGTATGGGTGGCTGATGCACCTTCTCATCTTATTCACTTCAACGGAGTGCGATTTCTTGGCCCCTACTCTACTGAATGAGTACAGGACCAGATAAATAGCCCGGCCCATGCGCCGGGTTTTTCTTTGCATATCCCCTCCTGCTATCTGTCCCCTTCAAAAATAAATCACTTTAAAAATCAGTTAAGTAATATTTTTTTGCCCACAATAACCACCAACGGTATTTACACAAAAATCACCGCAAGTTATATTTATTTCAAGCCAGAAACATCGCGCCCTTACACAGGGCTACATAAATCAGTCGTACGGCGCGACTTAACCCGCCGCAAAATGCTCTTTAACAATCTGGAGCTTTACAGCGTCAATGACCTGTTTAGACCCCTACACGTAAACGTGCTGTATCATCGGGTGCGATCCGGTCGATGAGAGAGTATCCCCGCGCGAGAGCGAGAACGGCGTGAGAACGGGCAACACTGGCAGGAAGTTGGCGCTGACCAATACAGGGAATGTTTTGGGGTGTGGTGAAGGGTTCATGGACGGGAATATGTCGCACGTAAAGCGGCGAGGCCCGAGGGACTATTGCTGAAGATAAGTAGGCCGAATCGGGTCGAAATGGGTCTCCCACCTGCCACATCGCCAAAGCATTTCCGAGAAAGGACGGTATTGACTGCGTGTGATGTCGGGGCTATATTTGGCGAACACCTCATAAAACGGGTGTCGGGATTCTCACCCCGCTGACAATCGAGGCGATACAGACGCGCCAGCGTCTTTTTTTGTATCGACATACACGCACATCTTATCAATGGTGGGCTGTATGGGGCCGACTTCGGTCGGGCTGGTTCCCTTGATTGCCAGTTGTGAGAACCCTGTACAGTCCACCGCCAGCGAGCTTCTCACCTCCTGCGGTGGTTATTAATCACCAATCAAGGAGGCTGCCATTATGGCTACTATCCCAGTCCTTTCTCAACCTGAAATCACCATTTCCAATGGTCGCGTTATCACAACGTCTATTGCTATTGCTGAATTTTTTGACAAGCGGCACGACGACGTTTTAAAAAAAATCCGATTGATGGATTGTTCTACGGAATTTAACGCCCGCAATTTTTCGGACGTTACCTACACCGACGCCAAAGGCGAACAACGCCCAATGTACCAAATCACCAAAAACGGATTCGTTTTCCTGGTGATGGGGTTCACTGGCAAAAAAGCCGCCGCTTTCAAAGAAGCCTACATTGCTGAATTCGATCGCATGGAAAAACAACTATGGGAACAGAAACAACTGGCCCTGTCTTCTCCTGCGATGAATATCAATTTCCCTTTGTCGTGGTTTTCAGAGCATCACCCCTATGCCACGATGAACTATGTTGATCGCAAGGTTATCAGCCTTGATGCTTCCGTGCTCTTCGATATGCCAAGCCCAACTATGCGCATCCTCAACGAGCTACACAGCAAGGGCTATAACGTCGACGCAGCTGTCGCTGAATTTAACGCCTTCAAACATCTGACGGAAGAAATGCGCCGTAAATTGCTGGATATTTCCCGCACATCGGAAAAGTCTTCCCGCTTTGGTTTCAACGTTAATCTTTAATTAACCCCATCCCCGACCACATATCGGGGATTAAATTAAATATCTGGATTAATTAACCGGAGGATTTGTCATGCTCAAACCTCACTACGGAACCGCATTAGTTTCTCGCGAGGACGTTAAACCCGGCACAGCAATTCTTTACAACGGGCGTTATTACATGGCGTCAGCGAACGTTAATAATGCACTTTACGCTCATTCACTGATTGAAAAAATTCGCATTATCTCAGATGCAATAGAAATTTACCTGAACAATAAAGGCCAACCGTTAATCTCACCAGCCTGAAAGGAAATATCATGCTCAATCAAAAAATAAATATCAATGTAAAAAGCGTCGTAACTCCAGCAGGAACGATAATGGGAGAAGTTTTTATGGATGATAAAATCATCGCCTATTTTGTCGTCCTGTCTGATGAGGCTATTTCTGTTATTGATACGGAAGGCAATGTTATGTTTATCGCAGAACATCCAGAAGACATCGCATTACAGGCCGCTGCATATTTCTTCGCTAAGGAGCAGGAGGAAGAATGTAACTGCCCTGTATGTCAGCTTTCCCGACAAATTAATTTAATGCATTAACCGGAATCAGGAGTTCCGCCATGAACGCATACCTCACCTGCGACCGCATAGAGGAGCGTCGCTGGATTAATCAGCAAATTCAGGATGAAAAGGATAAATGGATTGATGATCGGGCGCAGGAGCTTATCAGCATGTTCCCCGATAAACCATTGCTTATGAGCAGCCTTTTTTTACCCAAAGAAGCCCAACTGGCACTCACTGGCGAAAAAGCTGAAGAGGCGTACAACGATTATATCTCAGCGATCGCCTATGCTCGGGCGGAAGAAGAATGGGAGAGAAAATTCTCCCCCTGTCCTTTCTGATTTTCAGGACCAAAAAATGTTCGATATCGTTGAATTTGTTAAGCAGCAGGAGCGCTTTTTCTGCGAGGCATTAACTGAACCGACGCTGACATGGGCGAAGGAAAGTCAGTTTGCAATTCAGCAATTCCAGAAAAATGCCTTTCTGGCTGACACAGCACGGGCAAATCTGCCCAGCGCACAGAACGCTATCATCAATGTTGCCGCCATCGGCATAACCCTGAACCCGGCCAGCAAGCTGGCGTATCTGGTCCCACGAAAAAAGGCTGTATGCCTGGATATCAGTTATATGGGGCTTCTGCATCTGGCACAGGTCACAGGAGCCATTCAGTGGGGGCAATGCAAACTTGTTTACGAGAAGGACATTTACGAGTCCAACGGTATTGACTGCGCCCCCACGCACAAATACAACCCATTCGTAGACAGGGGCGCACGCATTGGCGGTTATTGTGTCGTAAAAACATCCGAAGGCGACTATCTGACCGAAGAGATGAGCAACAGGGAAATCGAGGTCATCAGGGCGTGCAGCAAAGCCGGAAATAACGGAGGAAGTAGCCCGTGGGATAGTTTCCCCGATGAAATGGCCAGAAAAGCCATTGTTAAGCGCGCCAGCAAATACTGGCCCCGTCGCGATCGCCTGGATACAGCTATCGACTACCTGAACACTCAGGCCGGTGAAGGTATCATCCTGAATGCTGATCACATCCCTGAGCGTGACGTCACTCCCGCATCAGATGAGATTATCAATGAGATCACTCAGGCAATCACCGAAATTAACAAGACATGGGATGACCTGCTTCCCGTATGTTCCAAAACATTCCGTCGCACGATTGCATCACATGAAGCTCTCTCTCAGGAAGAAGCTGTCAAAACGCTTGATTTTGTCAAAAAGAAAGCTGCCAGAAACAAGGCCACGGCGGAAGCGAAAGTTCACGCCACCACGGAAAATAACAGCGAGGCCGTGTCATGACACCAGAAATTATTCTCCAGCGAACTGGCGTGGATATTACCAGCCTCGACCAGGGCGATGATGGATGGCACAAGCTGAGACTCGGTGTTATCACTGCTTCAGAAGTTCACAACGTCATAGCCAAACCACGTTCAGGCAGCAAATGGCCTGATACAAAAATGTCATACTTCCACACCCTGCTGGCTGAAGTTTGTACTGGCGTGGCACCGGAAGTTAACGCTAAGTCGCTCGCATGGGGAAAGCAATACGAAGATGATGCCCGTGCCCTCTTCGAATTTATCGCGGATGTTACCGTCGCGGAAACGCCAATAATTTTTCGTGACGAAAGCATGCGCACCGCCTGCTCTCCCGACGGTTTATGCAGCGACGGTAACGGTCTTGAGCTTAAATGCCCCTTCACTTCCCGCGACTTCATGAAGTTCCGGCTTGGCGGCTTTGACGCTATCAAGCCTGCTTACATGGCCCAGGTGCAATTCAGCATGTGGGTTACAGACAAGGACGCCTGGTACTTCGCCAACTACGACCCACGTATGAAGCGTGAAGGCCTGCATTATGTCGTGGTCGAGCGGGATGAAAAGTACATGGCGAGTTTTGATGAGATGGTGCCGGAGTTCATCGACAAAATGGACGAAGCACTGGCGGAAATTGGTTTTGTATTTGGAGAACAATGGGGGGGGTTAATAACTAATGGATGATGTAATTTTTACTTACAATGAAGAATCAGCACTAACCGCCGGACAAGGTGGTTTTATTACCGAAACGGGTGCGCATATCATTAACATCACCGAAGCAGAACTCAAGCAATCAGAAAAAGGTGCCCGATTCATTGAGTTTTCTGGAGAATCCGACGACGGACGGAAAATCCAATATCTCAGTGTTTGTGTTCAGAAGAATGACGGCACTGAAAATAAATTTGGGGCGAGCATTATTCACGCCATGATGGGATGCACAGGAATTGGGCAGTTAACGCAACATATGGTTTCCGTCAGTAAATATGTTGCACCTGAGTTTCACGGAAAGAAAATCGGGTTAGTGCTCCAGAAAGTATTAACCACAAACAGAAAGACTGGCGCAGACAGTTACCAGATGGAAATCCGCATTCCATTCATTGCAGAAACAGGGCAGACACTGAAAGAAAAAGCTGAAGGAAAGAAACCAGAAACGGTAGCAAATATGGTTTCCACTCTCAAAGACAAAGACAATCGCAGCAAAAACGCAAACCCGAATCACACGGACGACCCGGGTTACTGGCAGTACGGTGGCGATAATTTTTAATTCACAAACAAAACCAGGCTTTAAATGCAGTGAACAACTGAAGCCTTAACACACCTCTACACGGAGATATTAATATGAACCAGCATCAAACTGATGTTAATGTTTTCATTAACGACCTCGACGGCGGGGTATTTGTTAACAAACTTGGTGCGGTATTAAGTGAAGTTGCCTTTGGCGTAAACAGCACAAACAAAAAAGGAAAGGTATGTGTTGAATTCGAATTATCTTCACTTGATGAAAATCGCGTATCAGTTTCCCATAAACTAAAATTCACACGCCCGACAATGCGTGGTAGTAAATCAGAAGAAGATACGACTAACACACCAATGTTTGTAAATAAAGGTGGTGAGCTTACTTTGTTCCAGAAAGACCAGGGACAGCTTTTTGATAAACAGGGCCAACATGACGCTGTTTTACGCTGAATAATCCCCGCCTTAAAACGCTCGCGCATTATCCCTAAATACATAAATTAAAGGTAAATATACATGTCTCAGTTAGATAGCAATGCCATTAAAGAAATTGTAAAACTCACCACTACTGCTTTTTCTGGTGAAAATTTGCCGCTTACGGAATGCCCTGTTGCGTTATTGCCGGACAATGTAAATATCGAAAGTCTGGAACGATTCATGACAGAACGTTTTCGTTTCCGTGGAGTCATGACCACAACCAGTATTGATGACTTTGTTGAATACAGCAAAGGGTATGCCGATGAGTGCTCCCGCTGCTTCATTAACGCGGAAACGATGAAAGCAGTCACTGTGTTCAATATCGGCACTCTGGAGCAACCTGGACACGCTGACAACAAGGCACTGCTGGAACTGAAAGCCACATCACCATATCGCGCATTACGTGACGTGGACGGCAAAAAACAACTCCAGAAATCTCTCGCTGAATGGCTGGAAGACTGGGCCGACTTCCTCACAGCCTATGACAGCGACGGTAATGTGCTGGATATCAAACAGGCGATCTCTGCTGTCCGTCGTCTTACCATCGACGCAAAACGCAGTGCTGAATATGAAGAGCAAAACTTCAGCGGTAGCCGCTCAGTCATGGAGTCCGTTGAGGCTAAAAGCAAAGAAATCATGCCTGCCACTTTCCGCTTTGAATGCATCCCATACGAGGGCCTGGGCAACAGGGAATTCACGCTGCGATTAAGCATTCTGACAAGCGAACAACCTGTTCTGGTGCTACGTATCGTGCGTGTTGAAGCTGCGGAAGAAGAAATTGCCAAAGAGTTCCGTGACCTGCTGAAAGAGCGTTTCGAAGAAGAAGATATCTTAACCTTCATCGGCACGTTCTCAGTGTGATGAAATCTGTGACAGGGACGTCACGACATATCGCTCATATTTCACGAGAAAATACACAGTTCTTGGAGGGTATACTATGCAATTTAAAGATTTACCAGAGGATATTCAGAAAATAGCTGCGGATACGCTTAAAGACCATTTATCGGTGATAAATTTAACAAAGGAACCAAAGGCGAATCTGGAAAATATATCCCGTAACATGCGAGATGTTTTTGTCGGGATGTATGCTTATGACAATGAAAAGCACGAGGAACATATTCAAAATTGCCGCCTTAATAAAGGACAACAAAACATCAAACACAATATAACAGAAAACGACAAATCAATTAATTCTGTTGAAAGAGTGAATAATTCGCAGAAAACAGACCCATTGGTATTCTGGAATATCGTTCAGGCTTTTGCCTTGAGCAAGGTGTATGAGTTTAACAACATCAATCATTCAGGGATCGACACTCATCAATCATCACATCGTGAGGGGGTGTCCATGCTTCTGTCTCTGTTACGAGAGCAGGGCGAATGTCCTCACTCGACATTGAACGACACTGAGCAATAGTCCATCCGTATTTTCCGCCAACTTGATATCGTCATCAAACTTAACTTTGATCGTGCGCTTCCAGTTGTGAATAACAACCTTGCTGTGTTTAGTCATTGGCGGCATCAGTTGCCGATTGCTGATGTCCGCCCTTTTTAAAGTATTAAGGGTTAACTCATGACGGCTTTTACCGACAAAGAGCTAATTAAAGAAATTAAAGAACGTATCAGCAGTCTGGAGGTGCGGGACAATATTGAGCGCCGTGTTTATGAGATTGCGTTGACTGCATTGACCGCTGAACCATTCGCCACTATCGACACCGTGGGAATTGAGCTCGTTAAATATGGTTGTAACACGTTTATTTGTCCCGACAATTCGATGGAGCCGGGAAATGTACCGCTATATATCGGCCTGCCACGAATTGAGCCAGCAAGCCAGACTGCCAAGCTGTCATTCCAGGAATGGTTGTCAGAACAAAAAGAAAAAATAGACGTTGATTGCGGATGTGTAAGCATCGAAACGCTTACGCACTGGATGAAATCAGCTTATGAGGCTGGCAACTCTCCGGTAACTCCGGATGGTTGGATAAGCTGTAGTGAGCGAATTCCGGACGATAAACAGTATGTTTGGTGTTGGGGTAAGTCTTACGGCTGGACTGAGTGCGATACCTTCGAAGGGTATTACGATTGGTCGAGAAACAAATGGTGGGCAGTTACTGACGATGGGGAAGAACCGGCATCGAAAGTAACCCACTGGATGCCGCTACCAGAACCGCCGCAGGAGGTTAATTGATGGACTCCTTCGCGAAATATACGATTATTGACTGGATAGCATTCCTTCAGGTTTTGCTCATCTGGTTTTATATGGCTTACAGGAGTGGACAGTGGATTGTCAGTGTAGCCTGTAGCAAGGGATGGCGTTGGTGGAACCGAAAGAATAAAAAAAGCACTGGCCTTGGATTCATTTTACGAAGCATTCAATCTTAACAGCCTTCAGCCTGGTTCTGTCGTTGTAGTCACCACTCAAAGCGGCATGACGATACAAATTCACAAGCCAAAGGAGGAAGGTCGTGGCTAACCTGCAACTTGCCGTCAAAGGTGAATAAGAATCCTCGCACTCGCGGGGATTTCTTTTATCTGAACTCGCTACGGCGAGCTTGAGAGGTTAAAACGATGAAAAATAATGTAATGAAAAATGGAACTATCGACAGCCAGGCTCTGTTGAAAATGGTGAATGAAGCGCGGAGACTGTGCGGTGAAAAAGAAGTACGCAACAACGACTTCATTGCACGCATCAAAGATGAACTTGATGGGGAGGGTTACGAAATTTTCGTAACCCCCATGGATAAGAAAAAAGGCGGTGCGGATCAGGTTGTTATTGTGATGACCTATAAACAAGCGCTTCGCGTCGCCGCACGTGAGTCGAAAGCCGTCCGCCGTTCTTTTGCGTAACCCCCAACAGGAGAAATGATATGAAATCTATTATCAAACATTTTGAGTGCGAAATCTCACAGGGTAATATCGTTGGGCTGGATGCAGCTTTCTATCAGGGTAAGCCTGTGTTTCTGGCTGCTCCATTCGCAAAAGCCCTGGGATACGCCAACACGGCGGACGCATTGAAAAAGCACTGCAAGTCATTGATTAAACTTAATTATCGCGAATCGCGAGAATTAGGTTTAGGTGACAATCCGCGAGGAATTCAACTTATTGGCCAAGGTGACGCTTTTCGTCTCATCATGCGTAGCTCGTTACCATCGGCAGAACGGGTTCAGGATTGGGTTTGTGAAGTTGTCCTCCCAGCCCTGATGGAGACAGGAACTTACAGCCTTAAACAGGAGAAAAGTACACCATCAAACGGCCTTCCTGAATACCGCAAAGCTAAAGCGCTGAAAATGGAAATGGAGGTTATCTCAAGCGTTCTGGATCGTTTACCGCACCTGGGCGACAAGGCGAAACAGGCTGCTTACGCCTCAGTGATTAACCGTTCTGCTGGTTTTAATGTTATCCCCCTTCCTGTTCTTGATGAACATCACTACAGTGCAACAGAGGTTGGTAAACAGTTTGGCGTCACTGCAAACAAGATCGGTCGCATTGCCAATACCTACATGCTCAAAACAGAACAATACGGGAAATGGTTCATCGACAAATCCCCGTATTCGGATAAGCAGGTAGAAAGCTTTCGATACAATAATCGGGGAGTACGGAAGATTGAAGAAATCCTGGAGGCGGAGAACAAAGCAGAGTTCGGAACCTGATATCCTCCACTCTCCGACGCCGCCAGAATGACGGCGCGGTGGTTAAGCATGAGGCGAAATTTCTGCCGGGCGGTATTTTGTTGAGAGATGAGATACGTCAACTTCTCTTTCCGCTTTTTCGAGGCTCCATGCCGTCTGGAGACGAATCCATGAAGACGGAGTTCCACCCAGGACAGCAGCGAGACGAACAGCCATTTCAGGAGATATTGTCGCATTACCTGAAACCAGTCGCTGAACAGTGGAAGGCGCGACATCAAGCGCTCTTGCCAGTTCCCTGATTCCAATATTCTGATCTTCCAGAATATCAGCAATAATTTCTCCGGGATGAGGGGGATTAAACATCGTCATTTAGTGGTAATCAAACATTTATGGCCTGAATCCCGTTTTTTTCAATAACGGAAAGAAGTCGCAGGGCGGGACCACCAGGGCGTTTCACTCCGCGTTCCCAGTCAGATATCAGGTTTTTACTGACATTCATATATCTGGCAAAGACGGGTTGTGACAGATGTTCACGCTCACGGAGTGCCCGGATTCTTTCAGGAGACATTGAAGGTGCTGGTTGCAGGCAGAGTTCATCGAATTCTCGCATAGTCTGTTTCGTTACTGCGCCGATATCATGAAGCGATTCCATCATTTCATGTACGGATGCAAGCGCATCACTGCGGTAATTTTTACTCATTTGGTACCTCCGTAAACTGACCCTGTAGAATCAGTTGTGCCAGTTGTTCATCTGTTAGATTGAGTACGTGAGGTGCAGCCTTCCGAAATGTGCTTTCCTCAGTAGCGGTTATATTTTCACGTTCATTTTTTGCATATGCATATACGAAAAATGCCCTCATACCGACACGATAGAAAATGATTGTGCGATAACCGCCAGATTTGCCGCCACCGACTCGTGGCAGACGTTGCTTGATAACGCCGTTACCCAGGTTTGCTGAGATAAGCCCGTTATCAGCCTGTTTAACAATTTCGCGCAGTGACTGGTCGGATATTTTGTTTTTGCGTGCAAATCGCTCAAACCAAGCGTTTTTAAAAATGCGCATTTTTGTTCCGTTATTAATGTATAACACATAGTATTACATTGTGTAGGGATCTGCAATGCCATCAGTTTGACAACGTCGCGTATCCGGGATTATATTCATCGCACGCCAGCAAAATCTGGCGTCGGGATTAGGAACCCCGGATATTCAACCGCGACAGACACACGCCGCGAGCGTGTTTTTTATTGTCGTATGCACACGCACATCTGAATTATGGTGGGGCGTATGGGGCAGCCGAAAGGCTGGCCGGTTGGTTGATCCGGTAGTTCCTAACCCTGTACGTCTCGCCACCCGATGATTAGGAACCTGACGGTGGTGAATGAAAAACTCATCAACCGGAGGCGTCACTATGACAACTCAAGTTTCTGTTGAAACACTCTCCACGATTACTTACAAGCAGATCCCCGTTATCACTACTGAACTTTTGGCGCACCTTTACGGCACAGAAGCTATTCGTATTCGCCAGAATCACCACGAAAACAAAGGTCGTTTCATTGAGGAAAAACACTTCTTCAAACTTGAAGGTGAAACTTTACGTGAGTTCAAGCACAGAGTAGCTTTTAACTACTCTGTGAAAATTGCCCGTAACGTTCGTTCCCTCATCCTCTGGACTGAACGCGGCGCTGCCCGTCATGCAAAAATGCTCGAAACCGATCAGGCGTGGGAAGTGTTCGAAAAACTGGAAGACTGCTATTTCAGCCCGGGCAAAGCGGAACAGCACCCGCAGATCCAGCAGCAATTCACAGACGAAGAAATCATCCTCCTTTGCTACATGCAACTCTGGATGGAAAAAGCCCAGGACCTTAGCAAGCAGCTGTACCCCATAATGAAAGAGCTGAACTCCTCATACACGAACAAGCTGTATGACATTGCGTTTGAGACTATCTACATGGTGACGAAGAACAGAGACGCGCTACTAAGGGAGGTAACACGTCTCGACATGTCAAGTTCCGTTATCCAGCGGGCCATGCCAATGCTGAAAAGCCTGCGGGCAAGACAATTCGAGTTTTAAGGCCAGATTTGACAACACCGCATTAACGGGGCTATATTCCGCTTCATGGTGCTCAAAACACCTTTGCGATAGCGGAAACCGCCCCGTCAGTTATGCGGATTTTTTTATGTCTACGACATTGAGAATTCAATGGTCGGGCGTGCGGCTAATAAAACACCCGCAAGGGAAATATGCCCGCCGTCTATCGCCGGTTTTGAGCGCCCGACCACCCTCTCAAAAGGGGTGAATTCAAAATATGCGATAGGACATAAAACCATGGCTACTCAAATTTCTGTTGAATCCCTTTCCCCAATTACCTATAACCACATCCCCGTCATCACTACCGAACTACTGGCACGACTTTACGGCACTGAGACCAACAACATTAAAGTGAACTATACGCGCAATGCCGGGCGTTTTGTTTGTGGTAAGCACTACTTTAAACTGGAGGGTGGTGAATTGCGGGAATTTAAGAACAAGGTTACTCACAGTAACTTAGTTGCACCGCGAGCAAAGCACCTCATCCTCTGGACAGAACGAGGCGCAGCCCGCCACGCAAAAATGCTCGAAACCGATCGGGCGTGGGAGGTGTTCGAAAAACTGGAAGACTGCTATTTCAGTCAAAAAATCCCAGAACAACTTCAGCTTCCAGAATCAACGCTATCTATCAACTACCCTCTATCGTGGTTTTCAGAGCATCACCCCTACTCCATGATGAGCTATGTTGATCGAAAAACTCTTAACCTGGACGTTTCCGTGCTCTTCGACATGCCAAGCCCAACTATGCGCATCCTCAACGAGCTACACAGCAAGGGCTATAACGTTGACGCCGCTGTTGCTGAATTTAACGCCTTCAAACATCTGACGGAAGAAATGCGCCGTACTCTACAGGATATTTCAAGACTGTCAGATCGAAATTCCCGAAAAGGCTTCTCGTTAAGCCTCTGACTTCCCCACCCCGACATCCCGTCGGGGTTTTCATATCTGGAGACAAAAATTTGAAACAGATCGCTTTCTACAGGCGTTCTGGAAGGCCCGGTGTCTTCCGTGGGTTAAAAGAACGCGTCACCTGGATGATTCAGTCTCGTGGTCGTCCTGTTACTGGCAGTGAAATAGCAGAGAAATTTGGTGTTTCACTTTGCGAGTTCAACAAGGTAGCTCGCAGCCTGACAAAAGGCAGTAAGGTTGTGAAAATCAAGGCTTCAGAGTCATTCACCACAGACACCGGAATCGTTGATCGCTTTTTCTCCCTCGAATCAAATCCTCGTCGTGACACACCTCGTTCACGCAATGCCGTTCCTCCATTCAGTCGCAGAAGTCGTGAACACGCAGCAAAAAACTGCCGCGAGGAATACGAGCAAAAGGCCAAACGCCGTCGCCGACTGATTAAAGCAGGACTTTACATTGATGAGTTTGAAAAGGCGCTATGACTAACAAATACACTCTCATTTACGCAGATCCACCTTGGACATTCCGCGACAAAGCAACCGATGGTCAACGCGGTGCAAGTTTTAAATATCCGGTCATGAGCCTTCTCGATATCTGCCGCCTCCCGGTATGGGAACTGGCAGCAGATAACTGCCTGTTGGCTATGTGGTGGGTGCCTACACAACCACTTGAAGCATTGAAGGTTGTAGAAGCATGGGGCTTTCGCCTGGTGACGATGAAAGGATTAACCTGGAACAAATGCGGGAAAAGACAGACCGACAAGCTGGTCATGGGTATGGGTAGCACCACTCGCGCTAACAGCGAAGACTGCCTTTTTGCAGTGAAAGGAAATCTGCCTGAACGCATTAACGCCGGAATAATTCAGTCATTTACTGCACCACGCCTTGATCACTCCCGCAAGCCGGATATGGCGCGAGAAAAACTTGTGCAACTTCTTGGCGATGTTCCCCGGATAGAACTGTTCGCCCGCCACACCTCGCATGGATTTGATGTATGGGGTAACCAATGCGGAACACCATCCATTGAGATGGTTCCGGGTATTGTTAAATTTCTGGAGAAAACCAATGAGCGAAAAAACGACGTTGACAAAGGCATCACCAGTTGAATTAAGGCAGCGTCTGGAAATCGCAAATCAACTTGCCAGAAGTGGAATACGCTTTGTTCCAATCCCGATCACAGCAGATGCAGAACTTCATCTGTTTGGTGAAATTCTTTCCCGAAAGCTGGATGAACTGGAAAAGCTGGTAGAAGAAGCTGACACCTCACCAATCGCATAACACCCCCACCGACATTAAAATATCAGGAGAAAAAAATGAACGCCGTACTCACAGAATTGAACAAATTAGGAAAAGCAACAGCCGACAGCATTTCTAAAGGTCTCAATATTGATTTGAATGACGTCATTGATACGCTGTGGAAGTTGAAAAACCAGGGGATCGTAAAGGTAAAAAACGGCATCTGGCAGGCAGTAGAGGGAGTTGGAAGCAAAACAGATATTGATTCAGTTCAACCAGTTCAGCCAGTTCAGCCAGTTCAGCCAGTTCAGCCAGTTCAGCCAGTTCAGCACAACATTATAGGTGACCTGCTACGTAAATCACGGAAAGAAGCGCGCCGCGCCGGGCGGAAACAGAAACGATGGGAGGGTGCATGTAAGGCGTTGCAAGAACTGAATAAATACCGTGACTTGATCAACGAATTGTCAGAGTGAACGTAGCGGGAATCCACGTCCTTTAGGGCGTGGATGATATCAGTCTGTTGAAATACATGTAGAAAAGGAGCGCATACTATGGAAGTCAACTTAATGACCGAAAAAGAGGTTTCTGATTTGTTACAAAAAAGGCGCACAGCTTTGTATAATTTGCGAAAAAAACACGGATTCCCGGAACCAGTACTTACTCATCCGGCGCGATATAGTCGTCAGGCCGTTGAACAATGGCTTAAAGCCGGAGGAATTAACCGAGCTGTTTAGCGTGCCAGAAAATTTTATCAGCATACAACTCATACGCATCTTTCTGTTCCGACAACCAGTCGTGTTTATTATACACGGCCATAACTCCCCCAAGTTCATGCCCCAGCATTTTTTCAGTGACGTGGGGCATAATTCCTTCCCCAGATAAATTCGTTACCAGAGAACGCCTAAAATCATGCGTTCTCCATTCAGGAATATCAATTTTCTCCCTTAACTTTTTCATGTACAAATTAGCCGACGAACGATCAATAGGTTTATCTATTTCCTGCCCGGGGAATAGCACATCAAAACCCGCATTAAGCAATCTCTCAATATAAGGTTTAACCTGAGTGAATACCGGACGCCGGATAATATTCCCCATTTTTGAATGCTCTTTTGGGGTTGTCCAGACCAGATCTTCCATGTTGAACTCACTGGCTGTCGCGAGACGTAGCTCAGAAAGTCTGGCCCCCCATAGCAATAGCAATTGATGTAACACCTTGTTGGAAGTAACTACTTTTGAGTTCTCCAGCGCCAGCCAAATTTTTGCCAGTTCCGTATAGGTAAGTACACGACTCCCTACATCTGTTTTTTTCCCAATATTCTTAACACTAAGCTTGAGTAATTCGCATGATGGGATTAACTGGCGGCTGATACACCAGTTAATAACTGAACGCAGTTGTAACAACAAAACACGAGCCTTTTTCTTGTTGAGGCTTTCTTGTTTGTCAAAGAAACGAGCCCATGCCGATACTGGGATACTGGCAACTGGCGAGCCTTCAAACTGTGTGTACATAGTGTTGTACACGACGGATCTGTAAAGCGTCTGTGTATTGGGTTTCAGATCAGTAACATACTTATCCCACCACTGATCCAGGCATTCTTTTAATGTCAGTTCGCCGTCACTGGGCGCAAAATAATTTTTAGGGTTAACTCCCTTCATGTACAATGCGCGCATCTCACCGACGATAACACGCGCGTCCTTCAGTGAAGTAGACGGATAGCGCCCGACAGTAAGACGTACTGGCTTACCATTCCAGCGATAACGGTACTGAAACGTGATAGTTCCTGCTGGAGTAATCCGCACACTTAACCCGTCACCATCGGTGATTTCAGCAGGGCCAGAGTAGGGTTTTCCGTAGAGGCCTCGTAATTTGGTGTCGCTCAGTGCCAATGCTTTATATCCTGTACACAAGTTTATAATGTATTCTGTACTCAATATGTACGCATTAGCAAGTGAACAAAACACTTTTCAACGCAAAAGAAGATAATCAACCATGAACAAAAACGAACTTACACCTTGATTTTAAAACCATAAAGACGGTATTATCAGTCATATGGTGAACAACCAAAATCAATACGCAACAATGTCCTCTTAGTTAAATGGATATAACGAGCCCCTCCTAAGGGCTAATTGCAGGTTCGATTCCTGCAGGGGACACCAGATACCCTTCAAACGAAATCTACCTTCACCCCGTAAAAGATAGGTTTGGCAGCACACTTGCCTTATATCTACTCATTTTTACTGCAACAGGTTGAAATCTCAGC
>ULWN01049471.1_pt1 | contig 23048 bp, 16 predicted proteins | sample 1960371 | NCBI WGS metagenome assembly ULWN01 (sample SAMEA4835813, study PRJEB28245) | human gut metagenome | biome: gut microbiome; material: fecal sample | place: Denmark | collected 2008 | reverse complement strand
ACCTTAGACTGCTTTGCACAGCGCCCTATCTGGGCGCACTTCCACGTTTTGGGTAATGCCCGTGGGGAAGGCGTTGCGCTTGCGGAACCTGCGCCAGGCGGAGGTGAAGAACATGCTGCTGTATGGGTTCTCATACACAACATGGAACTCATCAAGGTATACATGGGTGCGACGGCCCGCCCTCCAGTTCTCCGTCACGCGGTTGAGAATCGCATCCGTTATAACAAGCAGACCCATTGTTTTGAGTTGCTCCCCAAGGTCGAGAATGTCATATACCAGAATGCGGCATTGGGTGTTCACATTAGTAGGATAGGCGAAAGCGTTAAGGCTGCCCTTGGTGAAAAGCTCCAGCGAGAGCGCTAAGTCGCGTGCTTCCGGCTCGGGCTGAGTGAGGAGCACCTCACGCAATGCCGGAAGAGTGGGCAACGGACCGCCGTTGCGGTAGTTTCTGTATACATCGCCGGTGCAGCGGTCGATTATGCTTTTGTCTATGGAAGTAAGCTCCCGCGTCTGGTCAAGCTGCTCCAGCAGCGACATTATGAACTGCGACTTCTGCGCGATGGGATTCTTTGTATCGGAATAACCTTCTACCATGTCCATGGCGTTTATGTGGTCGTCGCTGCCGGCGGCAATGTGTATAATCTCCGCCCCAAACTCCCGCAGGAAGCCGTATTCACGTTCAGGATCACAGACGAGAATATCGTCGTCTGTACTTAGTGCAATCTGCGTCATTTCATCTTTGCAGCCGAAGGATTTGCCTGAACCAGGTATGCCGAAATGAAAGGAAGAACCGTTCATCAGGTTAGCCTTGTTGACTACTATCATGTTGCCGCTGATGGCGTTTTTGCCGCAATAGATGCCGCCCTTGTCAAACACCTCCTGCACGCGGAAGGGCATGAATACAGCGGCGCTTTCCGTGGTCAACGTTCTTAACGCATCGATTTTGCGTATGCCGTATGGCAAAACGGTATTCAGCCCTTCGAATTGCTGATACTTAAGCGTAGAGAATTGGCATAGCCGCTTTCGGCCTATGGTAAAGAGGGCGTCGGTATAGCTGTTGAGCTGGCGCTTATTGTCTGCCGTATTTACGGCGGTGAGCACGCCGAACATCATGCGCTGATCGCGGTTTGTCAGGTCGTTGAGGAAATCCTTACTCTCACGGCGTTGTACTTCCATGTCAAATGGGATAACAGCCGAAAAGTTGTTGTTCTGGTTCTGCCGCCGCTGCCAGTTGGCAATGTTTGTTTCCACGCCAAGCAGCCTGTTTTCAACTTCACGCACGGCCTCGTCCGTGGGAATGGGGATGAAGTCAAGCGAAAGCATCATGCTTGCGCCTATGTCGCAAAGCTCCGTAATCATATCGTCCTTTATGTAGTTGGCATAATCCCTAAGGAATACCACCCGCCCGCAGCGGTCGCCGAAGCAGAAGCAGTCGCGCTCTATTTCGAATGTATCGGGGCAAATATAGTCCCTGAAGCTATGTCCCTTTTTAGCCACATCGTTAATGCCAAAGTAGAAATCGCTTTCTTCATCGGGCCGGAAGAAGTTATGAATCAAAGCAAGACGCTCCATAGCGTCAAGCTCTTCGCATTTTGAACCAAGCCGAGAAAGATAAACGGCTAACTCGCTGCCAACTCTGTTGAAATATGCGCGGGCATCGGCAATGTTGCCCTTTCTGACGCTTACCGTAAGATAGCGCAAATGCCGGAAATTGGCCGCGTCCATGGCCTCGTCCATAAACCGCGCGTTGGATTCCTTGCGGAAGCGGTCCATGTCATCATTGCACATGGGCATTATTATCGATTCGTTAAGCGCCTTTTGATTGTAACGGGACAAGGCAATAGTAAGTTTATATGTGGAGCCGCATTCAAAGGAATTTATCAGGTCGCAGTATTTCAAGAACAGCGTTTGCGTATCCTCTTTTGAAAGCATGGCATAGTTGATGTCGGAAAACCTGAATGTTTTGGTGTATACGTTGCCGGATTTGAAAATACCGTCGCTCCAAATACGGTTGACGGGGATTATCTCCTGTACCCCTTTGGGAATAATAAAGCGTTCTCTGTCCTGCCGCAGTATGGTTTGCAAAGTCTTAATCATGTTTCTTTTGCGCCTCCTTTTCATGTTTTCGAATTGTGGGTTGCAGTATTTCATAGTAGATATCGGTGGGCTGGAACAGCAGCCGTTTGTGCATAAGAAATTCCGAGCGTATAAATGCCGCGATGAACTTTTCTGCCGGCATGCCGTTATAGCGAAGGAACCCAAGCGCCGCAAACGGCGCGGCTCCCAGGATGCAAAGCCACGATACCGTTTCCGTGCCAAGGTAACCGCGCAGTCCGAAGTAGATTGCTACGGCTATGCCAACGGCAAGCAGCGAAAATATGCATTGCCGCGCATTCAGCCCGAAAAACATGCTTTCCGTATAGTCCCGTATTTCCTTGTTTATTTTGATTTCCATGTTGCCTCCTTTTATAGCCCAAACATCTCTCTGACAACTCTGTCAGCCATCTTTACCGTGCCGGTCAGCACAAGCAGATTGAATATCAGCTCTCCCATATACATCCATACCATGGCGACAGGGCTTGTACTTGCATCAACCGCCGGCGGACTTGATGCGAATACGCTGAATACGATGCAGCCCAATACAATAACGGCCCCTTCAAGGCATACTGCCGCATATGATTTCAAAAAGCTTTTTCCGATATTTGCGGATGGCTCTCCGGCAAAGGCGGACAGGGGAATGGGGGCGATAGCCGTGTATAGGTAAAGCTTGAAAAAGCGCCCGTAGACGCTCATTATCATTACGAATGACAGTACGATAATCACAAGGCTGCCTATCAGGCTGACCGCCCATGCCGGTATGGATTGCCAAAACGTCAGTGCCTGAATTGCCGCTGTCATTTCTTCGGGCATTGTGACTGCCGCCTGTGCCGTAAGTCCCGCCGTATCCATCGTGGTGGATATAACGCCCTGCACTATGCGAAACAGAGCTATCATCAGATCTAAACCGTAGCCCACTACGGCCTTTGCAAGAATAAAGCGAATAAAAAGCTTTGCCGCGTGCTCGGGCCGCCTGACTTCCGCAAACGAGCCGCAGGTCTTTACAATGCCGACCACAAAGAACAGCACCAATAATGCGTAGCCCATGGCTTTCAATGCGGCATTTATGTTCAGAACAACGCCCCATATCCCGCCGCCCTTGAAGTTCTCGGGAGACTGGGTGATTATTTGCCATATCTCCTGCAATTTATCGTTCCAGACGTTAAGCGCGTTAACTATGTTGTCTATTATCCAGTTGCTGCTGTTCATTTGCCGCGCTCCCGTCAGCCCGTGATAAGGTTCAGAATTTCCCTTGCGAATGTGATTATGATACCGCCGGCAAACGTAAGGAACCCGTTGGCGCGCTGGCTTGGGTCGTGGCTTTTAAGGCTCAGGCCTATTTGAACAATGCCGAATGCCAGAAGTATCATGCCTATGGCGCGGATAAGGCCGAATATAAACTCGGATAGGTTGTTTATCACCTGCAGCGGGTCGTCGGCAGCAAACGCCGTTGATGCAACGGTGAATATCATCGCAATAGTGCAGAGCATGGCAAAGGCCCGCTTTGTTTTATTAGTCATCTTTCTTTTCCTCCGATTCGTTGTTGTAAAGCTTAAATATCTCTTCTTCGGACAGCGCTTCGTAATCGCCGTATTCGCCGGAGAGAAGAACCTCGCTCGGGTCAAATGCCAGCGGCGCTTGTCCGTGCATATAGGGCGGCATACCGCCGTCTGCAGTAAGGTTGAGGTTAGGGTGGTGAAGAATATCATACTTTTCATCTTGAATGGGATGCTCCCCGCGGATGAACAGCAGGGCATAACGGTTGTCGAGCATGCGCACTTCATCGGCCGTGTACAGTTCGCGCCCTGAAAGCTGATAGTTTGTTGAATAGCTGCCGCTCCTGCCCGTGCTTTTTCCGTATGTATTCGTGTCTATGGTTGCCCTGCCAAGGTAAGACTCAGAAATCATTTTGTGCGTAGAGGTTTCGTTGCCGCCAAGGTAGAGGAACTCATCGCAGTTGCCTATTATGCTTTCCCATTGCTTTTCAAAAAGGGCCTTTAGCTGGGCAATGTTCTGTATGATTATGCTGACGGATATTTCCCTTGAACGCATTGTTGCGAGCAGCTTATCAAACTCATCCGGCAGAGCCACGTTTGCAAACTCATCCATTACGCAATGCACATGTACTGGCAGCCTGCCGCCGTGTACCTGGTCGGCAGCGTAATAAAGCTCCTGAAATATTGATGAGTACATCATGCCGATTATGAAGTTTAAACTGCTGTCGTTATCCGGAATAACGGCGAACAAAGCCGTCTTGTGTTCGCCAAGGACGGGTATGTTCAGTTCGTCGCGGCATACTACCGCCGCTATCTGCGGAAGGTTGAACTTCTCCAGACGAACGCCTAGGGAAATAAGTATGCTCTTAGCTGTCTTGCCCGCCGCCAATTTGAAAATATGGTACTGCTTAACGGCAAGGTGTTCAGGATCGCGCATAGCTAACCGCTCAAAGAGTTCATCAAGTACGGAAGCGTATTCTTCATCGTCCTCTCTTACTTCTGCGGCGTTTATCATTTCCATTACCATTGAGAAGTTCTGTTCTTCGGGCGGCGCTTCATTCACCAGATATAGGATAAGGGCTTCGAGCAGCGCTGTTTCAGCGCGTTCCCAGAAAGGGTCGCTGCTCTGCGCGCCTTTGGGCGTGGTGTTGCGTATAAGGTTATTGACCAGCCGCAGAACGTCCTTATCGTCACGAAGATATACGAATGGGTTGAAGCCGTGGCTGCGCTCCGTATGTATCAGGTCAAGTACCTTTATGTTATATCCATGCCATTCAAGCAGATAGCCAATATCCCGCAGAATCTCGCCCTTGGGGTCAAGCACAACATAGGATGTATTTGCCTGCATGATGTTGGGCTTGGCATAGAAGCGGGTTTTGCCAGCGCCGCTGCCGCCGACCACAAGCACGTTAAGGTTGCGCCGGTGCTTCCTGCCGTCTAAACCCATACGGACATTTTGGGTAAGAATAAGGTTCTTGCGGCTGTCCTTTTCGGCATACTTTTTGCATGTTCGCCGTGCGTTACCCCATTTGGCGCTGCTGTGTTCTTCACCCCTGCGGTAGTTGCGGCGCGTGGAGAAATATACCCCAATGCCTGTGCCGTAAGCTGCAAGGAATACCAGAATGGCCTTTGGCGAGTCGGCGCACCACTGTATATTGATGGGGTTATTCATGCTGTGGGTAAGGCCTTTCACAATGCCCGCAAGCCCATCGGATAAAAAAGGAGCGACCGTTAAGGCCGCCAATATCACGGGTATTATGCCAAACCCCACAAGAATATACTCCGTGAGTTTATCTTCGTTAGGGCTTTTCATATGCGAAGTTCTCCATGCACAGGTCTGCTTCTCTCAAGCGGCTTCCGGTGTACGCTCTGTCGCTCTTGACGTATGTCCTTAAGCTGCTGCCTTACGGAAGGGCGAGCATGCTCCGAATCAGTATCCGCCGTTTCGGAACGCTCTTTGCTGCCTGATGAAGGTGCGGACGGATTCCGGTTGTCCGTCCGCGCGGTAGGGTTTTGAGTATCAGCCGCCCGTTCTTCGGCGGGAGTATTAACTGTTTTCTGTATTTCTATCGTAGACAGCGCAAACCGTTCTGCTATTCGGTTTACCCGTGCCGCATCGTTTGCGCTTACAACCACATCCACTATTCCGTCGGTACTTTTCCGGTTCATTACCGCCGCATATAGGATGCCGTATTCCTTCGCCTCCTTTGAGAAGGTTTTCATGTCCTTTGCCATAATGGCAAATACCTTAGTTGGTCTGCCATTAAAGGACTGTATACGCGTTCGGCCCTTTGTTTTCTTCTGGTCTTTAAGTACTGCCAACAGAAATGTTGCCAGGGATAAAGTACCCTTGCCCACAATTTCTGCGGCGCACTCCGCTATTTTTACCGCCGCATTGGTTGCCATGTTGACGACCTGCTCGGCTGCTTCGCCGTGTTGAGACATGTATAATCACTCCTTTACTATATAATGATTCCTTCAAAAAATTATTATCAGTAAATCTTCAATGAAGTCTTGGACGGATGACGATGACATCCTACATCTTGTTTCTCCCGCTGAAACTGCTTCACCTGCTCCTGCCGCTTCGAAAGCGCAAAGGCACGTTTAGTGATTGCATCGCACAGCTTTAACTCGTTGCGAAGCAGCTTCGCTTGTTCGGAGATGGCGGCAATGCGTTCACGAATCTCCGCCAGACACTTATCAGGAATACCGGCGTGGCGCTGCTCATTCTTCAGCGCCTTGCGCTCGGTATATAGCTGCGTAAGCTGCTCGTCCGCACAGGCACGGTAAATGTCAATCTGGTCTGTGCTGTCGATTCCGTGCCGGAACAGGAACCGAGTTTGTGCATCTATCGCGTCTAAGTGCCTTAAATCCTCGCGCAGTACATATGGAACATTGCACTGCTGAGCACGTTGTGTTCTGCGAAGCTTCCGCAGGTAGAAGAAGTACAATGCCCTAAGGCTCTTCCATGTGACTTTGGATAGGTGAAAGTCACCATAAACTCTGACTCGCATGGTTCTCGATGGCGCTGGTTTGGCTGGACGCTCCGGCGCGCGCTGCTTTAATATGCGCTGCCGTATGACGTCCTCGGTATACTGTTCACCAAGTGAACGCAGCCGCACGAAGCGTTCCTTACCCGGCGGGCGTATCGCCATGTGCTTTACGCCTGTTTTGACTTCGTATCCCATGCTTTTAAGGGAACGGAGAAATGCCTGAAAGCTCATGCTTGCCATGATTGCCTTGTCAACATCCTCTCGGATTGCGCTTCGCCATGTTGGCTGCCCTTTCCGCTCTGCATCCCATTCTGCGTAGTGCTTGGGACAATACGCCGCATGCTCCGTGATTACGGACAGCCCATATCCCTTACACAGCCTATCGGAAGCGGCCCGCATTTTAAGGTAGCTTTCTTTGCAGGCGTTGAACTTCTTGCCGTCGAGATAGGATACCGAATTGAGCACAAAATGGTTATGAAAGCAATGCGTATTCAGGTGTGTTGCTACGATTACCTGATACTCCGGCCACAACTCAGCCGCAAGCTTTATGCCTATCGCGTGCGCCGTGTCTGCATCCACTTCTCCCTCGGCAAAGCTTTGGTAGCCATGAAAGGCAAGAATACCGTCCGTTTTGCCGAACTGCCGCTTTGTGAGCTGCATCTGCTCTCTGGCGCAGCCGGCATCGCAATTAAGCGCGGTCACATAGTATTGCTGTTCGGTCTTAAAATCGTTCATGGCGTAGTCCATAACGTCGCGCATGGACTGGTATTCCGACTTGCTCCATTTGGGGTTAGCCGTTTTTGTCCCGTCCTCAGCGTATTCAATCACATGACCCAAGGTTGACTTCACGCTCCATATGGAAGTTGTAGCCATGCTTCATATACGCTCCGGCTGAGTCACGGCACGTTGTATCTCAAGAACGGTTTTACGAAACTCATACACATATGAGGCATATTCATCGACAAGAAAAAAGCCCGTGGCATTTGCGCGGGCCGCTATCTGGTTCATACTGTTGCCTATGGCGTTAAGTTCGCGCATCATGGCGTGGTAGTCTATGGGCGGCAGCTCCTTGGGAACATAGCCTTCGATGAGCCTTCGGATGTATGTTTCCTGCGATAGGCCCGTTTTCTTTACGTTCTTCTTTAGCTGCTGTTGTTCCTTGGCGTTTAGGCGGAATGTTATCTTTATATTTCGTTTCAGCATATTGCTCCTTTCGCTTTGGGGTTTAAGGGGACACCCTTACGGGCGGATAAGGCTGGCATTATCCAATGCTCGCTAATGCGATGCACGCATCGCATCCACATTACCTGCCGATAAATAAAGCGCCTATCTTTCGCGGCGCTCCTTCGGCTTTCTTACCCTGATGTTCGGCGGTATACCTTTGGTTAACATGAGAAGTTCGTTGTAGTCTTTACCTGATTGCGGAGGCAATAATTCCGCCGTGTACTTGTCAGGCAGCGCGGCGCATATTGCCAATGCGGCGCTGCGCCCTGCTTCGTCGTTGTCCAGGCATAAAGCTATGTGGCGGATGTCGTCGTTGGCAGAAAGATATTCATGCAAAGCCGCCGGCAATTCGGTGCGCCGGCCTTCGCCGGGCCGGTATACGCCGGAAAGGGAAAGATAGTTATCGGGCTTCAGTTCATCCGTTTTCATGCGCAGCAATTCAATAAAGGAAAGGCAGTCTATTGCGCTTTCAAACACATACAGCGTTTCGCCGCTGCCTGAAAGAGAGAAGGAATACCGTTTGTCGCTGCCAGACACCTCGCCCAGAAATGTTGAATATGGGGAACTGCTTCTGAGCATGGCATATCGAGGGACCTTTTTGCGGTCGAAACCAACGAATACGCAGTTATGCCGCACATCCTCATATACTAACTCTGCATCGATGCACATGCGAAGCAAGTCAATCGAAAGCCCACGGCCGGTTAGATACGCGCAAACCCTGTCATTGTTTTCATACGGTGTAGGCAGGGTAAAGACTGGCTTTTGACGTTTGGCAGGAGTGGGCCCTGCGGGTTCCGCAAGCGGGCTATATCTCAATATCTTCGAAACGGCGCTGACGAAGTCCATGCCCTGCACCTTTATAAGGTAATCCAATGCGCTTACGCCGCCTATCCCTGTTGACCACTGATACCATTTGCCGTTTGAGATTTTAAGGCTGTCGTGGCTGCGGAGGGTATACACATGGGATGAAAACCGCACCAGCTCTTCCGGCTCATGCTGCTGCAAATAAGAAAGGAGATCGAGCTGCCTGGCCTGCTCAATCTCCTGCGGGGTTACGTATGATTTTGTAAGACTCAAATAGGTTTTACACCTCACTTTCTTAGGTATTTAGATACAAAAAAAGACGTCGATTTATCACCGGCGTCTTGCATAAAGTACAGCTTACCTTTTTGTGAATTCATATAGCTCGGGAATTCTATCCTGTACGACGTTCCAAACAGCAACCATGTCCAGAGTTTGATATTTATGGGCTGCTAAATCTCTCATGCCTGCTATCCTCTTCCAAGGTATTTCGGGATGATCATTACGATACTCGATAGGGAGCGCCTTGACGAGTTCACCGATATTAATTAAGGACATCCCTACTGCATTGCGAACAAGCTTATTGCTCAGAAAATCTTCTAATTCCATATCTCGAACAAAATCAAAGATGTCTTCGCAGCATTCGCGGATGTGGTCCAATATCACATTAACTCTAACCATATATTACCCTCTCATCTGTATAGACTGAATCCGCAAATGCTCCGCTTTTCAATGATTCATATGTGATTACGTCAAACGGGACTTGCAATGCTTCCTCAAGATCCTGCTTAAGGCCGACTATATCCAACAGGTCATACTTTTTTCCAAAGGAGACTACAAGGTCAACATCGCTGTCTGGCGTGTTTTGACCACGGGCAACAGAACCGAACAGCGCAGCTTTCTTTATACCATACGACTTGAATAACGGTATCATCTCCCGTATCATTGCATCCGGCATGATTGATGCCTCCTTTCTAAAGGTATTCCTTTTATTATTATACCCGCGTTTTATCGGATACGCAACTTACAGCTTAACTTCATAAACCTTCATCTTTCTTTGCAGGAAGTCTTAATGGGTTCAGTCTCGGCATGCTCAGGCTCTGCATCAAGCGTAGCGTTTTCCCGTTTATCCATATTGAGCAGCGCATCGAGTTCCGCAAGGCGGGCTGCCTTTTCAGAAAGCTCATGTTCCTGCTCAAAAGGCTTTTTAACTTCCGCTTTAGCGTTATCCATTTGCTCTTTCAGCGTAGCCAAAGCTTTTTCACAGGCAGAAAGGCGGGAGGGGAGCGATTCAAGCATATTTTCCATACGCTGAATGTTGCCGTGGATATCGCTGCCAAGTTCCACGGTGTGGGATAGTTCTCCGCGCAACGTCATGCGGAACACCTTTGCAACAATATCGTAGGACAGAAGCAGCGTAAACCCGCGATAGCTTCCGACTTCCTTTGGCTCAGGCGAAGTCATTGCCTTGCAGGCTTCAAGTATTGCTGTGCCGGCTTCCTTTTTCTCTTCATAGTGAGTACCGTACAGAAGCATGCCGGGGAAATCCTCGCTCTTGTACCGCTCATACAGGGCAATATCCGCCTCATATCCATTGATTCGTTCCTGCGTCAGGCGAATTTCCTTGGGATAGTGCTTGAGTAAGCTGTCCTCAAGCATATACTTCTGCGAAAGGTAGTTGGCTTTCACAAGCTTCAGCCGCGATACTTCAATCTCCAAGTCCATCTTTTCCCTGATATACGGATTGCCCGTTGCCAATGCCTTGATTTCGGCATATGAAAGGGCGGCTTCGTCAACGTCCTCGCAGGAACGGACGGGGCTTTTGCTCGTCATTATCTGCGATATAAACTTTTGCTTGCTTTCAATCGTCTGCCACATATAGCTGTCGAAGGTGTTTTCCGTAACATACCTGAATATATCAACCTTGCTGTTCTCGTTGCCCTGACGGAGAATCCTGCCTTCGCGCTGCTCAATGTCCGAAGGTCGCCATGGTATGTCAAGATGGTGCTCGGCAATCAGCCGCTTTTGTACGTTTGTGCCTGCTCCCATCTTTGCGGTGGAACCAAGCAGGATACGCACATTGCCGGAGCGAACGTTCGTGAACAGTGCAGCTTTCTGTGCTTCGGTCTTTGCATCGTGAATAAAGGCAATCTCTGCTTCCGGAACGCCCATGCGGACAAGCTTTGCTTTCAGGTCATCGTACACATTGAACTTACCGTCACCATGCGGGGTAGACAGATCGCAGAATACAAGCTGCGTTGACTTCTGTTCTTTGCTTGCTTCCCATATTCGGTGAATGTTATCTAAACACGTATTTACCTTGCTTTCGGGGTCATCCGGCAGCAGCTCATCCGTCAATCGCTGGTCAAGGGCAAGCTTTCTGCCATCGTTTGTAATCTTCAAAAGGTTGTCAACCGTTGCGTCCACCATGCCGTTTCTGACCTTTTCGGCACGCTCCGCAAAGGAATCAACCATATCCTTTTGAAATCCGGAAGGCTTAATGACCTCGTTGTGGTACTCCGCTTCGGGAACGGGAAGTTTCAGCATGTCGGCGGTCTGCACGTCAGCAACCTGCCTGAACATGGTAATGAGTTCCGGAAGGTTATAAAAACGGGCGAACCGCGTCTTTGCGCGATAGCCCGTTCCCTCCGGTGCAAGTTCGATAGCCGTGATGGTTTCGCCGAATGTGGATGCCCATGCGTCAAAGTGCTGCAAACCATGGGAGCACAGCGCGTCATATTGAAGATATCGTTGCATGGTATACATTTCGGTCATGGAGTTTGATATCGGCGTACCCGTTGCAAACACAATGCCGCGGTTTCCCGTAAGCTCGTCCATATACCGGCATTTCATAAAGAGGTCGGAGGATTTCAGCGCCTCAGTCTGCGAAAGACCGGCTACATTACGCATCTTTGTATAAAGAAACAGGTTTTTGAAGCTGTGCGCTTCGTCTACAAACAGCCGGTCAACGCCCAACTCCTCAAACGTAACAACATCATCCTTGCGGGTTTGGTCGTTTAGCTTATCAAGCTTCAGCTTTATGGAGCGTCTGCTCTTTTCCATCTGCTTTATGGTGAAGCGCTCTGCGTTTTCCCGCTTTGCTTCCGAAATGCCGTCTATTATTTCATCAAGCTGCGTCTGCAATATCGCCCGCTGCCGCTCCAAACTCATGGGAATCTTTTCAAACTGAGAGTGTCCTATGATGACGGCATCGTAATCGCCTGTGGCAATACGGGAACAGAACTTTTTGCGGTTTCTCGTTTCAAAGTCCTTCTTTGTTGCAACAAGGATATTGGCAGAAGGATATAGCTGCAAAAACTCCGCTGCCCACTGTTCGGTCAGGTGATTTGGAACCACGAACAGGCTCTTTTGACAGAGCCCAAGCCGTTTACTCTCCATAGCGGCAGCAACCATCTCGAAGGTCTTGCCGCCACCTACTACGTGCGCAAGCAGCGTGTTACCGCCGTACAGGATGCGCGCGACGGCGTTTACCTGATGCTGTCTCAGTGTGATTTCGGGGTTCATGCCGACAAACCTGATATGGCTTCCGTCATATTCGCGAGGACGTATGCTGTTGAACCTGGTGTTGTAGAGCGTGGTCAGTCTGTCACGACGGTCAGGATCTTTCCATATCCAGTCGCGGAACGCGTCCTTTATGAGCTGCTGCTTTTGCTGCGCAAGTACGGTTTCATTTCTGTTCAGTACGCGCTTCTCGCCGCTGCTTTCATCATACACAGTGTCGAATATGCGGACGTCCTTCAGATTCAGCGTTTCCTCAATTATCTTGTATGCATTGATGCGCTTTGTGCCATAGGTAACGTTTGCTGTAACGTTGCCGTAGTCGCCGGTTTTGCTTGAAATTCTCCATTGAGCGGTAAGCTGGGAATAATGCACCTTTATTTTGCTGCTTGCGTAATAGGCCGGCTTTAGCAGCTCAATTACAAAACGCTGAATATCCTCCGGCGGAATCCATGTTGCACCAAGCCGAACATCGATTTCGGAAGCCGTCAGATTATTTGGCTGTACCTTCTCCAAGGCTTCCGTGTTAGCCGCATATTTAGGGTTGTCTATCTCCTTTAACAATCGAAGCTTCCACCTGACATCGCCGGAAAGATATTCGTCCGCAGTTTCATATTGCTCGGAAGATGGGTTGAAGAATATTATGCCTGCCAAGTCCTCTGTAAGCTGTTCTTCGGTTTTGCCCGTAAGCTTTCCCATATACTGCAAATCGACCTTTGCTTTTTCGGAAAGTGATACGGCGAGTGCGTCCGCTGCTGTATCGCAGGAGGTTACGGGTTCCTGCTGCCGTATGGTGCGCTTTGAGAACATATCAGCCTTGCGCACCAATGCGCCGTTTTCATCAAGAACCTCAAGAGAGCAGAGCAGGCAATAAGAACTGTCATCAGAGAACGCAGTATTGTTGGCGCGGCTGTTCAGCAGGCCGTATTGCGAGGTAAAATCATCGTAAAGCCGGTTTAAGGTCTGCTGTTCCTGCCTGATTAAATCATCCGAATAGCCTTCCAGCTGATATTCAATCAGCTTTCGTGTACAGTCGCGGATTTTGACCATGCCTTTAATGCGGTTCTCTGCGGTAACGGACAGCTCAACCTTATGCATTACGGAGTTTTCACGGTAATAGATATCCCCGTCAACCACGGCAAAGCTGAAATTGCGCACATTCGGGTCGGCAGGGATACTTTCGCCTATGTTTTCTTCGGTTTCTTCAAACTGCTCCGGTTCGGTGATTTTCGCATGGATATTGGTTATCGCGTCAGATAGCTGCATTGGCAATGCAGCGCCCGCAATGGGCTTTACCGTAACGGCTTGCTTACCGTACTGTGTGCTTTCTTCGCTGAGTTCGCCCAGTATCATGCCGGGGTTATTCACAAAGTATTGGTTTATGGTAAATCCGCTGTCGGTTTTGCCGAGGTGTATCCAACCGGGTTCAATCTCTATAGGGCGGTCACGCTTTTGCAGGAACAGTATATCCGCAACAACGCCCGTGCCCGCATTGGCAAGGAAGGCATTATTCGGCAGGCGAACCGCGCCGAGAAGGTCTGCACGCTGTGCAATGTATTTGCGTACGGAGGGGTTCTTTTTATCCATTGTGCCGGAGGAGGTGACAAATGCAATTATGCCGCCGGGACGGACTTTATCCAAAGTCTTGGCGATGAAATAATCATGTATGAGGAAGTGGTTCTTATCGTATCGCTTATCCGCAACGCCGTAATCGCCAAAGGGTACGTTACCTATGGCAACATCGAAGAAGCTATCGGGCAATGCGGTTTCTTCATATCCCTGTATGGTGATATTTGCGTTTTGATAAAGCTGCTTTGCAATGCGCCCCGTAATGCTGTCCAACTCTATGCCGTATAGCTTGCTGCCGGCCATGCTTTCGGGGAGCAGGCCGAAGAAATTGCCGATACCGCAGGAGGGTTCCAGAATATTGCCCATGCGGAAGCCCATCTTTTCAATCGCAGCGTACATCGCTTTGATGACCGTGGGGCTTGTGTAATGGGCGTTCAACACGGAAGCACGAGCGGCTTCGTATTCCTCTGGGGACAGGGTTTCGTAGAGTTTCCGGAACTCATCTGCCCACGCTGCGTTGCTTTCCTCAAATACCTGCGGCAGACTGCCCCAGCCCACGTACCTGGAAAGGACTTCCTGTTCTTCGGGCGTTGCAAGGCGCTGTTCAAACTCGATAGTCTGCAGTGTCCGTATCGCATCCATGTTCATGCGGAACTTCGCTTTCGGGCCGCCATGACCGAGGGCGTCGTCCGTAATGCAGAAGTTGGTTTTCTCGGCAGGCTTTTCAGGCTCCCGCTCCTCGGTACGAATGGTTTGAATAACAACATCGTAGGGCATGTGGTTTTCCTCTGCGGAGATCACTTCCACGGTTTCCATTACAATTTCGGTCTTTGATTCTGTTTCTTCATTCGATGCCGTAGGCTCTGTTTCAATAATCAAATGATCGTTGGCAGGATTCTCCCGAAGTCTGCGTTCAAACACATCCCGTGCCATGTCCTCGGAGAGCAGCGGATATTTGGGATCGGACAGCATGACAGTGTGTTCATCGTAACCGAGGATGGTATATGTGGTTGCCCCGAGCTGTACGGTATCCCCCAGTGAGAACGCATATTGCGCTTCCTTTCTCCGCTCATCCATGGCCGCTGCCGCTGCACGAAGGGCTTCTCTTGCCGCTGCTTCCTCTGCAAGCTGCAATCGCCGTTCCACTTCCTTTGCTTCATATTCGGGAAGGTATGCCTTTTCTTTTTCGGTCAAGTATCGGTCAATGGCAATCAGCTCACGAAGCCTTCGCGCTACGACTTTCCAGGTTATGGTGTGCTTTTCCTTGTAGTTATGATTGGAGAAGTGAATCCCCTTGCCGTCATGGTCTACAAAGCCGCCTTCTCCGTTCAAATACGTGTGCGAATGCCCGCCTATGCCATATTCCTTTTTCAGGAACGCAACCGCCGCTTCGGTGGACGGCGTGCCTTCGAAGAATTTATATATGCGGAATTTGCCTTGGGAAAAGCCGCTGCCGTAACGGCAAAGCTCGTGGTCTATATCGGCCTGAGATACAGAAAAAGCGGATAGCTTTTGTGCTTCCGCTTCTTCTATGTGCTCCAACTGTTCCTGAAATGTAGGGAACAGGTTTTCGGTTGTTATGCGTAAATCAGTTCGTTCAAAACCGTTTCCTCGGCTCTGTGGTATATGTTGTTCATCCTCTGCACCCAGAGCATCTGATTCTCCGCTTTCAGTTTCTCGGTCACGCCCTCGGCCTGCGCCATCTGCAAGCTGAGCAGCTGTATCTGTTCCTTCGCCTGCCTGTTGATTTCGATTAGGTGCTCCGTCAGGCCGTTCGTCAGAATCAGTGTGTTGTAAAACCCGCTCCGATTCTCTTTCAGGAACTTCTTCCGCAGTCTCCCAAATTTGCCTATGCTCCCTTGGCTCTGACTGTCCATTGCTATGTTGGGAATCAGGTAATCCCCGCTTCTGCTGTAACTGATTTCCATCGTCGTCGCTCCTTTCTGCTTCGTCAGCTTCATTTTGCAATGTATTGGACGGTTTTGCAAGTGTGCCACGCTGCTGCCTGCTTATACTCCTTACGCTGCGCTCGATTTGGCGCAGGATCATCTCCGAAATGTCGCTGGTCGCTGTGCCAAGTTGGACTATGGTATCCGGCGAATTGAACAGCGTTATGCTCTCGTATTCATCGCCGTGAAATATAGCGGCGGGGTCGATGCCCAGGCGCACCAGGACCGTATGGGAAACGCTGGTCATGAGCTGAAGCACAAAGGTAGAGCTTATCTCGTCATCGCTCATATCCGCGAGTGCGCTGTTGTCCGCCGCTTTGAGGAGCTCCTCGTAATAATCGCGGTAGTTGTCCGATATGGCGTTGATGGATATGCCAAGTACGATGGCCGCGAGTTCCGCGTTGTCAGTGCCCGTTTCTCCAAAATGGTTCTCCAGTTCCTCAATGATCTGCGCCTCATATTCGGGCCTCGTTTGCCATAGTCGGAACGGAATATTGTAGCGGGTATTGGTGTCGGATACATCGAATACATACCGCAGCGCAGGCTTCTGCCCGCTGTCGTCGATGAGCGCGATGCCCTTTGCGCCCCTGTTCACCCAACGTCTGAATTTGCTGTTCCATAGCTCGATGAGTGCGCAGGCCGTAGCGTCCGGGCGCTGTGCATGGATAAGCACCTGTTCATGGAACGGGTACTTATAAAGCCATGCGGCGGAATCGAGAAAGCGTTTCCAGTTGTCAACGGATTGCGTAAGCCGCTCCGTTGTCTGACGCGCAAGCTCGGATATGTTTTGCAGTTTTGTTGCCACAGATGCACCTCCTTATCTCCCCGGCTCGTCGCGTTTCTTTGTGCGCTGCGGCTGTATGCGTTTCGAAACGTGTTCTATTTCGCCGTTTATTCTGTTCCGATAATCCTCATATGCTGCTTCTTTTGAATTCATATAATGCCCCCAGAAGAAATGATCGGGGGCAGCTGCACGATACTGCCATGTGACATAAGGGGCTGGCGCAGTATCGCTATGCCCAAGCGCAAAGCCCTGTTCGCCCACGGTAAACCTCTCAATGATGGTGTAGCCGGCATTTTTCAGTTTCTCAGTCATGGTCGCTTTCTCCTTTTCCCGTATTTGTATATAGCAAAAGAGCGCATGACTTTTCATGCGCTTCTGTGATCTCGTAGTTATGGTGTCTGTCCTTATTCTGTTTTGCTAATGATTTCAGTTTTTTCTGCGCTGCCTGCAATGGCGAGATGCAACTGCTACATGGCAAACAGGTTAAGCCGATATTCATGGACAGGAGGGCGTTTTCCGCCCTCCTGCGTGTTTTTGCTAGTTCTTATTTATTCTTTCTCCGCACATACAAAACTACTGCGCCGCCGAGCAGCAGCACCGCGCCAGCGATCATGGCAGGGATTTCCCACCAGTCGTTATCGAGCCCCAACTTGACGCTTTTGCTGTTTGGCACTTTGATTACCATGGGCGACAGCGCCGAGGTTTCTTTCGTGATTTCCGCTTTTCGGGCGGTGACAGGGAAGTAGCCGGCCGGAACAACGGATTCCTCGATCCATATCGTGCCCACAGGCAGTCCGAGAACGACCACCTCGCCGTTTTTGTCCACCATCAAGTCCGTTTCCTTGCCATTCCCGTCAAAGGAATACTTGCCGTCCTCCTGTTTGGTGAAGGACAGCGTTACAAAACCCGTGCCATCCTTGACCTTAATACGGAAACCCGCGCCCGTAAGAGGCTTTTCCGTTTTCGCGTCCAGCTTTATGATCTTCACTCCCGTAGGGCAGTTGTTCACCGTCACCTTGCAGGGCGCGGCCTCGCTGTGCCTGTCGGTAAGCTCTATTTCCGTCGCGCCGTCCGCGATATAGCCCGTTGGTACGGTTTCCACGAGCTTGTATTTGCCCGCTTTGAGATACTTGAATATTGCCTTGCCGTTTGCGTCGGTGACAAAGGTTTCCGTGCCGTCCTCGGCGGGAACGCGATACCCGTCCTCGGTCAGCTTGGTTTTCACGGTTTTACCCTCTGCGTCCTGCAAGGTGAACGTGATGCCCGTCATCGGCGCACCCGTATAGGTGTTCATCTTCAAAATTTCGAGCGTGATGGGGGTATTGGCAAACTCAACATCGCCCGCGACCTTGCCGTATGCGTCTATCGTAAAGGAATATAGGGCGGGGTCGATGGAGTAGGTATCGGGGGCGGCGATCTCCTGCCATGTGTACTTGCTTGCAGGTAGTTCCTTCATGGTGATGTAGCCATCCGTGTCCGTCTTGCCCTCAAAGAACACCTTACCGCTTGCATCCATCACCTTGATGGTTGCGTTTGCGAGGGACTGCCCGGTATGGCTGTCGAGCTTGCGTACCTTGGCTTCATTTGCCCTGTTGGTAAACTCAAACACCGCTGTTTCCTTGTCCTCGGTGGTGAGCGTCACGGTCTTGACCTCATCGGAGAGGACAAAGCCCGCGGGCGGTGTGACCTCTTTGACATTGTATTCACCAACAGGAAGGCCTATGGTTTCCGCATAGCCGTCCTCATTGGTGGTAATGGTATCAAACAGCCTGCCGGAAGCGTCCCGCACCTCGAACAATGCGCCCGCAAGTCCGCGCTCTCTGTCAGCTGCATCCAGCTTATATACGCCGATCTTCGCCTTGAACATGGTGTTGTAGATGGGGCTGTCGTAATGCTGCACGTTCAGTTCGCTGTCGATGGTCAGCGGCAGCTTGTCCGTCAGCATTTCAATGGTTTCCAAAGGAACGGCAAGCTCCTTAAGATAATAATTGCCGTAAGGAAGCGATATGGAGGTCTGTGCAACGCCCTGATCGTCCGTAGTCAGCACCTCGAGGAGCACATCGGCGGGGACATCGCCAATGTGCTCAGCGGTGTAAAGTCCGAACACATAGCCCTCCGCAAGTTTGTTGTAGAAGTTGAGCTTTTCGGGATCAAAGTCCTCCGTGAGCTTGCGAATCTTTATGCCGCCTGTGCGAAGCTCGTTATCTTCCTTGACGGTAGCGGTCACGACGGGCGTGTTCTGGTCCTTGTAAGCAAGCGTCACGTCATGGATTGTCTCGTCCACGGCATACGCCGCAGGCGCGCTTTTTTCCTGCACTGTATAGCTACCAAGGGGCAGCACTTCGGTTTCGGCAATGCCGTTCTTGTCCGTGGTTATGGTCGCAACTATATTGCGGGCGCTGTCCTTTACCTCGTATACAACGCCCGCAATGCCCTTATTTTTGTATATGGGCATTGAAACATTGCCGTATTCCGTTTCAACGGCTTCTCCGGCGGTCAGCACGTCGCCCATTTTCTCAATGCGGATTTTGCCCATGGCTTCGGAATTGCTGAACGATACTTCCGCAGTTACGCCATCGGTTATCTCAAGGCTTTTTATCTCCGCACTCAGAATATAGGGCTTTATTGTGGAAAGCTCTTTTATGTACACGGTACCTACCGGAAGATCTCCTGATATGGCTGTTCCGTCGCTGTCGGTAGTAAGCTCCGCAAGCTTGTTCTTGCAGTCGGCATCGCTGTATACGTCGAACACTACATCCGCAAGCGGTATATTGTCCCTGCCGGTTTTCACAAGCTGTACTTTGCCGTACTTAGGGGCTTCGGGTGCGCCAACGGAAAGCTGTGCCGTTGCAACGACCTGTGCGGTGGTGGCGCAGAGGAATACCTTTTGCAGGCTGCCGTTTGCAGGAACGTAAGCTGTAATGTTATCTATGCTGCGGGTGTCCATACCCTCGGCATATATGTTGAAACTCTGCCCTGCCGCCGATGCTGGGAGCGTAATGGTGAGCGTTTCGCTTCTGCCGCCGGTATAGCCCGAAACTCTGCTGCCTGACGGCAAACGGGAAGTATCGAGGGTGTAGCCGCTGTTGATGTTTGTAAGGAGCACCGAAGTTTGTCCGACGTAACCGTTTCCGCTTGCGGTAAGCTGCACGGTGGAAGGGGAGAAGTCTACGCCGTGGGGCAAGTCCTGCCTTGCGCGGGCCTTTGCAAGCAGCTCATCGGCATATTCAAGCACATGTTCATATCCGCTCTTGGCCCTTATTGCGTTTGGATTGGAACGGCGATTGGTGAAGTCATACGAGTAGCCTTCGCCCTGTTCCGAAAACCAGAAGCGCAGGGCGTTTGCTGTTGCCTGCCGTGCTTCGTCATCCGTGAAGCCGGAGGATTTATTGTTGGGATAGCCATACATGAGTATGGAGTTTATGCCGGCAAGCGTACTTCCCGAAAAGACGGAAGAAGGGGAAGTTTCGGTATATGTCTGGCCATGCGGGTTACCCGCGGAATGCTCAACGCAGTAAACAACTTCACCTGTCTGCTCAATCCAATGGCGGGGCGTATTTAGGTCGTGCCATGAACCGTTTGAGTAATACTCAAGATAGTCAAAGGCGCTGTTTGTCTGGCTCTCGATAGTGACCGTGCTTCCCGCGGCAAATGCGGGGGCTGATTGGAATATGCCTATCAGGGTCAATAGGCATATTGCCAACGTGATGATTCGTTTGGTTTTCATTTTTACCTCCGGAAATGTTTTTTCTATATATAAAAAGCGCCCTATGACGCTTGAATTGTTGGTTGTAAATATGCTTTTTCGGGCAGTTGCTTTTCGGGTAGTACTCAGGGTTGGGGGTGCAGGGGGAAGGGAGCGAGAAGCAAATGCTGCCGAAGCCATACCGGCAAAAGGGCAGACCTATCCCTTGGCGTATGATTCATGCTTTGAACATAACAAAAGCGCCCATGCTCGTCAGCACGGACGCTCAGCGTTCCATCTCTCTGCTACGCTCCCGCTTTCGGTAAAGCTCCAGCGCCTTGCATATGATTTCTTCGATTTTTTCGGATGGCGTACCTTTGGGAAAGTATTTATCTATGCGCTCCTTTGGCAGCCTGTAAACTTCTCTTTGATTTGGCTTTTCTTCGGAAAGTATGGAGAGTATAACGTCGCCGTTCAGTCTGCCTTCCTGGCTGAACTTCTTGATTTTTATGGCCTGTGCAAGCGATGGTGTACAGTCCTCGCTCTCCATCGTCATGAGCAGGGAAGCCTGCTCCTCTTTGGACAGATAAGACAACTCCACAGCAGGCCGAAACGCGATTTTTCCCTCATCCACCATTTTCAACAGGTCGGGGGTTAGCTCTGTGAGGCGAATATAACGGCGCACCTGATCTTGACTCTCGCCGCTTTTTTCGGCAAGCAATTCACGGGAGGTTAACTTCTGTGCCATTGGCACAGAAGTTAAATCAGTCCTTGCGCCTTGGCGTTTCATCGCATCAAGTTTCATTTTATAGGAAAACGCCTTCTCGCTCGGAAGAAGGCGTTCACGCTGGAGGTTGGAATCAACCATAAAGATAATCGCTTCGTCTCTGCCCATGTTGCGGACAATTACCGGCATTTTTTCAATACCCGCAAGCTCGCATGCCTTCTTGCGCCGGTGCCCGCTTATGAGCTCATATCGCCCGTCCTCCTTCTGCCGCGCTACAGCAGGCGATAACACGCCGAACCGTTTCACACTTTCCGCCATCTCGCGCATAGCGTCGTCTATATCTACATGAAACGGATGGTCAGGGAAATCGTCTATCTCTACTATGGGAATATCCTGTACGCGCTCCTTTTCAGCTTCGGTTCGGCTTTCCTCCGTGGAGAACAGATCATCGAGCGAGGTCAGCTTTATGCTTCTCTTGCTTTCTGCCATCGCTGAAAACCTCCTTTGTCAATGCTTCGTATGCCGCTGCCGCTTTGCCGTGCGCATCATGGGAATAGATGCTTTTGCCCTCGGCGCTCGTTTCAGCGGCTTTGATAGCAAGCGGTATCTCCGTTTTGAACACGCGGAGCTTATCCCCGTAGTTATCGCGGAGCAAGGACGAAATCTCCTTTGCAAAGTTAGTGCGGCTGTCCACCATTGTGATGAGCGCTCCGTCAATCTTAAGATTTGGATTGATGTTCTTCTTCACGCGGCCTATGGTCTGCAAAAGCTGGCTCATTCCCTTAGCCGGAAGATAGTGCGCTTGTACGGGGATAATTACGCTGTCTGCCGCAGCAAGGGCGTTTACGGTAATCATGCCGAGAGATGGCATGCAGTCGATGAGAACATAGTCATACTTGTCCTTTACCTCATTTAGATAGTTCCTAAGCACGCTCTCGCGGCTCATGGTATTTACAAGCGATACCTCCATAGCGGAAAGCTCGATATTCGCCGGCATGAGGTCAACACCCTCCGCATGATGCAAAATTCCCTCATTTGGTTCGATAGGCTCCTCCGTGATAACCTTGCTCATGACGGTGGCAAGGGAAACGGGAAGCTTGTCTGGTTCGTTCCAGCCAAGTGAATCCGTCAAATTACCCTGTGCGTCCGCGTCAACGAGCAATACCTTCTTACCTTGCCGCGCAAGCCCGATACCGAGATTGACGGCTGTTGTCGTTTTTCCCACGCCACCTTTTTGGTTGGCGAGGGCGATTACTTTGGTCATTTTTTCATCCTCCTTATTTGTTATTGTTATGCCATTTTTCAAACTCTACAAAATCATTTATATGCTTTTGCGATTTTTGTCCGATGCGCCAATAATACTTGCTGGCTAAAAAATCAATTAGGTACTTTTGCGGTATATGATAATGATTTCTGATGAATAGTGATTGTAACAATCCTTTTGTCAGCCAATTTATTACGGTTGACCGCCCATAGCCTGTTTGAGCGCAAACATCGGCAACAGATAGTAAACCGTCATTTGCAGCCAGCACATCGGTATAGAAAGTTCTCAATGCACAGAAAAAATCATCAGATTCAAATTGTATGCGGGAATAAGTACTCTTTCTCTTTGTTCGGAGCGAGGGCGGCATATCAAATCTCATAGGATTTGTTTTGCGCGCGTCAATAAAAGTCGCAACATCTTTAAGCGCAATAGTATATTTGCGCGTCATCTTGCCGCTATCTTGGCAAGGTATAAGCCCGTTTTCCAAAAGATAGCTTGCTTTCCTTTTGCTGATATGACAGATTTTATATAGCTGTTCTTTGGATATTTTTTCTGGGTATTCCATGCACAGCTTTTGATATGTTGCAGACCGTTTCATGTTTTTATCCGCTTTCACTTTTAGTAGTCAACGGCAGTGAATCGAAACGGATAAATAGTGTGTTTGCTTTCGCTACGAAGTAGTTGTTTGCGATGGCACTCTTGATAGAATCACCGCAGTTCTCTCGTAGTTCTCTTCTTTTTTCCAAACTGAATGCTGAATTGCGATTTTAAGGAGTTGTGCCGCCCGCCTGCAAAAAATAAAACGAGCAGCTAAAAACCTTTATTTTTAGGGATTTTTTGCTGCCATTAACTTCCTCTGATTTCTGCTATCTACTGGCATCGAAATGAGTAATCAGATTACTCGAAATGCTGTAGACCGAAAGGTCTCTAGGGTTCGAAT
>ULWN01017682.1_pt1 | contig 24120 bp, 21 predicted proteins | sample 1960371 | NCBI WGS metagenome assembly ULWN01 (sample SAMEA4835813, study PRJEB28245) | human gut metagenome | biome: gut microbiome; material: fecal sample | place: Denmark | collected 2008 | reverse complement strand
CCCCCTGCCGCTGAAAAGCGGCAGGAGGATAGACGGTTTTGGGCTCTGTGGGGCATGCTGACAGCACTCTTCCGCATATATACGGCAGCGGTAATGACAATACCTTAGACGGCCCCGCCGGTGATGGAGTTCATTGTGAGACGAAAACCTTCGCTGTTTTCGGAAAAGCGGGAGATCATGGCCGTCTGCAGGCCGAGAATTGCCATCATGGCAGAGATGAAATTCAGTGCCCCGGCGGCGGACAGAATGGGATTGCCCCGGCGGCGGAATTTGACCAGATTTATAATAGCCGCCACAACAGTGTAAAAGGCGTAGAAGGCAGACAGGTAGATCACATAGCCGGGGTAAGAATAGCCGGCGTCCGTCCGCACCATCTGCAGGATCATGCCGCCCATCGGGAGGTTCAGGAGAAACAGCAGCCACGCAGTTCTGCGGTAGCAGCGGTATGCCGCCGCAGCGCTGCGGCGGCGATGACAGAGAAGCAGATAAGCCCGCAGCCCACCCAGCACCAGGTAGTAGGCGGACATGGAGATGAACCATACCGAGGCATAGCGGATGCCGGTAACGGTACGGAAAACCACATAGAAAAGATTGGCCGCCATCCCCTGGCCGATACGGACATCCTCCCGAAAAGCACCGTCATACCGATATCGTCCAACGACTTGGAGGGAAGCGAGCTTCTGTACCGTCCTGCTGTTCCGGAGGGCAGCCAGTATCCGGCTAACCCACTTTGGCAAAGCCGCCAGCAGGATGGTGAGGGAATAGGCGGACAACCCGTAAACCGGGTATGCCAGCGCGCTGCTATTCTGTCCGGTGAGAAAAATATAGACCAGCGCCGTAAACACAGCGGGTGGGAGCGGGAGCAAAATCCATTTCGGCGGGTACAGGAGCCTGCCCGCGATTGACTGCAGCCTTTGCATTTGCACGGGTTACTTCTCGCTGATCTCTTTGGCCAGCTCCACGATCTCAAAGGCGTATTTCTTTTTGCCATTTTCGAGAATGCGCCGGTAGAGCGGATAATTGATACCCATACCTGCCATGCCGAGGACACCGATCAGGATGCCTCCCACAAAGGAGCCGGTGGTGCCGCTGCCGATCTGCCCCATGGCCAGGCACATGCCTAGGCCGAAGACCAGGGCGGAAACAACGCCGAGGGTATAGGTGAAAATGTTTGCCGGGCGCTTGGCTTTGGCATCCAGCTTGCGGAGTGCCACAACCTTGGAGGTGTCCTTTGGGGCGTATTCGTTTGCCAGGTGTTCTGCGTAGAGCTTGTCTGTGTTCATGGTTTGTTGCCTCCTTCATTTGATGGCTTTATGATACTGCGGAAGAAGGACAAACGGAACAACAGGTGTGGCGGTTTATGTTGATTTCAGCGGCGCAGAACGGCGAAATGGTCACGGGCTCTTCACATACAGCCGTGGGGTTAATCGCTGGGGCCTTCTGTCTCGTATTCTTATGCGGCGGTTTCGGTGCGCCCGGCGGCAGGCTTCAGATATCCAGCCTGTACAGGCGGCTGTTTCTGTTCGGATACGAATAGGCGATTGGCAACTCTTCTGCGCGGATCCGGTGAAATCCGGCCTTTTCATAAAACCGGTGAGAAACGCGTGCCACAGAGGGGGTATCTGTACCGGGTTTATTGCTTCAGTGTCGATTTGTAGTAGTTTCCGAAGTCGGCAAGAGCCTGGATAATGGGCAGCATCTGCCGGCCGAGATCGGTCAGCCCGTATTCCACCCGGGGCGGCATTTCGCCGAAATCGTGCCGGTAGGCAAGGCCATCGTCGATCATCTGGCGCAGGCTATCGGTCAGCACCTTTTGGGATATCCCATCCAGATCCCGCTGGAGCTCATTGAATCGCCACGGCCGCGATTGCAGGTTGCGGAGGATCAGCAGCTTCCACTTTCCGCCGATCAGGGATACGGCGGTGGCCACCGGGCAGGCGGGCAATTCGGCTTTTGTTTTCATGTGTTCTTCCCCTCACGGACAACAGTATACCACACATTCTTTAGAAAGTGTACAGTTATAAAAAAGTGCGTACTTGTTTTCGAAGGAAAAGGGCGGTAGACTTCAGACAGCGCAAAGAAATTTGCCAAATCCTTAGGAGGGAAACAGTATGAAAAACTACACAAAAACCACCATCGGCAATGAAGGCAGAACGGAGCTCCACGAAGCGCTCGGCCTGACCGGCGCGGAGGTCAGCATCAACCGGCTTCCCGCCGGCGCCGGCGTCCCCTTCGTTCACTCCCACAAGAACAACGAGGAGATCTACGGGATCCTTTCCGGCAGGGGCAAGGCGGTCATTGATGGAGAAGAGGTAGCACTTGCGGCCGGTGATTGGCTCAGGGTCGCCCCCGCAGCAAAGCGGCAGTACTCGGCGGCCGCTGATGAGGGTATGGTCTTTGTCTGCGTTCAGGTGAAGACGCATTCTCTCGGCGGATTTACGGCGGATGATGCCGTGATGTACTGATCCTGCACGCGGCAAAGGGCACAGCTTCTGTTCCGAAGCTGTGCCCTTTGCCGTATTTATCCAGCGCTATTATTGTTCCCGGTTGTCGATTGTGTAGACGATGCAGGCTATTCCGGCAATCATCGAGAACAGGATGGCACCGGCTGCCGCCTCGTCCAGAGTGGCGCCAAGGAACAGGCCGGCCACTGCGGCAATGGCCATGATGGCGACCGATACTGTTGTCCGGAATTTTTTCATGTGGGATCCTCCTCCGCGGTTTGTGTAAATTTGCGTTGTCTAATTATAACATGCCACCAACGCGATTAGCAAGATGGAAACGAAACGATTATCCTTGATATTTTGGTTAAAAAAACCCGTTTGTGCTATATAATATATGTGGAGGTGGCTAATGTGGAAAAAGAAGTCTTGACTATTCGTCACATTAAAAAGGATTTAATGCAATATTTGCATCAAGAAACGCTTGGTATAATTATCGGTTTTCCCTGTTTATGGTTAATTATAGCAATCAGTAATAGTGCTATAAAAAACCGCCTTCCTATTGGGAATACATTGTTTGAAGCAGTAACAGTGATTTTGATTTTTGGCGCAATTGTATCTATTGCCTATGTCGGTATTATGCACCTGAAAATAAAAAGAACAGCATTTACACTCAAGAACGATACCTTAATAGAAAAAAGCAATTTTAAGCGGGGAGGGACAAAATGGCATAGCTACAGACCATACCGCTTGTGTTTTACTTGTCATCATTTTGATATTCCCGCTCAGTTAAGCTATAAATGGTCCAGCATGTATTCAATGAATGAAAAACAAGTGTATAACACCGCATCTATTGGGGATAACTTCACACTTGTAGAATTTAACAAAAAAGTAATAGCGGTGTATAATCACAAGTTTTTCACCATTTCACCTACGCCTCTTGATTGATACAACGCCATACCTTGCCCGTATCCCCATAGAGGCGGGTGCGGCAGGCGGCTATGGCTGCCTGGATAACAGTTTTGGGCCGCTCAGATCCATGCCGAGCGCGCCGAGCGGGGCGGTGATGAGGATGGACAGGACGGCGACCGAGAGAATGATGTTCCCGCAGGGAAGACCGAGCGAAAGCGGGACCGAACCGATGGCTGCCTGCACGGTGGCCTTGGGAAGATAGGCGATCACGCAATAGAGCGTTTCTTTACGGTTGAGCCCGGTGCCGATCAGGCAGATAAGGACGCCAACCGAGCGAAAGAGTAGTGCCAGAAATAGCATGACAAGCGCCATTGCCCCGGCGCTGAGTGTATAACGGATATCCACGGCTGCACCGACAAGTACAAACAGAAGCACTTCGGCGGCAAGCCAAAGTCTGCCAAGCTTTGCCGACATATCGGACGAAACCGCGGTTCGCGTGCGCCTCTGCACAACACACGCCATGCTGGTCACGCCGAGCAATCCCGATAGCGGTACTTTTCCATCAAGCCACGCTTCGAGAGCCATGAGCAAAAACGCCGTTCCCAGCACAAGGATGGTTTTTACGCTTTGGCGGATGCTGGTATTTCTTTTGTGTGCCAATTCAAATAGCCAGGCAAGGAAGAACCCGCACAGTGCACCGGCGGCGATGCCGAGAATGATGGAAACCGGGATATTTGTCAGGGCTTTCACACGGACGGACGCCCCCTGTGCCATGCCGACAAAGGTGGTGAAAAGCACAATGACGAAAATATCATCGCAGGACGCTCCGGCCAGGATAAGCTGCGGAATGCTCTTTTCGGTTCCGCGTTTTTCTTCCATCAGCCGCAGCATCCGCGGAACAACAACAGCAGGCGAAACGGCGCCAAGTACCGTCCCCATTACAGCGGCTTCAATACGCGAAATGCCGAAAAGCAGAGGCGCAAAGAGCACATAACCGAGAATTTCAAAGCTGGCTGGTAGGAATGACAGCAATATCGCGGAGCGCCCGACCTTTTTGAGATCGGCCGGATTGAGTGACAGCCCGGCTTTCAGCAGAATAATGATGAGGGCGATCTGCCGCAGCTCTGAGGAGATGCCGAGAATTTGTGGATCGAGCCAATCGAGTACATACGGGCCGAGCAGGATGCCGGTGACGATCATGCCGACGATTTTCGGCAGGTGGATTTTCTCGCAGATCGCGGCGAAAGCCAGCCCGACGAGAAAGACAAGCGAGAGGGATGTTACCATAGATAAACGCAGAAAAGCCAAAGCTCGGCATTTTTTGCTTAGAGGTGTTACTGTAATAGACGAGAAGTTCTGCATTGCAGAAATACTTTCAATTTTTTTTGCCTGTTCAAGAGCACTACTTACTTCTGTTAATAATTCTTCGGATAATTCCTCGCTCAACAACTGTTCCAGCTTCTGAGTAGTTTCTGTAAATATAGGATCTTCAATTGTTTCTACGATTCCAACCTTTTCAAATGATACGGTCATACCGGAGGCAATAGCCGAATCTTCTTGGATTTTTTGCTCCAGCAAGATATTTCCGGTTTCTGTTATTACGTATCCTTCCAGAGAAACAATTTCGTCAAAAAGCCTTTCCACTTCTTTTTTTGCACTCATTAATGTGGCATGAGTGGCATTCGATTTAGCATCACAAAGCGCATTGGCTTGTTTGACCAAAGCATAAATAGCTTGATACCGCTTTTGAAGAGCCAAAGAATCACTGCCACCAGAAGGTAGCTTTTGCTCATTTTCTTGTATCATTTCCATAACCATTAAGATAATCGCTTCATCACGGGTCATTTCCCGGACTTCAGCTTTAACGGTATCAAGTCCTGCGAGTTCACAAGCCTTCTTTCTGCGATGTCCGGACACGATTTCGTACCGTCCATCTTCCTTCGGACGAAGTGTGACAGGCGTGATAATCCCGCGTTCTTTAATGCTCTGAACAAGCTGATCCATATCCTCATCAACTTTTACCTTAAAGGGATGGTCGGGGAAATCATCAATTTCCGAAATGGGCACATCATAAATTCTGGGGAGCTTGTTTTCTTTACGCTCCGCATCATTCATAAAGAGCTCATCGTACCCGGTCAGGCCCAGATCGATTTTTTGCACGTTCTTCAATTTCTGTCACCTCCTTCGTGAGTGCCTCGTACGCTGCCGCGACTTTGCCGTTCTTGTCATGAGAGAAAATGCTTTCTCCGGAAAGACTGCACTCCGCGGCTCTTACCGAAAACGGAATCTCGGAATTGAACACGCGGATGTTTTCTCCCACAGATGAACGCAGCGATGAGATAATCGCCTTTGCATTGTTTGTGCGGTTATCTACCATCGTCAGCAAAATACCGTCAATCTTTAATCTCGGATTGATCTGCCGCTTGATTTTTGAAATCGAACGAAGGAGCAAGTTAAGACCTAACTGAAAGAAAAGACGCAGCATATTTTTACTTGCCTCTGCTCTCATTATCAGTTTTGCGAAGTATTCGCCCTCTTTGTCTATGAATTTATAATCGGAAGTGATGATGTGTTCCTCTCTCATTTCGTCTCTTGTGTATACTTTATTTGCTATCATATTTAAGTCCTTTCTTTTACGGCAGGTAAGAACTATATATTTATTTATATATTTATACGGTTATCTGCCAGTTGAATTGTTTTGAACGGCGAGTGAGAATGATAACCCGACAGCCGATTTTCTGTATTGAAAAGGTGCCGAAATTATCAAAAATTTTCTATGTAAGCCGTTTTGGTTCGAAACGAATATCCGTTATCCACTTATCCCGAATCGTTGAAATCGTTGCTGTTTGGTGCAAAATTGACACTTCTTTTAGAGCGATAAAGAGGACAACTGACAACGATTGCCCGAAAGCTTTGTTTACAGTCATTCCGACATTTGCGGCACAAGTCGTGGTATGTTCTTCTGCCTGTTTTGGGACTGATAAAAAAGTACCATTCCTGTTTTAATTTCTTTGATAATCTTGCCATAGAAAAAACTCCTTTCACTCATTTGGACAAAGGGTGCCGAAATGCACACCCAAAAACGCCCGATTTCAAAAAAAATTTTTAACACTCCCTCACTTGTTTGAACCGGGAAGCGAAAAAATGGGGGTATTTTGAAAAGAAAATTAAAAATCCTTTCACTTGTTTGAAATGGGAAACGATTCTTGGGGGGTGTTTTTGAAAATTTTTTGAAAAAACAAAAATCTCCTCTCAATTCATCGAACCGAGAGGAGAGAATGGTTTGGAATTATCAAATTGTAAACTTCACAGTATTAACTTCCCAAAATTAAAAATATATTGATTTTGGGAAACAAATGCGATATAATAAATTTGCGAGGTGATTTTGTATGAAGCTGATTGAAAGAAAACAATACTTAGATAAAATGATAGGCGTTATCGGCACCCCGGATATTAAAGTGCTGACCGGTGTAAGACGCTCAGGCAAATCAAAACTGTTGGAAGCTTTCAAATCTTATGTTCAGGAAAACATTCCGAACGCTAATATAATTCACATCAATTTTAACCTGTCTAAATATGACAATTTGAAAGAGTACGAGGCCCTTAACGAACATATCGAAAGCAATTATGCAGAGGACAAGGAAAATTTCGTTTTAATCGACGAAATTCAAATGTGCAACGGCTTTGAGCTGTGTATAAACAATCTGCATGCAACCGAGAAGTATGATATTTATATCACCGGCTCAAATGCTTTTTTGCTCAGCTCGGACTTGGCAACCCTGTTTACCGGAAGGACCTTTGAAATCAAAGTGTACCCATTCTCTTTTGCAGAGTATGTTCAATACTTCAGTCTGTCCGACAAATATACAGCTTTCGATAGATATATGCTTGAAGGCGGCATGTCCGGCTCTTATTTGTATAAAGAACAGGAAGACAAATTTGATTATATCGAAAATGTTTTTGATACCTTGATTTTAAGAGATATTAGGCAAAAATATAACATCAAAAATCCCGCCTTGATGGACAGAATCTCTCAGTTTTTGATGGACAATGTATCAAACTTAACTTCCGCAAGAAGTATCACAGATACACTCGCATCAAATAAAGATAAAATCAACCATAAAACAGTCGGTAATTATCTTCAGTATCTGTGCAATGCTTTTGCTTTTTACAAAGTACGCAGATATGATATTAAAGGCAAAAAGTATTTGACGACTAACGATAAATATTATTTGAGCGACCATACTTTCCGTTATGCAAAGCTCGGCACAAAAAACTTGGATACTGGCAGAGTAATTGAAAACATCGTTGCAATGGAATTGCTCAGGCGCGGATATGAAGTATATGCCGGCGTGTTGTATAAAAAAGAGATTGACTTTGTAGCGCTTAAAAGAAGCGAGAAGATATATATTCAGGTTTCGGATAATATTACTTTACCCGAAACATTCAAACGAGAAGTTGAGCCTCTGCTCAAAATAAAAGACGCCTATCCTAAAATGGTAATCGCACGAACGAGAAATCCTGAATATCAATATGAAGGCGTAAAAATTGTTGATGTGGCAGATTGGCTGCTTGATAAATAACCGCTTCCCAAAAATGAAAAATTTTATGTTTTGGATAACAATACTTTTTGCGTATATCTTTTCTTCAATACTATGTGCGTAATTTGCAGAAATATATGAAAACCAAAACAATGAGTGTTTAGAACGATAAAAACATTTTAAAAAGCCGTTTACAGTGGCGGTCAGAGACAAAGAATTTACCGGAAAATGGTCTGCCGCCAATGGCGAGTGGATGTAGTTTAGGAGGAAATATTATGAATTTCTACAATGAAGTTTTAGATGTATTGAAAAGTGACGAGCGTTTCTTTTCCGATGACGGGCAATACCTGTTACAAAGTTTGCTGATGACAACAAATATAAGATTTGGGGATTCCATTTCTTTAACAGAGATGTGCGTACGGTGGAATTTGATAGTGATATGAAAAAGTTGTAAGATGAAAAATCAATACGCCCGTTTACGACAGGTCTTAGGGTGTAACCCTAACGAGGTATTTATGGAATGTATCCATAAATACACTGCTCGCTGAAAGCACGAGCGACAGCACCGTTTTGGACAACCTGTCCATAAATGGTCTGCTCGCTCAGTATGTGCAGAAAGCGGGCAGATTACCGTTTGGTTATCCAAATGGTCTGCTCGCTTAGTTTGCATACGCCTTTTTATCCCATTTTTTTAACATTCAAAATTAATTATCAAACAAAAATTTAAGCACGGACAACTGATTATTCTGCAATCCGTGCTTAATTTTTATGCGTATCCGATGTAGAGTTCATACTGTGTATCGGATACTTTTTCTGCCCATATCCACACCGATGTAAATCCATCAACATTCTTGTATCTGTTCAATCTGCTTTCAATATCAGCGCCGATATTTTTGTTGTTTGTATTAGCGGATATTGGATTGTCCCAACATTCGGTAGCAGTTTCATCGAAGGTTAAACCTATACTTTGAGCATAATTTTGTGCATAAGAAATCCAATACGATATATCAAATTCTTCATTTTCTTCAACTGTTGTGATGACTTCCGAAACAGTATTTGTTGTGATTTCAGGCTCAGATTTTTCGCTTTTGGGCGGTTCTGTTTGCGTATGAGTATCTTGCTTTGGCTCGGCACTTGCTGTTGTTGTTTGAGAAAAAATCGTCTCATTTGGCACCTTTTCTGTACCGGTTTCAGCGGTAGTCGTCTGTGTTGTTTCTTCCGCAAAGGTACTTTTCTCAACTGCTTCACTTTCTGTTTTCTCGGTTAATTCTTCCGATTGCGTTGTATCAATTACAGCGTTAGTCGATGAATTTTCAATCGCCTTTTTGTCCGGCTTGCTATGGGCAGTGCAACCTGCCATAGCGAAAATGACGGTCAATATCATAGTAAATATTACGATTTTTCTCATACAAAAATCACCTCGCTATTCACAATTTCCATTGCTCTGTTGCGGATGTTATTCATCTTCCGCACCCATAGCATCGGGTTATCTGCTTTCAGTTTTTCCGTAACATTTTCTTTTTCGGCAAGCGATTTAACAAGCTGTGAAAACATTACTTGCGCTTGTTCTTCAATGTCCGCAAGGTAAGGGTACAGCCTTTCCGATGTGAGCAGATTGTAATATCTTATGCGATGATGTTGTTTAAGATACTGTCTGTGACGGGTTGCCCACACACCGATATGTAATTCATTCTGCTCTTTTGTTGCGATACAAGGCAGTTGATAATTGCCTTGTATTTCGTAGTTACAGCCGTTTTGTTCAAATAATGTGTTCATAATGAAACCTCCTTAATTTTGTTGATTTCATTATAACGAAAACACAATCTAAACACGAATGTGCAAAAAAAATCCGCCTACCGAATTATTCGATAGACGGATATTTTTTAGAAAATCACTTCAACCGTAATATCTTCCCATTGCGATTGGCGAAGATATTGACCGTTTGCATTACGAAAGGCTTTTGCCTGTTCGTAGTTTATTGTGAAGCAGAAGTAAAAATTACTTCTCATCCCCGCTTCTAATAGCAGCCTGTGCGGCCGCCAGACGGGCGATCGGCACACGGAAGGGAGAGCAGGAGACATAATCCAGACCGATCTTGTGGCAGAACTCCACGGAGACCGGGTCGCCGCCATGCTCACCGCAGATACCGCAGTGCATGGACGGACGCACCTTCTTGCCCATGGTGACCGCCATATCCATCAGCTTGCCCACGCCGGTCTGATCCAGCTTGGCAAAGGGATCGTTCTCATAGATCTTGTTGTCGTAGTAGGCGCCCAGGAACTTGCCGGCGTCGTCACGGCTGAAGCCAAAGGTCATCTGGGTCAGATCGTTGGTGCCGAAGCAGAAGAACTCGGCCTCCTTAGCGATATCGTCAGCGGTGAGGCAGGCACGCGGGATCTCCATCATGGTACCGACCTCATACTTCAGATCGCTGCCGGCGGCGGCAATCTCCGCGTCGGCGGTCTTGACCACGATATCCTTCACAAACTTGAATTCCTTCGCTTCGCCGGTCAGCGGGATCATGATCTCCGGCACGATGGTCCAATCCGGATGCGCCTTGCTCACTTTGATCGCCGCGCGGATGACCGCCTTGGTCTGCATCTCGGCGATCTCGGGGTAGGTGACGCACAGACGGCAGCCGCGATGACCCATCATGGGGTTGGTCTCATGCAGGCCGCTGATGATGGCCTTGATGGCCTCTACGGTTTTGCCCTGTGCCTTGGCCAGCGCGGCGATCTCGGCATCCTCGGTGGGCACGAACTCGTGCAGCGGGGGGTCCAGGAACCGGATGGTCACCGGGTTGCCCTCCAGCGCCTCATACAGCGCCTCAAAGTCCGCCTGCTGCATGGGCATGATCTTCGCCAGAGCGGTCTCGCGCTCCTCCACGGTATCCGAGCAGATCATCTCGCGGAACGCCGCAATGCGCTCCGGCTCGAAGAACATATGCTCCGTGCGGCACAGACCAATGCCCTCGGCACCCAGCTCACGCGCCTTCTTGGCGTCGCGGGGGGTATCCGCATTGGTGCGCACCTTCAGCTTGCGGTACTTGTCCGCCCAGCCCATGATGCGGCCGAACTCGCCGGCGATCTCGGCGTCCACAGTGGGGATCGCCTCGCCATAGATATTACCGGTAGAACCGTCGATGGAGATGACATCGCCCTCATGGAAGGTCTTGCCGCCCAGCTCGAACTTCTTGTTCTCCTCGTCCATCTTGATCTCGCCGCAGCCGGACACGCAGCAGGTGCCCATGCCGCGCGCCACCACAGCGGCGTGAGAGGTCATACCGCCGCGCACGGTCAGGATGCCCTGGGAGGCCTTCATACCGGTGATGTCCTCGGGAGAGGTCTCCAGGCGCACCAGAACGACCTTCTCGCCGCGAGCATGCCAAGCTTCGGCATCGTCGGCGGTGAACACGACCTTACCGCAGGCAGCGCCGGGGGAAGCGCCCAGACCCTTGCCCAGCGGGGTGGCCGCTTTCAGAGCCTTTCCATCAAACTGCGGGTGCAGCAGCGTATCCAGGTTGCGGGGGTCGATCATCAGAACGGCCTCCTGCTCGGTCTTCATGCCCTCGTCCACCAGGTCGCAGGCAATCTTCAGAGCGGCGGGAGCGGTACGCTTGCCGTTACGGCACTGCAGCATATACAGCTTCTTGTTCTCAACGGTGAACTCCATATCCTGCATATCGTGATAGTGGTTCTCCAGCAGGTCGCACACCTTCACAAACTCAGCATATGCCTCGGGGAACTCCTTTTCCATCTGCGCGATGGGCATGGGCGTACGCACGCCGGCCACCACGTCTTCGCCCTGGGCGTTGATGAGGAACTCGCCCATCAGCTTCTTCTCACCGGTGGCGGGATCGCGGGTGAACGCCACGCCGGTGCCGGACTCGTCGTTCAGGTTACCGAACACCATGGGCATAACGTTGACCGCAGTACCCCAGGAATAGGGGATATCGTTGTCCCGGCGATACACGTTGGCACGGGGGTTATCCCAGCTGCGGAACACAGCCTCGATCGCCAGCTTCAGCTGCTCTACGGGGTCGGAGGGGAAGTCCTGACCCAGCTGCTTTTTATACTCAGCCTTGAACTGGCCAGCCAGCTCCTTGAGGTCGGCGGCGGTCAGCTCGATGTCGAAGTGCACGCCCTTCTCCTCTTTCATCTTGTCGATGAGCTGCTCAAAATACTTCTTGCCGACTTCCATAACCACGTCGGAGAACATCTGGATGAACCGACGGTAGGAGTCGTACACAAACCGCTCGAACTTGGGATCGGGGTTGCCGGCGATCATGGCGGCGACCACTTCGTCGTTCAGACCCAGGTTCAGGATGGTGTCCATCATGCCGGGCATGGAAGCACGGGCACCGGAGCGCACGGAAACCAGCAGCGGGTTCTTCAGGTCACCGAATTTCTTGCCGTTGATCTTCTCCATTTCAGCAACGCCGGCCATGGCCTGTGCCATGATATCGTCGTTGATCTTGCGGCCGTCCTCGTAATACTGGGTGCAGGCCTCGGTGGTGATGGTGAAGCCCTGGGGAACCGGCAGACCGATGTTGGTCATCTCGGCCAGGTTCGCACCCTTGCCGCCCAGCAGCTCACGCATGGATGCGTTGCCTTCGCTGAACAGATAGACATACTTTTTGCTCATTTTTTTACCTCCAACTGCGTAATTATCCTCTCGGGGGCGGCGGCAGCAGCCTGTCCGCGCCCGGAAGCCACTCGTTATTATAACAGATTTAAGAGGGTTTGGCTACTGTTTTTTCCAAAAAAAACGGAAATATTCAAATTGCTGGTTTTTGCTGCTGATGAAAACGGTTTCATACGGCACAATGCTGGAAAAACTGGCAGAAAGCCGGCAAAAAAACGGCCTTTTTGTATTGCTTTTTTGGGGATTTTGCGGTATACTACAATGGGAAGTATATTTTTTACTATTTCTGTGCCTTTTCCGTTCGGGTGGCGGCGGCCGCCGGCGGCGGAAAAAGCAGTGCCGAGAATGGAGAGAATACACTATGCGCAAAACAAAAATTGTGTGCACGATTGGCCCCGCCTGCAGCGATGAAGAAACGCTGGAAAAAATGTGCCTGGCCGGCATGAATGTGGCCCGGCTGAATTTTTCCCACGGGACACATGAGGAGCAGCAGAAGCGGATTGATACCATCAAGCGGGTGCGGGAGCGGCTGCAGCTGCCCATCGCCATCCTGCTGGATACCAAGGGGCCGGAATACCGCATCAAGACCTTTAAGAACGGCAAGATTGCGCTGAAGGCGGGGGACGCCTTCACCTTCACGGTAGACGAGGTGGAGGGAGACGAGCACCGGGTATCGGTGAACTATGCCGGGCTGACCGGGGATCTGCAGCCGGGCGACCGGGTGCTGGTGAACAACGGACTGATGATCTTCGATGTGGAGCAGGTGACGGACAGGGAGGTGCGGTGCCGTGCGGTCAATGACGGGGAGCTTTCCGACCGTAAGAGCATGAGCTTTCCGAACAAGGTGCTGCGGCAGGTATACCTCAGTGAGCAGGATAAGCAGGATATCCTCTTCGGTGTGAAGAATGAGGTGGATTTTATTGCCTGCTCGTTTGTTTCCTGCCGGCAGGATCTGCTGGATGTGAAGCAGTTTCTGACTGAAAACGGCGTGGAGGATATCGAGCTGATCGCGAAGATTGAAAACCGCTCCGGTGTAGACAATATTGAAGAGATCTGCGAGGAGTGCTCCGGCATCATGATCGGGCGCGGCGATATGGGGGTGGAGATCCCCTTTGAGGAGCTGCCGGCGATCCAGAAGCACATCATCACCGAGTGCCGTATGCTGGGCAAGCGGGTGATCACCGCCACCGAGATGCTGGAATCAATGATCCACAATCCGCGCCCGACGCGTGCGGAGATCTCGGATGTGGCAAACGCGGTATACGACGGCACCAGCGCCATCATGCTTTCCGGCGAGACAGCGGCGGGAAAATACCCGGTGCTGGCGGTGGAGACCATGGCACGCATTGCGCTGGAGACCGAGGCGCATATTGACTATAATGAGCGCTTCCATCGCACGGATTTCCGCATCAAAAACCTGCTGGACGCGATCTCCCACGCCACCAGCGGCATGGCGATTGATATTCACGCCAAAGCCATTGTGGTGTGTTCGCTTTCCGGTACAACGGCGCGTATGGTCTCCCGTTTCCGCTGCCCGGTGGATATCCTCGGCCTGACGATCCACAAGCGGACCTGGCGCAAGCTGGCGCTTTCCTGGGGAGTGACGCCGGTGCTCAGTGAGACCTACGATTCGATTGATGTGCTGTTCTATTACGCCAAGCAGGCGGCAAAGGAGACCTTCCACCTGGAGAAGGGCGACCATGTGGTGATCACCGGCGGCAAGCCGAACGGCAGCTCCGGCAACACCAACCTGATCAAGGTGGAATCCATATGACGCAGCGGCTGTATGAGCAGGATGCCTACTGCCGCCGGTTCACGGCGAGGGTGCTGTGCTGTGAGCCGGCGGGCGACCGCTGCGCGGTGGTGCTGAATCGCACGGCGTTCTTTCCGGAGGGTGGCGGCCAGGCGGCCGATACCGGCCGGCTGGACGGCGTGGCAGTGCTGGATGTGCAGACGGACGGCGAGACGATAACCCACTACACGGCGGCCGCCCTGCCGGTGGGGCAGACGGTTACCGGTGAGCTGGATTGGCCGCAGCGTTTTTGCCGGATGCAGAAGCATACCGGTGAACACATTGTTTCCGGGCTGATCCACCGGGAATACGGCCTGGAGAATGTCGGTTTCCACCTCGGCCATGAGGATGTGACGCTGGATCTGAACGGGGAGCTGAGCCGGGAACAGCTGGATCGCATTGAGGATCTGGCCAATGCCGCAGTGGCGGATGATCGCCCGGTAACGGCGCGCTATCCATCCGAACAGGAACTGGCAGGCATGGCATACCGCAGCAAAAAGGCGCTGGCCGGCGCGGTGCGGATCGTCACGGTGGAGGGAATTGATGTGTGCGCGTGCTGTGCGCCGCATGTATCCTCTACGGGGCAGATCGGTGTGATTAAGCTGCTGGATGCGCTGCGCTACAAGGGCGGCATGCGGATACATATGCAGTGCGGCCGCGATGCGCTGCTGGACTACCGGATGCGCTATGACCAGACGGCGACGGTGGCGGCGGCGCTGTCGGTTCGGCAGGATGCAGTTACTGCGGCGGTGGAGCGGCTGCTGGAGCAAAAGGAGCAGCTGGCCAGGCAGTTGCGGCAGGCGCAGCGCACACTGTTGCTGCAGCGTGCGGAAGAGATCGCGCCGGGCACCGGTGCGGTCTGCCTGATCACCGGGCCGCTGGAAAGCGCCCTGCTGCAGGAGCTGGCCACGGCGGTCAAAAGCCGCTGTGAGCACTTCTGCGCGGTGTTTGCCGGTGAGGATGATACCGGCTACCAGTATATGCTGCTGGGACAGGCACCCCCGGCGCTGCAGGAGCGGATGACGGCGCAGCTCGGTGCCCGTGGCGGCGGCCGGGACGGTGTGCTGCGGGGGCGCGTGACGGCCACCGCGCAGCAGATCCGCACATTTTTTGCCGGGGAAGCCGCCGGCGGCACTTGCCAAAGCGCTGTAAGTGTGCTATGATAGGCAAGGTTGGGGCGGTCTGCCTGCCGTGTACGGCGGGCGGATTGTTTCGTCGATTGATATTTTGATTGTGAGGGGACAACGGTATGTCAGGACATTCCAAGTGGAACAATATTAAACGGAAGAAAGAGAAGACCGACGGCCAGAAGGCCAAAATTTTTACCAAAATGGGGCGTGAGATCGCCGTGGCGGTGAAAGAGGGCGGCGGTGCCGATCCGGCCAGCAACTCCAAGCTGAAGGATGCGATCGCCAAGGCCAAGGCCAACAATGTGCCCAATGATAATATCGACCGCATTATCAAAAAGGCGGCCGGCGAGGGCGATGCCGACAAATACGAAGCGCTGCGCTATGAGGGCTACGGGCCAAGCGGCATTGCCGTGATCGTGGAGACGCTGACCGACAACCGCAACCGTACCGCCGGCGACCTGCGCCACTATTTTGACAAATGCGGCGGTAATCTGGGACAGAATGGCTGCGTGGCCTTTATGTTCAACCAGAAAGGCAAGCTGGCGATCGAGGCTGAGGGGCTGGATGAGGACAAGGTGATGGAGGATGCGCTGGAGGCCGGCGCCGCCGACTTTGCCGCGGATGAGGATATCTTTGAGATCACGACCGAGCCGGAGGACTTTTCCGGCGTGCGGGACGATCTTGAGGCCAAGGGCTATGCCTTTGTGACCGCTGAGCTGCAGATGGTGCCGGATGTGCTGAGTGCCATTGACGATGCTGATGCGGCGCAGAACATGGAGAAGCTGCTGGATCTGCTGGAGGACGACGATGATGTGCAGGATGTGTGGCACAACTGGGATCGTCCCGATGAAGAATAAGGCCGGGTACTGAGCGGCAGGCTGCCTGCGCACAGGGTTTCTGCGGCAATTGGCAGAGAAGAAATACCAGGTGATTTTCAATCAAGGCTGAGGGCGTTCCGCCGCTTCCCGGACTATCCGGGGGCACCGGAATGCCCTCGGTTTCTTTTTGCGTCTTTCAAAGAAAAAGCCCCGGAAATGCGCGGGAGCCTGAGGAGCGGGAAAGAACTTTCTCCTGGTTCGGGGCGTTTCCGGGTGGGTGAGCGCAGGTGGAAAACTTGCGATGTAATGGATAGTTTGCTATACTTATCCAAGCTGAAGCTGTACCACAGCCATCGAAAGGGGAATATACATTATGCATTACGAGCCGATCCATTTACATCTGCATGCTGCATTTGAACCCTCCGGCAGCATGGCCGGACACATGTGCGCGCCAAGGCATTGGGCATACGCCACCTGTGGTTTACGGAGCATGATGTGCGCCTGGGGCCGCGGCAGTATGACATTCCGTATTTCCGCTTTGATCGGGAGTCCCTCACGGTGGAGGATGCCCCCGGCCTTTGCTGTGGGTTTACCTATCTGAACGATACGCCTGTTGACAAGGGGCAGACCGTTTGCCCCCGATGGAAGAACCGGACGGCTGCTGTCCCCGGATACCTCCGGGGAGGTGGGACAGGATGGCTTTTCCGGTGGCGGGATCGAATTTTTCTCCGACGCCAAACGCCACTGTGCCGGCCTGCTTTCGGGCGTCCATATCACGCTGCGCGCTTTTTGCCGGGCGGCGGATTGGCGCCGGGCGCGGGTGATCTTTGACTGCACGCTTTCGCAGCAGCCGCCGCACTTTGAGCAGGTGCATCTGCTGTATGTGATTGGCTGCGCAGATGGCCTGGAGAACGATAAAACGCAGGTGATCCCGCTGCCCTTGGAGGAAAGCGGGCAGTACGCGCTATCCCTTTCGGAGGACTGTGCCGAGCGGATCGCTGGGCTGGATAAAGTCTTTTGCACGGTGGCTGTGCGGGTGGAGCACAAAAACGGCGCGGCGGTGGAGGCGCAGCTGGAGGAGATCGGCTTTTCGACGGATTTCCGTTTCGAGGAGACCCGCCGGCGGATGGAACAGCTTGTGCAGAGCTGGAAAAGCGCTACAGTGTGCGGGGCTTTGTGGGACCGAGATCAGCGGCGCCGGGCAGCACAAAAACTGCTTTGGCAGCCAGGAGCCCATTATTCCTTATGATACCCTCAATTATGCAGTTTCCCACGAATATGCCTGTCACCATGTGCTGGCGCATGGTGGCATATTCGCCTTTAACCATCCCTTCACCCCTTGGAAGCGGGATAAGCTTTCCGAAGCGGAAAAGTGGGCTGTGGTGGAAAAACGGGGTGAAGAGCTGATTGCGGCGGATGCCTATGGGGCCGATCTGATCGAGGTCGGCTTTCCCCACAGCAAGCAGAGCCTTACGGCGCCGTATTACCTGCGGCTGTGGGATATGCTGTCCGCCAAGGTGGTTGTGCTGACGGGCTATGGCGACAGCGACAACCATCGGAACGGAGAAGAAGGCTGGCTGCGGGGCAACAATTTTGTCGCCTTTGTGGGGATGCCGCCGGAAAAACAGGCGGATGAGAACGGGTTTTATACAGAAGAGGATTTCCTGATGGGGCTTCGTCTGGGACGGGTCTACAATGGCGATCCTACGATGGTGGGCGAGGTGTCCTTTGCCACCGCGGACGGTTTCCCGATGGGGACGGTTCTGCGGGACGAGATGCCGGCCGCAGCGGTGTTTTCGTTGCCCTGCCCCCGGCCGGGAACCGTCTATCGGCGCATAGTGGATGGGGCAGAGACCTTTTCGACGGTGCTGGGCACGGCGGCCTTTACCGACCGCTTTTCTCTGCCGGCTGATGGCGGGCTGCACTTCGTCCGCGGTGAGTGCTATGATGAAAATGGGCGGCTGATGCTGTTCACCAACCCCATTTACCGGATACCGCGCTCCGCGCCCCTGCGGGAACGGAGCCTCTCCCGTGCTGTGGATCGCGTCCGGCTGAGCCGTGTCTTTATTACCCGTCATGGGCAGGTGCTGCCGGATGAATACTACGATTTGGATGCCGATTTTCCTGTGGGGAACCCCGATCTGACCCCGCTTGGCCGGCAGCAGGCGCAGTGCCTGGCCGGCTATCTGCGGGAGCAGGGCTTCCACGGAGTGATCTATGCTTCCCCCTACCGCCGGACAATGGAAACGGCGGAGGTGGTGGCACAAGCGGTGGATTGCCCCATCGTAGTTTTGCCCTGCATACGGGAGCGGGTGAAGGAGCGGGGCTGCTTTGTTCTGGACCCGCCCGAGGAGCTGCTGCAGCGCTATCCCCACACACAGCGCAGGGATGCCCTGTGGACGGAACCCCTTTCGGATGACGAACCGGAGGAGTACAGCGATGTTGTGCGGCGGGTAATGGCCGGGGTGGCCGGGCTGCCTGTGCAAGGGGGATGTGCTGTTTGTGGGGCACGGCTCCTCGGTTGCCGCCCTGATGGCGGCGCTGCGCATCCCCATGACCACGGCAACGCGCTGGAACTGCTCCCTGGCGATACGGGATGGGAAGACCTGAAAGGTGCGGCCGTATGTGGACGGCTTTATCCCCCCGGAATGGCGCACCTCCAACCGGGTGAGCATGGCCGAGGAGCAACAGAAAGGGATGGAATATCGCATCCCCAATGCTGCGGCGCTGAGCCGGAAGGAAAAATGCAAAGTGCTGCACATCGGGGACACCCTGACGCGGAATTACGCCTTTTACCGGCAGCTGATCGAAACGGTCGATCCGGATATCATTCTGCACACGGGGGATCTGGCAGACGAGGTCAAGGCCGGCCGCTGTGAAGAGGACAGGGCGGTGTACCCGGAAAAGATCCGGCCGCTGATGGATGCCCTGCTGTCCTTCAAAAAACCGGTGTGGATCGTGCCGGGCAACAATGATATTGCCGGGGTGCTGTCTGCCTATGAGCCGGCTGTGCGGCTGCTGGAGCCGGATACGGTGCTGACCCTGGAGGGGGTGCGGGTCTGCATGACCCACCGCCTCTGCGATATCCATCAGGCGGCGGAGGTGTACCTGTACGGGCACGGCTATTCGGGGGACGACCACATGCTTTCCGATAATGCCCGGCCGGGCCCCCGATACTACAATGCCTGCAGCCAGAGCTTTGTGCACTTCTTCGGCGAGGGAAAAAGCTGCCAGGTGTTTGACCCGCTGTTCTGAGCGGAGAGGCGTATGCCCGCCCCTGCCGGATCATTGCATACAGTAATAAGGCCACGCCCTCTGTTGATCCAACAGGGGGCGTGGCTGTATCTGCCCGGAAAATATGGTGGCTGGTTTGCGATAAGGTGTAAAACGGCCGAAAAGACGGTGGTTTAACCGCGTGTTGGCTTTTTATCTGTTTAATTTTTTGGGAAAGAAAAAGCTTTTGTGCACTATTGACAACAAAGACGCAAAAAGGTAAAATAAAGAGGAGAATGGCGGCAACGGAAAACGCTGCCGCCAAATCAGCAGGGAGGACATAGAAACATGAGAGAGCTTTTTCACGGCAAACGGCTGCTGGCGACGATCTGCGCGGCGGTTATGCTGCTGAGCTGCCTGGCAGTCGCCTTTCCGGTGGCGGCGGAGCAGGCGTTCATCAGCGAGACCTATGAGAAGTCGGAAAACCAGAGCTGGACAGCTGAAGGCAACTTTGTGCAAAAGAAAACTGGCTACGGTGAAGCGAGCCAATACAAAGATGCAGCACACGGCGGAGAGGCCAGCATTAAGCTGGAATATCTGACAAACGAGCCAAACCGGCTGGTGGCCTACCGCTCCGGCTGTGCAAACGGCGCCGGTCCGAAGCTGACAGCCGGCACCTACTATCGGCTGCGCTTTTGGTACAAGGCGCTGAATGTGCCGACCACGCTGCAGCTGGTGACGATCGATAACTCCTGCAACTGGGGCACATCAAGCAAAGACGAACCGTGGAGAAACCAGAAATCGTGGCGGGGAAAGACCTACGGCGAAACCTCGTCTGTGCTCTGCACCGTGACGGCGGACGATGCCACGCTGACCGGTGGCTGGCAGCAGGTGGATTTCCTTTTCCAGGCGCCGCTTGGTGAGGGCTTTCATATCGGCCTGGATGCGGCGGACCGCACGGCGGTGGCTGGCGCGGCGGTGCTGATTGATGACCTGACGCTGACAGTCTGTGACAAGTCCGAGCTGGTGACGCTGACGCTGGACGCCAACGGCGGCACGGCGGATGCCACCGCCATCGGTGTGGCCGGCATGAAGATCACGAAAACCACCACCCGCGGGAATGGCTATACCTTTGCCGGCTGGTATGACGCGGCTGAGGGCGGCAACCTGGTCGAAAGCTTCCCGGCCGCAGACGCCACGGTGTATGCGCACTGGACGGCGCCGGCTGTGCCGCAGTATACGGTGACCTTCCATGCCAATGGCGGCTCCCTGACCGGCGCAGCCAGTCAGACGGGGGAGGTCGGCACGGCGCTGAGCGTGACCGACCCTGTCCGGGGCGGGTATTCCTTCCTTGGCTGGTATGATGCGGCTGAGGGCGGCAATAAGATCGAAAGCATCCCGGCGGCGGATACCGATGTGTATGCACACTGGGACAGAAACGGCGATATACCGATAGACGATACCGTGCAGAATTTTGAGACGGTGACGACGGAGAACTATCCCTTCGCCAGTAAGCTGCTGGAGGTCTCCGCCGAGGAGAACCACACCTATGCCGGCAGCGTATCGCTGAAGGCTTCCGACCTGCCGGGCACCTCCCAACGGCAGCGCCCGCGCCTCGTTCTGCGCACCGGCGATGCCCTCACAGCCTCGGATGTGGTGGTGACGCTGGGCAAGGAGTACCTGGTCAGCTTCTGGATCCGGTCGGTGAATGACACCCAGCGGGCCGGGTATTATCTGGCGACCATGAGCGACAACAGTAAAGAGGGAGCCATCACGGCTACCAGCGGCAACTGCCATACCCTGCAGGTGCTGCAGTACACCAGCAAGGGCAAGCTGTACAGCGGCGGCAAGCCGGCGGCTCTCGGCACGGCGAATGAGTGCGCTGAGATCGAGCTGAAGGCCGGCGAGTGGACCAAGGTGACGGCGCGCTTTGTGGCTACGGCACATAACGGTGCCACGACCAACTATCTGGCGCTGGGCGTGACCACACAGACGGTCGGCGAGGGCGGCACCCCGTGCGATTTCTACCTGGATGATATCACGGTAAAGGAATATGTCCCGACCGCCGTGACGGTGACGCTGGACGCCAACGGCGGCAGCAGCACGGAAGCGACGGCCACCGGTATCTCCGGCGAGGCGTTCTCTGCTGCAGAGCCGGTGCGTAAGGGATGTCTGTTCGCCGGCTGGTATGATGCAGCTGAGGGCGGCAATGAGATCACGGTGTTCCCGGATGAGGACGGCGTAACGGCCTATGCCCACTGGAAAGTCGATCCCCTGGGCGACTCCGCAGCGGTGAAGGCGGCCCTGGAGGGCAAGAGTGCGCTGTTTATCGGCGACAGCATTGCCGCCGGCTGGCGCGACGCGGTGAACGGTGACTTCACCAATGCCGGCAGCTGGGCCAAGCGCATTGGCGATACCTACGGGGTGGAGGACACCCTCGGCGCCATTGCCGGCTACACCTTCTCGGATATCCGCAAGAATGAACAGGCCGGTACAGACAAGCGCATAGTATCGGAGCTGGAGAAATATAAAAACAACACCTACGACTATGTGATCCTGCAGGGCGGCTTTAACGACGCCATGGGAACCAACAGCGAGCGCACCAAGGAGAGTGCGGCGCCGATTGGCACAATGGCGGCGGACTTCGCCCTCAGCTCCTTTGATAAGGGCACCTATGCCGGCGGCCTGGAGGAAACGCTGTATTATATCCGCCAGTACTTCCCGCAGGCCAGAGTGGGCTACATCATCACCTATTCGACGCCGCTTTCCACCTATGGCGGGTATACGGCGGAAGAGGACTATATGCGTGCACAGTACGCAATGGGTAAGCAGATCTGCGATAAGTGGGGCGTTTCCTACCTGGATCTGTATGACGGTACGACCGCAGACGGAAAATCCTACAGCAAGGATATCCTGAAAACCAGTACCACGACCTATTTCCCCGGCGGAAACGACTGCATCCATCTGAACAGCGCGGGCTATGACGCGATCTATCCCTACATTGCGCAGTGGATGGCCACTATTCCGAAAACCGGGAAATGCACGGTACACTTCAACACCAATGGCGGCAGTGCCATCCAGGATAAAACCGTGGAAAGCGGCACGGTGCTGGATCTGCGTGCGCTGCGTCCCGTGCTGGAGGGTAAGCGGCTGGTTGGCTGGTATACCGACAGCGCCCTGCAGAACAAGGTGGAGAGTGTCACGGTGACAGACGACATGACCCTGTATGCCAAGTGGGAGGATCGGCCGACCGGTGCCGGCGGACTGGGTGACCTGAACGGCGACGGTGTGGTGGATGCCAAGGATGTGACCTATCTGCGCCGGGCGCTGGCCAAGTGGGCAGGCTACACGGTATCCGCGGCAACAGCGGATCTGAACGGCGACGGCGGGGTGGATGCCAAGGATGTGACCTACCTGCGCCGGGCACTGGCCAAGTGGGAAGGCTACGCCTGGTAAGCATTTCCCTGCGGCAGCAATAACAAAAAACGGCCGGCTGCCCCGACACCGGAAACGGGTGGGGCAGCCGGTAAATTTTTCCCTTTTTCCGGGCAGGAGCACTTGCGGATAAGGCGCAGTTTTGGTATAATGAACAGCGAAAGATCAGCATACGGAGGAATGAGCACTGTGAAAAAACTGAGACAAAGGCTGCTGACGGTACTGCTGGCGGCACTGCTGCTGACGCTGGCCTTCAGCGGCGCCGCTGCGGCGGCGCCGGCGGCTGACGCTATCCGTGCGGTACTTTCCGGCAAGAAGGTGCTGTTTGTCGGCGACAGCATTGCTGCCGGCTGGCGCGACGAGGTGAACGGCAACTATACCAATGCCGGCGGCTGGGCGACGCGTATTGCTGACGCCTATGGGGCAGATGTGACGCTTGGCGCCATCGCCGGCCAAACGCTTTCGGATATCCGGGGAAACGAAAAGCGCATCGTGAACCAGATCAAATCGCGGGAGGGCATTGCCTACGATTATGTGATCCTGCAGGGCGGCTTTAATGACGCCATGGGGACGAATGAGGCGCGTACCAAAGAAAGCGCGGCACCGATCGGCAAGATGGCCGACGGCTTTGCCCTGGAGGCCTTTGATGCTTCTACCTATGCCGGCGGTCTGGAGGAGGCGCTGTACTATGCTCGCCAGTATTTCCCGGATGCCAGGGTGGGCTATATCATTACCTATTCCACGCCGCTTTCCACCTATGGGGGGTACACGGCAGAGGCAGAGTCCATGCGCGCCTACTATGCGGTGGGCAAGCAGATCTGCGATAAATGGGGTGTGGCCTATTTAGATCTGTATGATGGAAAAACAGCAGATGGACAATCGTACAGCCAGGATATTCTGAAAACCGATACCACCGCCAATTTCCCCGGTGGAAGCGACTGCATCCACCTGAACAGTGCGGGCTACGACGCTATCTACCCGTACATTGCCGAATGGATGGCGGCCATACCGGCACCCAAGGCTGCAACAGAGCCGTCACAGGAAACGACCGGCGCGCCGACGACCACCACAACGCAGGCAGAACAGGTGGCTGCGGTGGATGCACCGGCTGCGGCCAACCACGGCCGGACGGTGAAGACCGTGCTGCTGACGGCAATGGCAGTGCTGGTGCTGGCGGCGGTGGCACTGTGGGTG
>ULWN01046801.1_pt1 | contig 24633 bp, 24 predicted proteins | sample 1960371 | NCBI WGS metagenome assembly ULWN01 (sample SAMEA4835813, study PRJEB28245) | human gut metagenome | biome: gut microbiome; material: fecal sample | place: Denmark | collected 2008 | reverse complement strand
CGGATTCCACGGATTCCACGGATTCCACGGATTCCACGGATACCCATATCCCTGACATGGGCAAGTACCTCGCGGCTATTCGTCAGGCTCGCCACCAGCTAATCTGCAAATACCTGTGGGACCAAGTGTACAACCTCTCCGGTCTGACCTGCGACCCCGCATGTAAGGACATCTCCCGGTTGCAGTTCCTCTACCACGGGGAGTTGGTGGAACGGGCTAAGGATACGCCGCGGGTATTTACCGTGCCCTCCCTTGACAAGCTGGTCGAACGGGCTACCAAGGAAACCGTGGCTCCCGCGGCAGAGGATGACCTCCTGACCGAGCGGGACCCGCTTCCCATTCTTATCTCCGAGTTCCCCAAGTGGCTGGACGATAATGGCTACACCGAACAGGCCGAGGGCTTCCGGGCAATGCGCTGGGAAGGGAATCACATGTACGGCATGTGCCCCGCATGCGCCCATGTATGTACGGGGCATCGTGCTGACCGGGACCTTCAATTCAACATTGTCCGGGACTTCCCATCTACCTCATGGTTCCATTGCCTCCATAGCTCCTGCCAAGACAAGGACCGGAAGGTGAAGAGCATGAATGACCTGTTCCGCATGTATGTGCTGGACATCGAGAACAGAGACATCGCTCCCATCGCACCCTCCGCTTCGGAATCTGAATCCGAATCCCTACTGGCTAAGATATATAACCCCGACGAGGCGTTAAAGAAAATCCTAGCCGAGGCCGGACCTCTGCCGGAAGGGAAGCACTATCAGGCGAAGAAACCGGAACGCTGGGCTGACTTCGACTTCCCGACCAGAGACCAGAAGAGAGGCACTGTTCCCGTAATATATGAGAACGTTGAATTCCTTCTTGCCTCTATTGGTCTCCGCATTGTGACCGATGTTGCCAATGATACCAAGCTGGTATTGGACCTCGTGGGTAAAAAGCTCTACCCCTACGACCCGGAATTCGTGAACCACATCGCGGGCAAGTGGGCCAAATATCTGGCCGGAGGGATGTCCACTCCCAAAGTACAACACGAACTGGACGCAACTTTCCTTAGTGTCTCCACCAACTACTTCTATCACCCCCTCGCTTCCACACTGCGCGTAAAGCCTTGGGATGGTATTGACCGAGTGGGACAGTACATCCATACCCTCGAACTGGAAGAGGGCATGGCCCCGGAAGGCTATACCGAGAAGGAATGGCTCGAATTCGTGCTTCGTACATGGCTCTACACGGTTATCGACCACGTGGAGAAGTCGATGGAGGATGTCAACAACATGTGCTCCATCTTCTGCCCCATCTTCATTGGGGGCCAAGGATGCGGTAAATCCCATTGGACTACTAAGCTTCTTGCCAACTATCCCGGATGCTTTTCGGGTAGCTTCGACATTCGCAACGAGAAGGATGCTATCGTGCAGAAGAGCAGTACCCATGTCATCCAGCTGGACGAGATTGACCGAATCCTCTCGGACCCGGATAAGGCTAACGAAGTGAAGAACTCCCTTGACCTCCAACCTGCTAAAACCCGTGCGGCATACCAGCGCAACCAGCAGAAGTATAATCCGAAGGCAGTGTTCATTGGTACTACCAACGACCCCAACCCGCTGACGGATACTACGGGGAACCGCCGCTACTCTGTCCTTTATGTCCGCAGTGTGGGAGGAGACCTAGCAAAGGCGAAGAAGGTCCGTGATTCCATAGATATACAGCAACTATGGGCACAAGTGCATCAGAACTACCACTCACTAAGCGAGGACATTAACGAGTTGGTAGACCGAGTAGTGCAGAAGTCCCAAGAGATAAACACCAAGTATGGTATGCGGGAATCCGCGGAAGAATCCTTTGTAACCCAGCTTCGTCCCGTTGATTGGGATGTAGATACGGACAAGGATGGCAACCCCCTGTGGAAGCGCATTCCTCTCACCTATACGGGGCCGCAAGCTCTCCTGCAAATTCTCTACACCATTCGAGATACAGGAGTAGTAACCGACCAGCCCCGTTCCAACAACGTTCCTAAGCGTCAGGCCATCACCGGGTTTAAGACAGCCGTCGTTACCTACTTCCAAGATGAAGCATTGTGGAAAGCAAAACAGATGTCGGGAGGAAGGAGGCGCATGAGGTTCCTTTATGTAGAGGACTGGCTCAAGTACGCAAGCGACAGTACTAAGGCCCGTTGGTATCGGGACTTCCCCGAATGGGAAGAACAGGACAAACAACGCCAAGAAGTAATTGTAGGATAGTGAGCGAGTTACAACTCCCTCAAAAATTTCTTCTAAAAACTTCTTGACAAAAATCTAACACGTGATATATTGGCCTCGTCACCGGGATTCCGGGGCGGGGCCAATCCCGTTCCGCTAATCCCATAGAATAATAAAAGCAAACAAGCAATAAACATGACTACAACATACTCTCAAAGATTTAGGGATAACTTCATGGACATGGTACGGATGCTTCCGTATGCCTTCATCTGTCCTTTATACTTTGTCACGTACCTTAAATCACACCTGCCCCAGTCTTCTTGGATGATGTGCTTCTTGACCGTTGTCGGCATGAGCCTGATTCAGATTCTCTTTGCCGCGGCCATGATTTCTATTCCGAAGAAGGAGCATATGTTCTACGGACTGGTCATTCTCGGTACTGCCTTCTTTATTGTCCCCTCCCTCTTCTGCCACTGGATGGGTATTAACATATAGACATCATGAAAGACCTAGCAGAATTATCCCCCTACATGGGCATCTATTACCTCTCCCTATTCGCGGGCTTTCTGGTCAATGGTATGCCCCTACTGGCCTCCCTCATCTTCTCGCTCATTCTCGTCCTCATCGTTCTGTGGGTGTGGTCCTTCATCTACATCACCATCACGCATCTATTGAAACGGAGTAACCGGGACATGAACGTCAATATCTTTGGCCTCTCCGCAACATTGGTCACCCTCTTCTTCATTATCATATCATTCTAAACTATGTACAACGAAATTGCCATCGCCGCCCAAACTGTTGATTCCCACTTCTCCTATATGGGATTAGAGGAATCCGCCGCTGACCTCCTGCGCCATCTTCTGTGGGAGATTGAAGAATACCGGGAAGCTGACGCGGAGGACCGCGTAAAGGAGGCAACCGACATCGCCATTCTCGCATTGCGCCTCGTCGCGGCGACCGGACGGGATGAAGGTTTCTCCTTTGAGGATGGGATATTCCTCACAAACGAAAAATGCCGGGAAGTCGTAAACCGCATGAACCGTGCCGTGAAACTGTACAAGAAGGACAGAACCGCCGGAATTCCTATGAGCACACCCCAAGAATACTACGCGCAAGCGAAGGAACAACTAAATACACCCAAACACTGATGCACGAAGAATTAGATAAGAACCCTATATCATTTTCACTGCCTCGCATTCCGGGGTATGAAATGGAGATTACAGACGACCAGACCAAACTCACAGGCGATACTCTTGCCGTTGACTTTGAAACATACTACGAGGGCAACTACTCCCTCAAGTGCATGGACCCGCATTCCTACTGTCTGGACCCACGGTTCGACGCATACATCATGTCCGTCTATGACGGGAAGTATTGCTGGGTAGGACATCCGAAGGATTTTGACTGGGAGAAAACTACGAAGGACAAAACCCTCGTCGCGTTTAACGCCAGCTTCGACTATGCCGTTTACCTCTTCGGTCTTCACGCGCCGGGGGCCAAGGGCATCCCATGTACTCCCAGTTTCCGGCCGCCCTTCAAGGAGTGGCTCTGTTCCCGTGCCGCTTCCAACTATCTTGCCATCTATGGCTCTCTTGACAAGATTGTCGCAAAGCTTTGGGGTGTAGAGATTAGCAAGGAAGTCCGAGCCAAGGCCGAAGGCGTTGACTTCCGCAAGATGGAGGTCATCCCCGACGACATGAAGGAATACGTGGCGGGCGATAGTTACTACTGTCTCGCCTTGTGGGACAAGATGAAGAACTTCTGGCCGGAAGATGAACGCGCCTGTTGGCTCAATACCTGCATCATGGGATGGCGCGGAGTTCCGACTTCCCGTCAGTATCTTCTTGACGGATTGGAGAAACTCCATCAGGCACAGGAGGAATACAAGGAAGCTATCCCGCTTGAAAAGAAACTCTCCATTCCCCAACTACGTAGAGCGTGCGAGGAACTGAACATCCCGCCCCCCACAACCACCAGCAAGTCCAGCGAAGATTTTACGGACTGGCTGGAAGAGTATGGCCACCTCGTCCCGTGGGTAACTCTTATCGGGAAGTACAGGAGCGTGAACCGCATGATTAGCATTACCGAGCGCATGCTTTCCCGCGTCTATACTGACCATGAAGGGATAGAACGTCTCCCCTATACGCTGACCTACTGTGGCGCAAGCACGGGCCGTTGGACTGCCGGGGGCGACAAGCTCAACCTGCAACAGCTTAACCGTGAAGACGTTCTGGGCTTTAACCAGCGCAACGCCATTCAAGCACCCGAAGGGTATAAGCTCGTGGTATGTGACTGGGCCGGGATTGAAGCACGTCTGACCGCTTGGCTCTGCGGGCAGGAGAAAATTCTTGATACCCTCCGTGCTGGTGAGAAGGACATCTATGCCGCTAACGCGAAAGGTTGGGGCCTCATCCCCGCGGATGTCAAGGACTTCAAACAGTACTGCAAGGAAACTCCGGGGCAAGCGGACCTTCGTCAGCATGTGAAGGCGGGGGTACTTGCTTGCGGCTTTAGTGCTGGATGGAAGGCTATTCAACGCTCGAACCCCGGAATGGACAGGGACCAGTGCCAAGCGATTGTGGACATGTACCGCAGTCGTAGCCCGGAAGTGGTGGCATGGTGGAGAGAGTTGGACGCATTAGCGGCTCGCGGCTATCGTACCCCCTCCCATAGCTTCGCGCTCTCCCTTCCCTCTGGCCGGAAGCTCTATTATCGTAACTGTTACAAGAAACTCATTCAACCCAAGGATGGTCGTCGTCCCTATTTCGCAACCTGCGTCGATTTCGGATACAAGTCCTCCATTGTCAATACTAACCTCCTTAGCAATAATAACATCCAGTCAATCGCACGTGACCTCATGGTCCGCACGTTCAACCGCCTGTGCAAGGAATTAGAGGGTGCGCAACCTATCCTTCTCGTACATGACGAAGCCGTAGTGATGGTTCCGGCTGACCGTGCCGAGGAATACGCCCAGCGCATCGAACAGATAATGGAAGAAACTCCGCAGTGGGCTTCATCCCTTCCGCTCCTTGCCGAACCTGAAATCATGGACAAGTATCGCAAATGAGCGCACTTACTCCATTCCCTCCTCAAGAAGATTGCATCCACGATATGGTGGATGCAATTACCCGGCACGGCTATGTGATAAATAAATCCTGCACGGGTACGGGGAAGACATTGGTTACTATCGAAACCGCGAAGGCTATGGGCAAGAGACTTCTCGTCGTCTGCCCTGCCATCGTAGTGACCCAATGGAAGCGAGCGATTGAACAGCAAGGAGCGGACGCGGTGGATGTCCTCTCATGGGAGAAGGTGCGCAGGGGAAGTACCTCCTACTACAAACGCCCTACAAAGGTTCCCAAGTCCCGGATAGTCTTCGGGGCTTGGACCCTTCCCGACGATTCCTTGCTGGTCCTTGATGAAAGCCATAAGGCCAAAACCTATGGTAGCCAAAGCAACATCATGGCATTAACTGCGGCCCATCAAGGACTTCCGACGATTATGCTCTCTGCCACTCCTTTTATGTCTCCCCTCGATATGAGTGTCCCCGCAACATATGCCAAGTGGATTCAAGACCCCCGGCGAGGGTTCTGGCTCTGGGCACGTATGCACGGATGCACCGACAGCTTCTGGGGAGGTATCGAGTTTAAGCTCAACCCACGTAACCACGCCATGATGGAGAACCTGAAACAAAAGCTCTTCACTGCTGGGGTTATGACAGAGATTGACAAGGATAGACTTGACACATTCTTCCCGGAGAATAGAATCGAATATCTGTCCGTGGACGTAGACATGAAAGGTATGAAAGAGATTAAACAATTACAGAAAGCACTTGACAAGCTGGACAAATCATGGGACCAGTCCATCGAACGGGCTAACGAGAAGGGAATCGAACTTCCTGCTATCGTTGAACTCCTTCGGCTTCGCCAGCAATCTGAATTGGCTAAGCTCCCCACGATGGCAGAGAAGGCAGTCGAACTTCTGGATAGTGGATATAGCGTCGCCATCTTCGTGTCTTTCCTCGACAGTCTCTCCACACTCTCGGAACTCATTAACAATAAATCGGGGAGAACAGTTCCCTACTCCGAGATTAGTGGAGCGGTGACTGGGAAGAACCGACAGGAAGAGGTGGACAAGTTCCAACGGAATGAAGTTCCTCTCGCTCTCGTGCAGATTAGTGCAGGAGGAACTGGGGTGTCGCTTCACGATACCGAGGGAGGCCACCCCCGCGCCGCACTTATCTCGCCCGATTTTTCCCTCTCGTCACTCCTGCAAGCTCAAGGACGTATCGCCCGCCTCGGTGCAAAGTCACACACCTTGCAGTACATTGTGACCGCCTCCGGTACGGTGGAGGAACGAATCATACAATCACTCAACACAAAAGAAATTTGCTTTAACGCATTAACATCAAATGGCTAACAACGAAACCAACACTCACAGCAAGTACAGTCCGAGTAAGATGGCATTGCTCGCTACCTGTCCCGGATATGTCCCACGCCCCATGACTAAAGAGGAAGAAGAGGATGACTTCTCCCCGGCGGCCATTGGGACCCGTGTTCACGCGGCCCTCGAAACCAAGAACCCAGATTCCCTTTTGACCAAGCATGAGCACATCCTCTACACCGCGGCCTCCAACATGGTCGAACGGCTCATGTCCATCTTCGCAACCGAGGTACAAACGGACAAGGTAGAAGTACTCCCGGAACATAAGTTCGAAGGAATCGTCTTCAACCCAGACGACGAAGCACAAACCGGAACGGCTGACGTTCTTGTCCGGCATGGCGATACTTCCATGATTATCGACTACAAAATGGGGATGGTCCCTGTATCCGACCCTGCCGAGAATACCCAGTTCATCTACTATGGTTTGCTGGAAATGGCAGAACGCCCTGAATGTAAGCGTATTATCCTTGCGGTGGTACAACCCAGCCAGACCGAAAGCATGAAGATTGCGGCGTTCTACCGCGACGGTAAGGGTCCAAAATTTACCACCGACATGTCCGCAGTCCCTATGGACGAGGCTACCGCAAGGGGAAACATGTCCGCAGTCATTGCCCGCCATTGTCGTGATGCGGAGAATCCCTATGCCTACTCATCCTCTCCGCATGTCTGCCCCTACTGTTCCCGTCTCGCCCGGTGTAAGAAGGTGACTAGCATGGCCCGTAACTTCTCGCTCAAAGTGTTGAAGGACAAGGACCTAGCCGAGGGAATGATTGACAATGTCGGTACGGCGATGGACAACCCGGAAACCCTTGGCTCCCTTCTTTCCTTTGCGAACATTATCGCGGAGGCCAACAAGGTGCATAAGGACTATGCCAAGACCCTCTTCGCTTGCGGCATTGATGTTCCCGGATGGAAGTATGCACGGCGAGGTAATACCGTGAAGGTGGACAATGATGCCTTCCGTGCCTACGTCGAGCAGTACATTTCCCCAGAGGAAATTCTGGACAGCATCTCCCGCCTTCCTGTGTCGAAGCTTCTTGACATGGTGGTAGATAAAAACAAAGTTGAAGGAGCCACCCGTGCCGAGATGAAGGAGGTCAAGGAATCATTACTCGAAGAGCTTCAAGAACTTGGAGTAGTGAAGGAAGTGACGAGCGCGATGGCTTTGCTCAAAATCAAATAAACATCTTGACTTTCTTCGAACTTGTGATATAGTCGCGTCAGAGAAGTTACCGAGGGTAGTTCACTCGCCAAAGAAGCCCTCAACCCAAAACCAAGAATACTAGAATAACATGGCTAAGAAAACCGAACACGAAACCTTAGGAATAGACCCGGGAGACGCATTGGAACTGGGAACCCCGGAACCCAATCAACTCGCAACCGCTACGGAATACCACTCCTTCGAGGGTGAGACCGACGCTTCGGACATTCAGATTCCCTACCTCAAACTGTGGCAAGCCTCTTGCGATGAAGCCAAATTGGAAGAACCGATTGGCAGTTTGGGTGCGTTCCTTCTCAACGGTCTGGTCGTTGCCGAGCGCAATAATCCTCTTGAATGTATCGTATTGAAGGCTCGTAAGTTCTTCCGCGAATACATCCCGTACAACGAACGTCAGCCCGGCGTATATGCTAAGACGTGGAATACGAAGGAAGAGTATGAAGCAGAAGGATTCGACAAGTCGCAGGTCAACCGTGCCCTTGCCATGTGGCTACTGGTTAAGAAGCCGCAGGGTATTAAGGACGCAAGTACCACCGAGGATGACCTTGACGCTCTCTTCACTATTGACTTCATGGGCGACCAGTGGACGCTGGCACGATACACCCCGGAAGGTAATCAGTACACGGGCGTTGGTGCTCCCTTCATCCAGTTCATGATGTTGAAAGGTAATAAGCTTGGCTCCCTGCCCTTCCGTGTGCAGATTGGTGCACAACGCGCCGTCTCCCGCGACGGGAAGAACAGCTACGCCAAAGCGTTCCTCAAGTTCAAGCCGCATCCGGTGGAAGGACAGGTTGAAGCCATCCAAGAGATGGGCCTCCTTTCCGCCGTGACCAAGTAACCCCCTCCCGGCCCTGACGGGTTTATCCCGTAGCACCGCATTGCGGGTAAAAAAGGGGCACGTTCCATTCGGCCATCATAGTACGCTATGGTGGCCGTCTTATTTTTGTGCTTGACCTTCTGGACTTTGTGGGATATATTCTCCTATGCAACTAGTAGGAGTTGACCCCGGAACCCACGGTGCCCTTGTACTCGCGGACACCCGGAGCAAGAAAATCTGGATAAAGCACATGCCAGAGGACGAAAGGGAACTGGAAATCATATTGAACAAACTGCCACGTAGCCGTCATCGTATCATGTACATTGAGAAGATGAGCTATGCCATGAGCGGAGGCGGCAAGGTGTCCAATCCGAGAAGTAGTGGCATATTGGGAGAGGCAACCGGGAAGGTCCTCGGTTATGCCGCGGCGGCGGGGTACACTGTCACAAAGGTTTCCCCAATCGTATGGATGCGGGCTATGGGCGCGTATGATACGGGACTAACCGCAAGGGACCGGACCAAGTGGAAGAATAACTTGAAGCGCATCGCAATGGAGAACTTCCCCGGCGCGAAGGTGACATTGCAGAACGCGGACGCTCTTCTCATTCTATTGTACGCGTACCGGGAACTGAACGACGACCACACACTGACCCTCGACAACTGGGATATAGAAAGGATATAGCATGGCACGACACTTTACCCGCTATGGACGACAATGGGAGTACGGAGTTTCGGAATTGGACATCGAACTCTGGTGCTTCAAATACGCATGGCCCGAAGAGAAGGGAGGGCTGGGCAGGTATGGACACGCTAAGAACGCCATCAATCTCCTGTGGAATTACAAGGGCAGTCCTACTCCCATTATCTGGACACCGTGGATTGAACGGATGATTGAAACCGCGTGCAAATATGATGTGGTCATCATGGGTGGAGGCTCGTCCTCTGGGAAGTCATTATCTATGGCTATCATGGCGACGCTCTTCTATCTGGCCGACCCCGTCGATACTCTTTGCCTAGTCACATCGACTACTATTGAGGGTGCGAAGAAACGTATCTTCAAGGATATTAAACGGTTGTGGCGCAAGGAATTTCCGGGTAAGCTCGTTGATGGTAAGGGACAGATTAAAGGCGTGAACGAGGACGGAGATATTGATGATTCCCGCGGCATCTCCATTATCCCCTGCGCGAACGTCGGCGACCCCAGTAGCCGATTTATCGGTATTAAGGCAAAGAACATGCACGTATTTTATGACGAGCTTTCCGAATTGCCGATTGAACTCGTCGAGGTGTGGCGTACCAACCTCATCACCAACAGAGCGGACACGCCGCCTACCCTGATGGCCGCCTCTAACCCCAAGAGCCGCACCGATGCCTTTGGTGTTATGGCTATGCCCAAGGATGGGTGGAACAGCGTTGACATCTTTGAGGAATATGAATGGGAGACCAAGGACGGGATTTACATCCGCTTCGATAACACTCAAAACCCCCGCATCAAATATGGCCGCGAGGATTGGAGCTTCTACACCCCGTTGAACATCGTTCAGCAAACGATTGAACAGTACGGGGAGAATAGTCCGTTCGTGATGCGGTTCCACCGGGCTACCTTTTCAGATGATACGGAAGAAGGTTCACTAATGTCGGAGGCTGAAATTTACGGCAGTGGCGCGGATGCCATGCCCGTCTGGGGAGACGGCGAGTTGATTACCATCGCAGGATTGGACCCTGCCTACACCAACGGCGGCGACCAGTCCTGCCTTAAACTCGCCAAAGTCGGACGAACGGTTGAAGGGCTTTGGGCTTGTGCAGTCTTCCGTACCTATTTGTTGAAGTCTACGTCCGACAAGGAACGGATGAAGCAACGAAACTTCGACATCGCCCAGCAAGTTGGAGAGATTCTCCGGGCCAACGGGGTTGAAAGTAAGTACCTTGCCGTGGACGTAACCGGAGGTACTGGTTTCATCGACATCCTCGCCCAGCATGTCGGCACAGACTTCCAGACGGTCAGCTTCGCGGGTATGGCGAGCAAAGTGCCCATTGGCCTGTTGCAGAATCAGGAGGCATGTCAGCAATATAGCAACAAGGTCTCCGAGCTTTGGGGATGTATGAAACTGGCAATCAACGCTCGCCAACTTTATGGCCTCGACCCGACAACTATCGTCGAGCTTAAATCCCGGCTCTACACCATGAATGGAACCCGAATTGCCGTGGAACCCAAGGCGGCCATGAAGAAGCGGATTCATAAATCCCCGGACAACGCGGACGCACTAGCACTATTGGTGCACGTGTGCCGGGGAATCATGGGGCCGGAGTTCGGTAAGATTAGGCTTGACATTCAGAACCATAAGGTGGTAGAACATCAAGAGGTAATCAAATATCGCGAAGACGGGACTGCGTACATCGAAGCCGCAGACATTGGCAGGTACCTCGGAGGCTTCGTCGGAGGCAATGCCCCCGCTCCTGCCTCCGCTCCTGCCCGCGACACCTTTGCCTCCGACGTAACCGCCGCAATGCAAACCCTTTGGAACTGATGGATTTAAGAGCCGCCGCAAAGATAGCCGCCCCCAAACCAATCACTAACGAGAACACCGTTATAAGGAAGGCCATTGAGATGTACAAGGCAGGGACCCCGGTTCCTGTCATCTCGGAAGTTACTGGCCTCCCCCGTGAACGTGTTGATAAGATTGTTGATAGCGTCCAACTCTCGAAGGAGGAACTGGCTATCCGCAATGAACTTCTCAATACGTACACACAGAACACACAGGCACGCATCCTCCAACGCCAAGAGGCGAGGACGAAGATAGAGCTTGACATCGTTGAATCCATGAGTAGCCAGTACAAAGAACTGATGAACAGTGGATTCTCCCGTGTCGCTTCCTTCATGGCCGACGCAGAGATACAATCAATTAAGGATGTACCTCTCTTCCTCTCTATCATGGAGCGAAGCCACGGTCTGTGGGAGAAGTTTAACGAAGCGATTGCGAAGCGCGACATGGACCTACTGTCACAGGTCATCCAGCAGTTCGAGCTGGAACAAACCGAGATAGTGACACAGATGGGATTGCAGGGTGGACCAGTAACTCTGAACAAGGACGGAACCCGTCCCGAACTGGAAGAAGGAAGCGCGGCCCGTACCATCACCTTGAAGCTCAAGAAGAAGGGCGAAAAGCCCGAAGCTGACGAAAAATAACATTGACAACGTCGTCCATTCGCGTATAGTGGGACCATGTCCAAACCCGAATCAATCCAAGAAGTATTCCGTCGTTGGACCCCGGTAGCCCTTATGGGTTTGCCGGAGGAAGTGAAGACCCCAGAAACGTTCCCCGATTATATGGGAACGGATGATGAACCGTTGCCTGTTGGTCATACCCAAGGGATTCTAACAGTTATCGGGTACTCTCACGATGTCCGATATCCGTATGTCGCGCAATGTGCATGTGGGAATGTAGTCACGATGAACCGTCTGCAATTAACGCGCAAGCAACATCATTGTGGATGCCTGACCCAAATCATGCGCTCATCCTATCTTATCCGCTTGCGGGTAGAAGCTATGCGTTCATGGTGGCAACAGGTTCCTCTGTGGCTCGATGACCTTGACAAGCTTCGCGAACACGCGAAGAAGTACAAGAAGACCGTCAAGAGAACGAACAAGTACAATGCCAAGCTCTCCCATGTCGAGTACGCGGACGACCCGCTGACGTTTGACAGGGAGGTAGAGACCTCCGGTAGCCCTGACGGGGTGGACGTCTTCCTTTCCCTCATCGCACCGTCGGAGGAATATAGTCAGTTCTTACGCAGTATTGCCGAGAAGCTGACCAAGGAATATAAACCTTGGCCCGCAATCCCGATGGCGAATACAAGCGCGTATGCCAGTTACAAGAACGAACTGCCCGAATTTGACGCGGCTACCTTCATTAACTTCGTCAACTACCTTGCAGACGCACAAGAGGATAAAAACCTGAAACCCACGTCCGACAATGGCGATAAGTGAGAACGCGGCTATCTTCCATGAGGTAGCACAGGATAAGGAGGTGTGGGGAAAAGCATGGAGATACCGTGCCTACTACCTTGCGTGGGTGAACGGGAAGTCCGCGAGGCTTGCGCCTACACGTGGCGAGGTCATGCACCCCTACCCTGACCGGGCGAACCCTACACACGTGATGGCCTTTAAGGATGTTGACCCCATATATGGAGTGCGTCCTAAATACTTTCGGACAAAGATATTCTCGAATAGTACGGAAACCCCACTCGTTAGACCCCTCACGCTAACTCCGGGCAGTCCTCGAAAGTACCCCTTCTTCTCCTATCTAATGTATGAGCCTCTCGTCGAATCCCAGCTCTACTTCCGCTGGTATCTCTTCCAGCAGTTGGTAACTGAATGGGCATTCAATATCCTGCCGCCTCAAGCGGACACATCCTTGGGCATACAGGCTGAACGCCGCGCCCTCAAAGCAAGTAAACCAAAATAAACGACAATGGCTACAATAGCAATCCCTTGTGAACCTCGCGTCCTCATCAACGGCGCGAACATTGCACAGAACCTCATTGACAGCGTTGCGGCTTCCAGCCGTGGCGACCACGATGTTTGGCTCCTGCTCCCTTACCGGGCCAAGGCCGCCGCTGAACCCATGATTAAAATCTTGAAGAATCAGTTCCGGGACCTTCGCACGATTGAGTTGCTGACCCCTGTCACGGGTAGCTACGCACTCGTTACTCATCTCTTCGCCCGACTGCAACAGGCTCTGGCTTACGAGAACGCGCCGGACGAACGAGCTATCATTTGGGTTTCCGAACGCGGCAATGAAAAGTTTAAACCCGGCGCGATTGATACGCTGGATGCAACGTTCTATCGCAAGAAGGCTCCGGTTATTGCGGGTAAATACTTCACCGTTCCCGCTACCGAATGTTCCTACGAATCCCGCACCGTGGACGGAACCTTCGTCATGTCCAGCCAGATGGCGAAGCTCTATCCCCAGCGAGTTCCCTACGTCACCATCTCCCCGCATTTCCGTCTCTTCCTTGACAAGGTGCTGACCGAGAAGTGCTTCAACGTGGAGAACTGGGACGACCTCATCACCGTTGGTGAAATCCCCGACGCGGACAACTTTAAGCTTCCCCAAGTTTTGGGCGAGGTGACGGTAACGACCCCTGCCGAGGTATCTATCGCCAGCATCAAAGCGGAATCTATCAATATGATGGGACAGTCCGAGCAAGTAGGTGGAGCAACTAAAGCCCGCGAGGATTTAAGTGAAGCAGAAGACTTGACACCCAGCGCGAAAGTTGTTACACCTGCACCTGTGAAGCCCAAGACCAAGAAAGCCATGAAGGCTGATGCGGTTGAGGGTAAAGACGAAATTGACAAATAGTAGATATGCCGAAACCAGACGCAAATGCTCCCGTAGGTCCGGGGGTTATCGGCGTGGTTGACGAGAACGGAACTCTTCTCAAGCGAAGGGTTCCGACCGCTGACCAAGCCCGCGCCTTGCTCTACTTCTGCCTCACCGCTGACCAGCTATCCATGCAAGCGAGGACAGAGGCACAGGCAGAGCTGGACGGACAACGCCCGTATGACCCAATGGCCCTTTCCGCAGTTGGTCAGAATTATCGAACCAACTACAACTTCCGCACGATGCGGATTGTTCGTGAAAAGGTGGCGGCTAGCCTCCGCGAAGTATGGGATAACCCCGAACTTGTTTCGGTGCAAACCACCTTCGGAGATAATGCTCGTCGCCCCATTTATTCAGACATCCTTTCCACCGAGGTGACGAAGATGGTCAAGTCCATGCCGGGATTCACTTCCATCATGACAGACCTTCTTCACAACTTCTCCTTCCACGGCTTCGGCCTTGCCTACTTTGAGGACCCTGACACTTGGTACTTCAAGGCAGGTAGTCTGAACGAGTTTGCCTTCGAGCGAAAGGTTAAGCCGGACAGTAGCACCCTTGAGGTTGTGTTTGCTACTCGTACCCTTCGTGCCCATGAACTCTACGATTTCATTCGTGACCCGCAGACCGCAAGGGAAGCGGGCTGGGATGTGGAAGAGGTCATGAAGGTGTTGAAGACCTGTAGTTACAATCAGACAGTACAGCCCCAGCGTATCTCTTGGGAGACCGAGAAGATGCTCAAAAACGGAGACTACACCCTGACCGACGTAATTGGAACCAGTATTCCGATTGCCCACATGTGGGTTCGCGAATTCAACGGTACGGTTACTCATTCCATTTTCTTCGTCAACGGAAGCGGCGGCAATGGTCAGGATGTGAAGCGTGACCAGAACCGCGATGTAGATGACACCAAGTTCCTCTACACCAAGGAAGGAGCCTACAACTCTATGGAAGAAGCCTTCATTCTCTTCCCGCTGGGCAGTAGCACCAATGGAGATATTCATGCCCTTCGCGGATATGGCAATGACCTTCTGCCTCACACTCGTGTCATTGACAAGTTGATGAACCAAGCGACGGACGCGGCGTTCCTCGGCATGGCGTTAAACGTCTCTGCCACCAATGAAACCTCCCGTCTCTCCGCAATGGTGAACCCGATGGGGGCCTATACCATTTTGGACCCGTCAACGCAAGTGGTTCCTAATCCCGTGCCGAATCTGCAACAGGTTGCCGGAACTCCCCTCGCATTCTTGCAGAACCAAATCCGGGAACGCTTGGGCGAGATTGACGTGAATGCTGATGGAGGCATGGGCCGCACCCAGCTGGAAGCTGAAATCCGTATGGGCAATGCGAGCAAGGTCAGCAATAACATCATGGATATGCTCTTGGAGCACATGACCATCCTTCTCCGTGAAATCGTTCGCCGTATCATCCGCAAGGACTACGATGAAGGGATTGGCGGGTTTAAGGAACGTGAACGCATGCTCCAACGTCTGGACGAAGCAGGTGTGCCAAGGGATGCCTTCTTCGCTATCGACCTTGACAGCGTTACCGCTCTTCCTCCCATTGGCGCGGGCAGTAAGGTTCGCCGCACGATGGCTCTCCGTCAGTGTCTCAACTACATGCAGTTCATGCCACGAGCTGGGCAGGAACGTCTCATCCGCATGGCCATTGCCAACGAAACGAATGGACGCACCGCGCAGTTGTTCATGCCGTTGAAGGATGACCCCAACCCGTCCGAAACCGTGGCCGCCTCTATCGCATCCATCCAGAACAACCAGCTCATGGCAGGGCAGGAAGTTCCGGTTATGCCGAACGAGGACCACAGAACGCACGCGGAAGTGCATGCCAACTTCATCATGTCCATGCTACCGGACGCACAGCTGGAACCCGAAGAGATGGCCCAGCTTGCCCAGCCGCTACAGCTTCTGGTCGCCCAGTTGGCAGGACACATGGACTATTTGCAGGCCGCCAAGGAAGTTGTCCCCGAATTTGAACAGTACGAGAAACTGGTCAAGAGGTGCAACGAGGTTATTACCAACGGCATGCGGGCCTTGGAAGCGATGCAACAGAACGAAGAAGCGGCTCCTCAAGAAGGACCTACTCCTGAACAGATGAAAGCCGAAGCCGAAATTGAATTGAAGCGCATGAAGACGGAAGCTGAAATCCAGTTGGCTAAGGAAAAGCAGGATGCCGAGATTACTCGTAACGCCGTAGAAGCCAACGCTAAAGCGGCTCAATCGCTGGGAGGTGCACGATGAAGGCAGTTCCTACCTACACTGTCGAAGGGTTCAAAAGCAACAAGGCGGCGACTGGCCGCCTTGCTGAACTCCTGCATGACCCGGTAATGGAAGAAGCTCTCTGCATTGTTCAGTCAAAACTCAATGCGACATTACAGCCCACAATGGAAGCCGCCGCATTGAATGGAGCTTTCGCGGCTGGGGCTAAATCCGTTATCGCCGCTCTCTTCAATCTGGCCGAAGAGAATGAAGAAACCGAATCCCCGGTAACTATGATGAATCATCCCATGACCGAGCGTAACGCTTGGATTAACTCACTTTCACCAAACAAGTAATACATAGATGGATAATGTAAATATTCCCGCAGTAGCGGAGGGCATCATAGGTGGTGCCATTCACAACGACGTACATAGCATTTTTGAACAGACCCTGTTCGCCCCGGATTCCACGGATTCCACTCAACCCACCAATCCCGCTAACCCCACGGCTCCCATTGAATCCCCGGATGGTACGGTAGTCATGCCAGATGCTGGGCCTCGCATCGCGGATGATGAAGTAGTCAATACCACGGGAACCCCGGTTCCCACGGATGACACGGAATCCGAGGAAACCGAGGAAGAACAGAACGAAGAGGGGGAAAACGAAGAGGGGGAAAACGAAGAGGAAGAAAACGAAGAAGAGAAGAAGGAAGAAAAGAAAGATGATGGGCCGAAGGAACAACGGGCCAGCAAGGCGGCGAGCAAGGCATTCGCTGAAATGCGCGTCCAGTTGAGGGGCGCGAAGAAAGAAATCGCGGACTTGAAGGCCAAGCTGGAAGAAGCGGGTAAGTCCACGTCAAGCAATGAAGAGCTTGAATCTCTGCGAGAAATTGTACGCGGCTATGCCTTCACCGCAACCGAAGAATACAAGACCAATGTAACTGCCCCGTACAATAAGGCTAACGCCAAACTTGCGGAGATTGCCCGCGCGAGCGGAGCCTCTCTCGACATGGACAAGCTGAATGAAGTTGCCCTTAATCCCGACCTCGACGAGTACGACCGGGAAGAAGCGTATGAGGCCATTGGGAAGGAACTGGGCATCAGCGATTCTGCCATGTTCAAATTTGTCCGCATGGCTAAGGTCCGCGACGCGGCCATTGTCGCCCACGGAAACTATCAGGCCGAAGCCGACAAGTATGTGGAAGAGTTGAAAGCCAGCCGCGGCGGCAAGTCGGAGGCCGGGACCTACACCGTCAACCTCGACAACTACACGTTGGAAGCGATGAAGGAACGCGCCAAGGAACTGGGCATGACCACGGAGATTACCGAAGAGAATGTGAAGCATGCCCGCCATCTTGCTCACAAGATAAATAATGGTTCCTTCATGGACGGCGCACTGGCCGAACTCATGGTCAAGGAACTGGCAGATGCTCGCGCGACAATCGAGGCTCTCAACGTGAAGGTGGCCAAACTCCGCAAGGCCCGCCCCTCCGCTAACAGTGGTAGCTCCAAAGCTCCGGAGACCCAGCCACCCGCCGGGCCGACCGCAGTCGGGGACATTATTGGTAGTGCCTTCGGATTATAATAAATTTTCCTTGACATACTGGTAATTTTATGACAAGAATGGGGCATCAAATGCGGTGCCCCATTCTTGCTTTCCCGCGAGCAAACCAAAACAAACCTTTATGCAGGTGTGAAAATTCTTGGTCCTGACCCTGCCATGACCGCGTAAGACCCCAAAACAAAATCTTCCAAAGAGAACTAGGCGTTGCAAATTAAACCAAATTTAATTTACAAATGGCTACTTCTCCTAACGATATTCAGGCCCAAGAATTGAAGCTGGTCACGATGACCAACCTTCTTAACGCCAACATGTTCAGCACCTTTGCTCGTACTTCTCCGTGGAACTCTCAGATGATTATGACGGGAGAATGGACTGACGGTGTTGGTGATTCCGGGCGCATCGCAACCTTCGGTGCTACGGACCCCCGTGCCGAATGGATGAACATTAACCTCGCTTCCACCTCCAACCAGATTCCGATTACGGTAAATGATACGGGGGCTACGGAATACTCCTACAGCCGCTTCATCACGAGGCTTTCCTCCCAGAAACTGGACGTACTCCGTATGCGTCAGTCTTGGCAAGCTAAGCAACAGGCCGAGAATGCGGTGAAGCAGTTGGTCCGTGCCGTCGGTAATACTTGGTCTCGCTTCTATCGTCAGAGCTACATCAACATCGCCAGCTACAAACTCATCCCCACGAAGGCGGGTGTTGTTGGTCTCGATGTCGTGAGCAACGATATTAACTCCATGCCGGAAGTTAAGCCCGAAGCCGCTCTGAACGACGACCTGATGAACCAAGCTTGGCAGTTGCTCATCAATGAAGGTGCTGGCGAATCTGCCGCTCTGATGGACCAAGGTTCCCCTGTCTTCTTGGCTTACACCTCGAAGGACACCGTGGACTTCATCCTGCGTCACAACGAAGTTATCCGCAAGGACTGGAACTTCGCAGAGGCCGCGGAAGGCAAGGATGCTACCCTCCTGCGTCAGCTGGGCGTGAAGTGGACGTACAAGGGCTTTACCTACATCGTGGACAACATGAACCCCCGCTACACCTTCGACGACACCAAGCCGACTGGTCAGAAGTGGGTGGAAGTTCCCCAGTATATCAAGGTGGAAACGACTGTTGGTAACCGCTATGTGCCGAACCCCGCGTACATGAACGCCCCCTACGAAGATACGATTATCTTTGTGAAGGACGTGTACAAGTCCCTCGTTCCTCGTCCGGTGTCTTCCTACGGTCAGGCCAAGTGGGACCCCGTGACTTACGCTGGTGAGCTGGTTTGGGTGAACAACAAGGACAACGGCGATAACTACATGGGTACGCAGGGCATGTTCATCGCGACGCTTTCTGCCGCTCCGATGCCTGTCTTCCCGCGTCACGGTGTAGTCATCCGACACATTCGCACGACCGCTGGCCGCGAACTCGTTGGTGCTGACGGTAAGCCCGTTGGCTCTCTGGTAAGTACTCCCGCGGCAGTGCCGGGCCTCTAAGCCTAAACCTATAACTCTTAAACCGAGGCGGGCGGGATGGACCCGTTCGCCTCAATTTTTTATCTGCATGAAGATTACGTATGACCCTGAAAAATTTGGAGACCTTAAACCGGGGGATGATGTTCAGCTCATGGGAGTTGGCGTTGTTTCAGATGACGGCAAATCTATTGAGATTGTTTCTATCGAGGACCAAGAAATAGGTGACGATGATAGTGACGATAACTCCGAAGAAGAAGAAACCGAATCTCCCAAACAGGAAACCGAAACCGAAGAAGCCGAAGAACTGGCAGAAGGAGCCGACATTGGTTCTATTATCGCCTCTGGCTTTGGAGCATAACCTTTTAACTAAAACTCTTAACGAAGAATTATGGCAATAGAAAATCTTCCCATCCCCGCAGAGAATGCAACTATCGCTCGCGGGCAAATCTATCAGCTTACCGGACTGACCAAGGCTACTCGGTATAAGTTTATTGTCACGTCTACCAAGTGCCCGCATGTGGTCATCGCGAAAGATGAAGCGTTGGAGCAGGTGCAAGCCGAAGGGTATCTTTTTGGCCGTGCTTTCTACTTCGCGACGGAGGGTGGTCAGACTAAAGCTTACCTCCGCATCGATGCCCTTGAGGGCGCGGAGATTACCTTGACTATGAAGGCTGACGAAATTCCGGTTCCCACAGAAGCAACTCTTCCCGCAGGCTTATTACCTGACAAGTGGTATAGTATCGGTAATTTAGTCGCAGGTACGGGGTATGAATTGAAAGTAAGTGCGGAAGTCCCTGTAACCGTATTTGTCAAGACAGGAGATACCATTGCAGGCGCAATAGAAGAACCTCCGTTTGTAACTGCCGCAGGGACCACTCGTTTCACTTCCACCGGTACGAATGCGTGGGTATACGTAGATGGAGCAGTAAAGGCTAACGTTGACATCGTAGCCGCTCCCCCGCTTACGACCCTCTCGGACACCGCTCCCTAGCTTACGACCCTTTCGGACACCGTTTCCGACGTAGCTCTTGTAGGTCCTACCCCTGCCGGATATTACCGCGTGGACTTCGTGACAGAGGCCACCGCGCCTGAATTCCTATACGATGGCAACATCACTATCCAGAACCAGAACGTAGTCCTTACCAACGTAGTTGGGGAAGCAGGGGCGCAAGGTCTTCTTCCTCTCGCGGCCGCGCAGGGTATTGTGACTGGTAAGAACCTTCGAGGAACTCTTATCTTTTCACAGGGAACCGCTCTTGATGCGGGACAGCAAGCCGCCGTTGCCTCGTTCCAGATTCCTACGGGCGGTGATGCCGGGACCTTTAAGGGACTGCGGTGATTACCTTCGTTGGAAATATCGCATAACCAACAATTAAACCTTGACGGGGCTGAACTCATGAGCTAAACTTCTATGGGTTCAGCCCCAAATTTTTACTATCATGGCACGTAAACGTTCTTCTGAAATCCAAATTGAAAATTACGTCAACGGTTCTCCTATTACACCGGGCGTAACCTATAAGCTGGGCGATGCCGACACGCACACCGCGTGGCTTCTTGCTTCCAGTTCTCCCTGTCTCTTCAAGCTTTCCGCTACCGCTCCTACTGACGAACTGTGGTCCAACATTACGCCGGAACAGTTCATCATCAATGGCTCGGTCGCGGGACAGGTGATTGAGATTGAATCCCCCGACGGTAAGTACTTCGTCGTCCCCACTAACGCGCAGGACAAGAACGCCTCCGTCGAAAGTGCACACGCGACGATTGCACTTCACCCGCTGGGGTTCGACTACGACCAAGAGTATCAGGCCCTCCCGCTGGACGGTGATGGTCCTGTCTCCGAAGGTTTCTACAAAATCTCCAACCTCGAAAGTGGTAAGCTCTACTCTATCAATGTGCATCCTGACTTGGGTGGCTTGATGGAAACGAAGCCTAATCCGGAATTCAGCTATGCGCTCTTTAGCGTAGGAGCCGACAACAATCCTAAGGCATTCCTCGCTGGCGGTAAGACTACTGACCAGCTGGTCTTTGTGGCAACTGAAACTTCCGCAATTCTTTCTCTCGGCAGTACGATTGAAGAAGCGGACTTCTTCGTCTCTATCCGAAATTTTAGTTTAGGCTCCGGTGAGGGTGGCGGTTCTGGCACTGGCTTTGACCCAGCTAGTGACCAGACAATCTCCGGGGCATGGAGTTTCACCAACACGGCGGGATTGGTTCTCGGAAACGAAGTTCCTTTAGTTCTCGGACAAGGAGAAAATGCTCTTAAAATCCACGGCGATGGTAACGGAGCCGCAGTCATTGAGGGGACGAGCGCTTCTCACATGGACGTTGCGATTCCTGTCAAGTTCCAAAACCCCACCACTTTTGATGACGGCATTAGCTTCGTTGCCACCACTGGCGAGAAGATGAAGTGCATCCTCTTCGGCAAGGAGAGCGGTCCTACGCGAGCCATACTTTACGAAGAATCCAACGGTTTCCTCTCCATAACGGACCCTAATAACGTCAACGATAAGACAATGACCATCGATGGGGCTGGGCACTTGTGGGTCTACAGAAATGAAAACCATAACGGGGTAGTTACGTTCAACGTCCAAACCCGTATGTACGGCACCATTTCCGTGGACGGTGTTCTGACGTTCACCAAAACTCCTAATGCCAACGCCGGGATTAACATCCCGCTGGCCGCGGGTGCACCGACGAATACGGGGGCGGTTAATCGCTTTTATGCGCTAGGATTGGCTGGCGAGACGAACATCCTGACCACTAATGCTTTCCTCAATACGGCGACCATTACCAAGACAGGGACTTCGACGGTGACCCAAAAAGTCCCCTACCATATAGCTACTATTAAGGTTCCACCGGGAACTCATTCGACCATTCAGGCGGCCTTTGTGGGAGTTAATGCCCGCTGGAATTATTCCAGTTTCGCAGGGTTCTCTTTCGTTTGGCGTGCTACTGATGCCGCAAAGTTGACCTTTGGTATCGGCCGTGGCGCGAAGACGGTTCGTCCCGACCTTTCCATAGATTCTTACAGTATTATCCCGGCAAACGATTTGGCGTACAATCATGGCGAAATTCTGGATATTACCTTTGACAACGTCAGAGATACCCAGCGCAACGGTTATACGGTGCGGGTGCGTGAGATTTTCGCACTCGATTCCACGGCGGGCTGGCTGGTGAAAACCACCACCAGCTTCATCCCGGCCAATCAAAACGAACCCATCCCTTGGACGATTGCCAAGGTTATTTACCAGCAGAACGCTCCGGCCGATATTGCCCAGTATGATAATCTGGGTACACTCTGGCTCATGCTCACCGGAGGTCAGGCAAATAATCTGTATAAAATTGCCACATGCCGCGGTGTCAGTAACTTTGAGACAAACTCCGGTATTATTAGCTGGGTAACTGATGTGGTGAATAATTCGTCTGGTGACACTTACATCAATGCAGGTGACGGAGAACACACCTATTACCAGCCGGGAGGCACGAACCCGGTCTTTTATGGACTGGAAGCAATGGCCGTCAATGCCATTGAATCCGAGGAAACAGCTGATTTTGAAGATATTAACATACCTCTCTAATCATGAACGACGCAGAAATACAAATTCAGTTCCCGCAGCCCGGCAACTGGACCAAGCTCATTATGAGTGTAATCTACGTGGACGCACTGGGCTTTACGCACCTTGACCAGTACAGTGAGACCACAGTTCCGGATGAGCAGATACCTGCAATAGCCAAGGCTATCGAGGCCATTGCCGCTCTTGACGAACAGTGGCAAGCGTGCCAAGTTTGGGCACGATTGGGAGATATTCCATCTCCATCCAGCCCGACGGACAAGGTGCCCGCAGTCCTTCTGACTGTCGAGGCTACCGGGGATTCCGGGGGTACAAAAATATTTACCCCTGACCAATATCCCCAGTTCGTACTCACCGATAGCGGTACACTATCCTTCTTTAACTTCTTCACAAAAGGATGATAATCATGAGCTTACTCGAACTTCTTGACTTACTTGGCTGGAAGCGCAAGTAGCACATCGCCCCGGAGGCTAACCCCTCCGGGGATTTTTATTGAAATAATTTCTTGACAAATAATAAAACTATTATATGGTGGTGCCATGTCCAAGACATCAAACCCCAAACAGATAACCAAGATTGTTATTGACGAGGCCAATGGCTTGACACACGTTTATATGTCAGACCTTAGCCCGAAAATAGTTAAAGCCAATACCACGGCCCCAACGAACATTCCTACCAAGAGCGAATTCTCTTTTCGCGATGAATCCGTAGAATCGCAAGCAGTAGTTGAGAAGGCCTTTGATGAGGCATTCCCAGAGGAAGAACCTCCCCCACTGTTCTGTCCTATCTGCGGTGGTCTGCTGGAAGAAAGACGGAAGGGTAACTACGAGTTCATTCAATGTGTGAGTTGCTCACTGGCCGTGCAAGGATGTGATAACGATGACCCGGAGACAGCGTATGAAGAGGCATGGAATAATGCTCGATTCTTCATTGACCATTGTCCTCCGCTTCTGCGTCTTCAACCCGGTTCCGAAATCCAGTACTTCGATGGTATGTTCCGTCGGCATACCGGAATCGTTGCAGGAAGAACCCGCGTCTCCATGCGCATCCTGTTGGAGGATGGGCGAAGCATTGAACCCGGCAATATAGTTGAATGGCCGTGGGGAATGGAGCAAGCCGAGTAACCATGAAGGAGAACAATCATGAACGCATTGCATCTATCAACCACACAATACTTCGCGCTTGCGGGCCTTTTCGCGCTTGCGGGTGTAGCTCTCCGTGGGTTCGGCGGCACGGCTCTTACCGCGATGGCAAAGCAACTGAAAGCTCACTTGAAGCTCATTGGCATTGAGACCAATAGCTACCGGACGAGAGGAAGCGAGTATACCCTATATGAGCGCAAGGAAATGGAGAACATATACAACCATATCTTCAATATCTCGGTTCAGTGGGTTATCTTTGGGCTAATCGGACTAACTGTAAGTATCATTGCCGAGTGCCTCTTCACTCTTCCCGCACCTCCGCTTTATGTCCTCTCTCTTATCTCCGCATGGATTGCCGCATGGTATCTCTTTATTGTTGTATCTAACTACATAACCACGGGGGTTTTCATGTGGATGACCCGCTATCGACTTTACCGTGAATACCCAAACATCAAATTCTAACATGGAAAAGAATCAAGTTAAACTCGGAATGATTGTCCGCGTCGACTACGGCCCTTGCGGTCGCGTCGTGGAAATCGACAACGAAAAGGACTTCTACCCGTACAAGGTACGCTATTCGGGAGGATTAGCGGAGTGGGCCTCTGCTTACCAGATG
>ULWN01024520.1_pt1 | contig 24794 bp, 22 predicted proteins | sample 1960371 | NCBI WGS metagenome assembly ULWN01 (sample SAMEA4835813, study PRJEB28245) | human gut metagenome | biome: gut microbiome; material: fecal sample | place: Denmark | collected 2008 | reverse complement strand
AATTGTCACAGTGTGATGATTTTATCATGACATGACAAAAATGTCCATCAGGGTGTGATGAAAATGTCCATCTAGGGGTGATGATTTTGTCACACTTAATATAATAATATAATATAAAGAATTAATATAATAAGAATATAAATATATTTAAATTAGTATAAATATTTATATTAAAATATATAATATGTGCTATACTATCAATAGATTGATTTAATCAATTACTTGTTTCTATTTTTCGCAAATGACCCATGCCATTGCTCCAATTGAATACAACTTACGAACCTATTATGGTGTTGTAAGTTTTTTAATGTCTAAAATCTAACTCACTGTTAACTTGGAAGACATATATAGATGTTCTCTTTCTAGGAAGGAGGACATTTTTTAATGCTTAATTTTAAAACAATAGAAAGATTAAAACCTAACTCAACTATTATTGATATTATTAAATGCTATGACTTTAAAACGAGAAATGGCAAGGTTAAAATTCTTGAAAACACAAATTTAAAGTTTATCGAACCTACTGAATACTTAATATTATCTCCTAAAAAACTCACTATTTATGAGTACAAAGTTAATGAAATATCTAATAAACAATTTTATGTAAAAGAACATAATGAAAAATATACGTTGCAAGAAATATGTAAAATTTTGAAGAAATTGTAATTTTACACTTAACTTTTTGCTTATAAAGTGCCAAACGAGTGAGAGGATAACTTCTCTCAAATATAAAAGAAAGGAGATGATTTTGTGAGATGTGGAGTTTATGTTAGAGTTTCAACTGACGACCAAAAAGATAATGGATATTCTATTGATTCACAACTTAGAATGATTAAAGAATACTGTGAAAAGAAAAACTATGACATCATTGATGTTTATAATGATGCCGGTCATTCAGGAAAAGATTTAATGAGACCAGAAATGCAAAGATTATTAAAAGACATTAAATCAAAGAAGATTGATAAATTAGTTGCTATTAAAGTAGATAGACTTACAAGAAGTAATTATGATGGATTTTGGCTACTTAATTATTTAGAAGAACACGATGTTAAATTAGAACTAATACTTGAACCATTTGATGTAAGTACTGCTAATGGTGAAATGATTTATGGAATGAATTTAGTGTTTGGTCAAAGAGAAAGAAAAGAAATTGGAGCAAGAACAAAAAGAGCTATGGAAGAAATGTCTATGGAACATATTCACCCTAGTAAAGCACCTTATGGATATATAAGAAACAAAGAAACAGGTCATTTAGAAATTGAACCTATTGAAGCTGAAGTTGTTAAAGAAATATTTGAACTATGTAAAGAAAGACATTCAACAAGAAATATTGCTACTATTATGAAAAATAATAATGCTTATTTAAGTCATGGTAAATGGAAAGCTGATAGAGTTTATAAAATACTAACTAATTCTATTTATATTGGAATATTTGAATATGGCAAATATAAAAGAAAACCTGAAGATATACTAAAAGTTGAAAATTACTGTGAACCAATTATTGATTTAAAGACTTGGAACATTACTAGAAAGAATTTAGAGAAAAATAAACATCCTAATTACGGAGAACATATACATTTATTTACTTCTTTAATTAAATGCCCTGAATGTGGTAATATTTTATCTTCTACTATTTCTTATAAATATAGTGGAACATCAAATAAAAAAGAATACTACCATTTAACTTGCAAAAATGTTAATTGTAAAGCAAAAGGACTTCATTATAGTTCTGACAAGATTGAAAAGAAATTAGGAAGAGTTTTAAATGAACTAACTAGATATATGTATGATATGAATAATGAAATAATTGTATCAAACTCAACTAAATCAAAAGACATAAGTGATATTGATAAAGCAATAGAAAAACTAAAAATTCAAGAAAAGAAGTTAGTAGATTTATACCTATCATCAAACTTAAATGTAGATGCTATCAACCATAAAAACGAAGTTATCAAAAAAGAAATTGAGAAATTAAATAAGAAAAAGCAATTACTAGATCCTAATGATGACTTCAAAGAATATACAGTGGAACTACTTAAAAAACTTGATTACAAAAAAGAAGAAGATTATTTGTTATTTAATAAACTTGACTTTTCCTTTATGTGGGATAGCTTAAATCGTAAAGCAAAAAGAGATATATTAAATAAACTTGTATCACAAATAGAAATTACAAGAGATAAAAACTACAACATTGAAATCAAAAATATTAAGTTTACTGATGAATTTATATCTAGAAGTTGTAAAGAGTATTTAGAATATCTAAATGATATTTTAAAGAACAATAATATTGGTATCAAATATCAAGAGTTAATAACTACTGATGAACTTAATGATTATTCTAAAAACTACTATGTTTTATCACTTCAAAAGTTAGAAAAGAATGAATATTCAAATGATGAAAGAAAGATATTACTTACACTAGCATCAGAACATTTCTATTATGATGGTATTATTCATTGCCCTTTGTATAGTAATGAAACTATTATAGACTAAGTAATGTTAATACCTAAAACTGAAGTATGTTAAAGAATGGACTTACCAATTATGAAATTGTTAAATAAAAATAATATTATTAAAAATCAGGTTAATACAATAGAACAATATAAAGTTTTAAACTACTTAAAAGATACTTTTAATACTGATGCTATTGCTATTTATTTAATTGATAGATATACAATTAAAGTTATAGATACAAATAATGATATTGGCTATTTTAAATACAATAGTAAAACTAAAAATGTAGATTTTATAGATAACTATAATAAAAGCAAAGAAACGGAGAGATGAAAAATGAGAAAAATTATTACAAAGGATGAAATTAAAAATCTTAACAAATATGGATTATTAAAACTTGATTATCTAAAAAAGAATAATAAAGTTTTATATCAAAGACTAATTATTGAGGACAAACTATATACTTTTCTTTTTTCAGTCGGTAAAGAAGCAGAAGAAAAATTAAAATTATTAATAAATGAACTTGCTGAAAAAGATAAAGATTTAAATGAGAATTTAAAGGAAGAAAACCAATTATTGTGGGTACAAAAGATGAATAATTATAAAAATATTGCAGAAGAAATTGTTTTAAAAGAACTTATATTTAATGAAAAAGTGTGAGGACAAATAGAATAAAATTGTCTTAGCCAGCACTGCAAATGTACTCCTAACATTTGCCTAACCTATGGGACAAGTCCCAAACCCTAAAAATTATAGAAAGGATGAAAAAATGAGAAAAAGAAATATAAAAATTAATGTATTTATAAACGAAGAAGAACAAATTAGATTTAAAAATAAAGTTAAAAAATTAGGATTATCTCAATCATCATATATTAGAAAAATTATAAATGAAGATATGGATAATGTTATTCATAAAGATGAGATTAAACCTATTTTAGAACAAATAAAAGCTCTTAATCATGATTTAGTAAGAGCTAGAAATTTTATGATTATGAATAGAATTCACAATGGTGAAGAACTATTAGAAAAAGTACTTACCGAAATAAGAACCCTACAAAGTGTCCTAGATAAAGAGCAATACTAATACACAAGTACTGCTCTTTTATGTAAAAAGACTAGTTATATTTCAAACTAGTCTCATTGATAAATTATAATTTATTAATTATTACAATCTCCTTCGGTATATTCCATAGAATAATCACCAATTAATATATTTTTATCATTTTTAGTAGTATTACATACTATCATAGTTATATCTTTATTTTTAGATTTGTAAATTTTTGTTCCTCCATCTTTCAGTGTGGCTTTTAACTCTAATTTATCAGTAATATGTTTTATACCATCATCAAGTGTTTGAAATGCAGTTGAAAGATAAGTTTTCAAAGTAATATCTTTATCTTGATCTTTAATATAAAGCTCTCCAATATTTCCTGCCAAATAAATTGTACGATCATTAGTAGTATAATAATCATTAAATCTAATATCAGTGTGACTTTCTGGTTTTGTTATATAAAAATCAAACGCTGATGTTGTATAAGGACCACCTTGTTCAAATTTGACATATTTTGGATTTATATTAGCATTTTTTATAAACTCTTCCTGTTTTGTTTTACTATTATCTATGAGAGTAACGACAACAACATTATTACTTTCATCTAGTGAGCAAGAACCTAAATTACTATGATCAGTAGTTTCACTTCCAAAATAATCACTTACTTTCTTATAAGTATCTTTTAGGTTATCAGTATTATCTATTATAGGCAAAGTATGAGTTTCCCATTTAAAGCGAGTTGTTTGTGTTACACCGTCATAAATATCAGTTTCTACGAAAACTCCTATATGTTTTTTATGAGAGTTTGAATAAGTTTTTGTTATTCTTATAATAGGACTATTATTAAATACTATAGCTTGGGTTGTATCCAAGATTATTAATCCTACAAAAACACCAATAATTATTAAAGTAATTTTTAAACTTTTTTTCATAATCAATCCTCCTAACAAACTAATTATCTTTAGTCTTTTACTTCTATATATAATTATATCATAGAAATTGACATTTTAATTATTAAAATTTGTTATTTAAGGAAAAATGATGTATAATCATATATAGAAAGAGAGCGAGTTCGTAAGATGTATTTAAACCGCTCCATTGGGAAATCTGTCCGAACTTTTATAGTTTAGATCTTAATATATAAATATCAATTTCTAATCAAGTTGATATTTTTTTTGTTATTTTAAGAAAGGATTTGATAATATGTATCTAATAAAAAGAAAGGAATAATTTAAAGTGATAAACAATATTACTAAAGAATTACCTATTGATGATGAAATAAAGAAAAAAATAGAAATTATATGTAGTTTTTGTAATACCACTCCTACTTTTAAAAATGGAAGTATAAGAAAAATAGATAAAACAAATTTACAATATTTAGAACAACATAGAATAATCATCAAAGGTATAACATATCTAATGTTTATTTATTCAAATGAAATATATATTGGTAATTTAAAAAATATTATTTACTTTATTTTATACATTTTTATTAACTGTATCTATATTAACATTTACAAGATATAAAATATGATATCGAAATTAAAAATATTAAATTCGCAGATGAATTTATCTCTAAAAATAATGAAGAATATTTTAAAATGTTAGATAATGTGTTTCATAAGTTAGCAAGACAAACAAATTTTTATGGCTATATAGATGACAAAACATATAAAAAATATGCTACCTACCTATTTAAAATATTAGATGATATTAAATACAACTTAAATATAAAATAAAAAGGCAATGCATCAAAGTATTGTACTATTTTGTTATCTTATAAATTAATTATTAAATTTTAAAAACATTAATTTATCACACGATATTTCCATCCATTGATTGATTCACCCATTCCGGTAGTATAACCCCTATTTAAATCCATTCTTAATGAAAAAGTAAAGTTATTAGAAGTATTATCAATATAATAACATCCAAACTTATATCCATCATCATAATCATCACTTGAATTTCCATAATTTTTATGTTCCTCAGGGAATTCTATTTCATTATGCTTAATATCTAGTTGTCCAATATAACCATAAACCTGTACAATTTTAATGTTATCATAATCTCTTAAATATTCTAGTTCTTTTGTTATATTATATTTTAATGTTTCTATATTATTTTCACTATTATCATTAATGTAAAACGAAATAGATAAATCCGATTCTTGTAAAACATATTCTAAAAATTGTTCTACATTTTTATCATTAATCAAGTTATTAAATTTTGTTTGTAAAACTGCATTAATAATATTATCATTTCCGCTCCAACTACCTCCATAAGATTTATTAAATTCGATGTAATCAAATTTAATTCCTGTTTTTTGATAATAGTAATCTATCAAAATATTATTTAAATCCTTTAATTGCCTATTGTCAGAAATAAAACCTTTTCTATCCGCAACAGTAATTAGTTCATTATTGTTTTTAAATACAGTTATATAAGGAATATTATATGTAGAACCATTTCCAAAAATATCTGAATGTTTAGTATAATCTTGTTCACGATAATAAATACAATCACTTTCTTGAATGTTTATATTATATTTATCATTTAAGAAACTAGCCATTTTATCAATTTCTTTCTTTTTAACATTATTATATATATTTAATTCTCTTCTTTGCTGTATAATATACTTTGAATAATCAAATCCACAAAAACACAAAGTCAATAAAGTTATTAATATCAATGGAAATATTATTGATTTATTTTTTACATTTTTGTCTAATGTTTTAGGAATAATATTTTCTTTCTTATTTTTTTTAACTTCAATAATTTTAAAAATAGAATTAATAATTAATAATAATAAATAAGCACAAAATGCAAGAAAAAATATTAGTAAATAGCCAAGACCATTCCAACCTAAATATTTATTAGTTAAAGCATAGCCTCCTACCAATACAACACTTATTATAGAAGATATATTGATTGAAAATAATATTAGCCAGTTTCTATTATCTTTTGATTTTATAGACTTTATTAAAAAATATATATTAAATATTAATTGCAGAGCAAATAGAATTACTAATAAAATAAACATTTTAGACCTCCATTATTTTATATTTTCATTATATCATAAAAATTTTTTTTCATATACTCCAATTGAATTTTAATCATGATTCATATATAATGTTTTTAGAAAGAGAGCTCTGTAGTTCGTAAGCTGTAGCTTAATCGCTCAAATTAAATACGACTTACGATCTATTATATCGTAAGTTTTTTTATGGAGCTGCCATCGTCTAACCTTGCCAAGACCTAATAAATTTTCTAAATAATATTTATTTTTTAAAAAATTAATATTTATTTTAGTAACTAAGCTAGTTTTAAAATTAAACTTAATAAAAAATAATGCTATTATAAATACAAATATATAAGATTAATTAAAGATTTAAAACTGCTAGAGTTATTATTGGATTATAAAAAAAGTATGATGTTGATTTTTTATGAAGCTATTTCAAATTAATGTTAGGTGCCATTGAAGGAAATATTTTCTAATCTAGACACTAGATAAATTTTTCTTTCAAAACAAAAAGACTAGTTATATTTCAAACTATTCTTACCGATAAATTGTAATTTGAATTATAATTTCTTTTTCAGAGTTTTAGGCGCATCATCCTTATTTATAGAATTTTTCCATTCTATCTTTTTTAATACTCCATCAATAATTAATCCAATTCCATATCCAATTGCTACTCCACCAATTATAATTAAAACTATCTCAATCAATTTAAATCTATTTGCTGTAAAAGTCCATATTCCAGCAATGCTACCACACACTACCATTATGCCTAAATAAATATAATTGTTTTTTTCATTTTTATCTTTAAAAATCATGTCATTATCTAAAAGATTATCCACACTTGTTTCAAGTGTTTTTGAAAGTAATAATAATTGTTCAGGATTAGGAGATGTTTCTCCTAGTTCCCAATTAGATATTGTTTGTCTTGACACATTTATTTGTTCTGCCATATATTCTTGTGAAAATCCTTTTTCTTTTCTTAAATTATAAATATTTTTATTTAATTCCATAATTTTCTCCTTTCACAAAAAATTATATTATAAATAGTATTTGCAATTCTATCAAAGATATTTGTAACTCTCGCAAAGATATTTAACATTTCAACAAATTACTATTTATAAAGACAAGTAGTAATTATAACTTCAAAAAAATACTTACAATTTTATATATTCTAATCTTTAAACCATTTTACTAAAAATGGCTTAATTAATTCATAAATAAATATTGCCATAAAGTTTATTAAAAATACTATTAATATCAAACTAATATCTATTGATGTTATACTTATTAATTTACCAATAGGTGTAACAAATACTATGAGTTCAATTAAAAGTATTAATAGTAATCCGTAGTTCATTGCTTTATTAGAAAATAATCCCTGTTTAACAACTGACTCTTTCAAATTTCTACAAGATATAGAATAAACTATCTCCTGTACTACCATTGAAAGAAGTGCTAAAGACATAGCTGTTTCTTGCCCATACATTTTTAAACTAATAAAGTAAGTGAGAACTACAAATATAGTTTCAATGATAGCTGAAGATCCAATGCAAGATTTTATAAATGGTGTAAATAATGGTTTATTTAATCCTCTTGGCTTTTTATTCATTATGCCATCTTCACTCTTTTCAAAAGATAAACATATGCTAGGAATAGAATCAGTTACCAAATCAATAAATAAAATATAAATTGGTAATAAGATTGTTGTTTTAGTAAATAGTCCTATTACAATAGTAAATATTTCAGCAAAATTACTTGATAATGAAAATACTATATTATTTCTGATATTATTATATATTCTTCTTCCCTCTTCAACTGCTACAACTATTGTTGAAAAAGAATCGTCCATCAAGACTATGTCTGATGCTGATTTTGTAACATCGGTACCGGTAATCCCCATTCCTACACCAACATGAGCATCTTTAATAGCAGGAGCATCATTTACTCCATCACCAGTCATTGCAACAATTTTTCCACTATTTTGAAGTGTATAAACAATTCTTTCTTTATGAGTTGGATTAACTCTTGCATACACAGAATATCTTTTAACAATATTTTTTAATTCTTTATCATTATATTTATCAAGTTCACTTCCAAGTATTGCTTCATCATCACTACTTATAATTCCAACTTCTTTAGCAATAGCGGTTGCTGTATCTATAGAGTCCCCAGTAATCATTATTGGTCTAATACCAGCATTTTTACATAAAAGCACACTTTTCTTGACACTTTCTCTTGGTGGATCTATTATTCCTAAAATACCAGCAAAAAATAAATTGTTTTCTTCTTTTTCTAATTCTTTGATATCTTTTGGTATATAGTTAATTTTTTTATAAGCAAATCCTAAAGTCCTTAAAGCATTTTTTGAAAAAATCTTAACCTTATCCAAAGCATCTTGCTTTTCAGTTATAGACAAATTCATCTTCTCAATTAAAGAGTCCATACTACCCTTACATAAAATATATATATCATTATCAATTTTATTTAAAGTAGTAAACATCTTTCTATCACTATCAAAAGGTATATCTAATATTCTTTCACATTTTTTTCTTAATTTAAGGGGATTAATTTTTTTATCGAATAGATAATCATATAAACAAGTTTCAGTAGGATCTCCAACATATTTGTTTTTATAAATAAGAGCATCGTTACAAAGAGCACATATATAATTAAGCATATTCTCATCTATTACATATTCTTCTTTAACAGTCATCTTATTTTGTGTTATAGTACCAGTCTTATCAGAACAAATAATATCAATCGCTCCAAGTGTCTCTACTGCTTGCATTTGTTTTACTACTGTTTTCTTCTTTGCTAAATTAGATATTCCAACAGATAATGTTATTGTAATTACAGTTGGAAGTCCTTCAGGTATAGCAGCTACTGCAAGTGATGAACATAGCATTATAATTTCAAGGATAGTGTATTTATTAATTAATGCCAAAATAAATATAAATATTAAAATAATAAATACTATAAATGTAATTTTTTTAGAAAGTTCTTTTATTTTTAATTGTAATGGTGTTTCTATTCTATCTATTTCATTTAATGATAATGCAATCTTACCTATCTCAGTATTTTTTCCTGTACTTACAACTATACCAGTACATTTCCCATTAGTAATACTTGTTCCTAAAAAAAGCATATTTTTTTGTTCTTGAAGAATTAAGTTTTCTTTTAAAATATCCGCAGTTTTTTGTACTGGAACACTTTCTCCAGTTAATGCTGATTCATCAACTTTTAAATTTTCACATAAAAATATTCTAATATCAGCAGGAACTGTTTCTCCGGACTCTAAATATATTATATCTCCTGGAACTAATTCTTTAGTGTTTATTACTATTATTTTATCATCTCTTTTAACTTTACAAGTACTAGTTTCATATTTTTTTAAATCTTTTAATATTAAAGATGCTTTTTCTTCTTGAATAAATCCAACAATAGCATTTATAAAAACTACAAAAAGTATGACAATAGTATCAGTATATTCATGAGAATAAAAATATCCATAAAAATATAAAAGTAATGCAACAATCAATAATATGATAATCATAGTATCATTAAATTGCTTTAAAAACCTTATAATCCATGGCGTTTTCTTTTTGTTTAGAATGATATTTTGTCCAAAATCATTTAATCTTTTCTTAGCTTCTTTACTATCTAATCCACGGGTATTACTATTTAAAATTTTAAATATTTCTTCTTTTTTTTTTGAATACACTTTTTCCTCATCTCCATTTTACTATTTTTTTAACTTCTAACTTCTTTAAATTTTAAGTATTGTCTTCAACATATATCATCATTTGATTATATAAAATAGCATAATAATAAAGTTCTAATAATTTTTAATGATAATTTCACTACAATTTATAGATTTACAAATACACTTAGGACTATTTAAAAGTCCTATATTTTTTATTAATACGTTCCATCAACATTATATATCACATTTAAATATTTTTACAATAATATTTTTACATTATTTATACAAAACTTTACAATGTTTTTACATTCTAAGTGTTCTTTTGCAACCATTATTTTGTAAACTATAATACGCAAGTTTATTTAAACTACCACACATAATATTATTATTAAGTAAATATTTTAGTTCTTCTTCAGTAAATATTCCATATGTCAAGTTTTCATTGGGATTTACATTAAATGCTTTAACACAGTTTTTCATTCGTACAATACAGCAAACCGAGTTATCTATACCTACAGAATAATAAGATTCATCCAGAATTGTTACGTTATCTGAAACATATCCTGTTTCCTCTTTTAACTCTCTTTTGGCTGCTTCAATAACATCTTCTCCATTTTCAATATAACCCGAAGGAAACTCTGCAATTATTTTATCATTTATTCTTGTTTGAAAAGTTAATATATAATTGCCATTACCATCAGTTGCAACTATTATAACTGAATCTTTACCACCATTTTTAACTATTTTTTCTCTTGTAATAGTTCTATTATTTGGAAGACTATAAATCTCTCTTATAAGTTTAATAAAATCACCACTATATAATATATCCTCCTTAGTAAGGTTTCCTTTTACTTTGTCATAAAGTTTAGTTATTTTTTCTAGCAACATTTTTTCTTTGTACTCTGGACTTCTTAAATAATTTAACTTATTTACTCTAATCATTGTACTATTAGCACAGTCCTCTAAAGTTTTATTATTTTCGTTTAATAGTTCTTCATTAAAAATAGTTCTTACTTCAAGTTCATCAACGCGTGGAGTAACCCTCATAATAATTTTGCCTTTTTCAAAATTTTCCATTTTCTTTATAGAAATTTCTTTTTTATCTCCATAAACAAAGTCTATATAAATCCCTGTTGAATAATCAAATAAATTCCAATCACTAGGCAATAAACATTCGTCAGAGTGATCATCATAATATAAAAATATATAAATTGGTTTTTCAAAAAGTTCTTGCTTATTAAATAAATAATCAAAATCTGAATAACGATATTTAGTATAATTTCCATTAATAATATCCTTAACTGTTAATATGTAACTATTATTTTCTAAATTAATATTATATCTTCTTAAAATTAAATATCTATGTCTATTAAATATATCACTCACTTTATTAAAAAAGTCATCCTTTAATTTAATTTCAATAAATACTTTGTCCATATTTTTTTCTTTACTTTCATATAAAATATCAGAAAGCAATTTATAAAATCTAGCATTTTCATTTTCATAAAATTTTAACTTTCGATAAATATTTAATTTCTCCTCTTGAGAGAAAGTTTTTTGATAACCTAGTTTTGCAATATTATCAAGAAATGCTAGTTCCTCCTTTTTTAATTTAATAAACTCTTCTTTTACTTCTTCAATATTCATAAAAAATTCTTCCTTTCAATAATATTTTATTTCTAATAAATATACAACTTATTTACAATCATTTTACATTTCTAAGTGTCCTTTTACATCCCTTATTTTGTAAACTATAATATGCAAGTTTATTTAAACCGCCACACATAATGTTATTATTTAATAAATATTTTAGTTCTTCTTCAGTAAATATCCCATATGTCAAATTTTCATTTGAATTTACATCAAACGCTTTAACAGAGTTTTTCATTCTTACAATATAGCAAATTGAGTTATCTATACCTACAGAATAATAAAATTCATCTAATAGTGTTACAATATCTGAAACATATCCAGTTTCCTCTTTTAACTCTCTTTTGGCTGCTTCAATAACACCTTCTCCATCTTCAATATAACCCGAAGGAAATTCCGCTATTATTTTATCATTTATTCTTGTTTGAAAAGTTAATATGTAATTACCATTGCTATCAGTTGCAACTATTATAACCGAATCTTTCCCACCATTTTTAACTATTTTTTCTCTTGTAATAGTTCTATTATTTGGAAGACTATAAACCTCTCTTATAAGATTAATAAAATCACCACTATATAATATTTCCTCTTTAGTAAGGTTTCCTTTTACTTTGTCATAAAGTTTAGTTATTTTTTCTAGCAACATTTTTTCTTTGTACTCTGGACTTCTTAAATAATTTAACTTATTTACTCTAATCATTGTACTATTAGCACAGTCCTCTAAAGTTTTATTATTTTCATTTAATAATTCTTCCCTAAAAATAGTACTTACTTCAACCTCATCAACGTATGAAGTAACCCTCATAATAATTTTGCCTTTTTCAAAATTTTCCATTTCCTTTACAGAAATTTCTTTTCTATCTCCATAAACAAAGTCACTATAAATCCCCGTTGTAAAATCAAATAAAAAATATTCATCAGAGTGATCATCATAATAGGTAAAAATATAAATTGGCTTTTCAAAAAGTTCTTGATTATTAAATAAATAATCAAAATCTTCATAACGATATTTAGTATACCTTTCATCAATAATATCCTTAACTGTTAATATATAACTATTAGTTTCTAAATTAATATTATATCTTCTTAAAATTAAATATCTATGTCTATTAAATATATCACTCACTTTATTAAAAAAGTCGTCTTTTAATTTAATTTCAATAAATACTTTGTCCATATTTTGTTCTTTACTTTCATATAAAATATCAGAAAGCAATTTATAAAATCTAGCATTTTCATTTTCATAAAATTTCAACTTTCGATAAATATTTAGTTTCTCTTCTTGAGAAAAAGTTTTTTGATAACCTAGTTTTGCTATATTATCAAGATATGCTAGTTCCTCCTTTTTTAATTTAATAAACTCTTCTTTTACTTCTTCAATATTCATAAAAAATTCTTCCTTTCAATAATATTTTATTTCTTATTTATTGATAAGTAAAATATATTTATGTTATAGTATATATAAGGAGTGCTTATAATGAATGTAGATTTAGAATTATATAGAGTATTTTATGTTGTTGCTAAAAATAAACATATGACTAAAGCAAGTGAAGAACTTCATATATCACAACCAGCAATATCACAATCAATAAAAAAACTTGAAAACCAACTCGGAGGAACACTTTTCTTAAGAAGTAATAAAGGAATGCAGCTTACTAATGAAGGAAAAATGTTTTATGAATATGTTAAAGGAGCTTTAGAACTTATCAATAATGCTGAAAATGAGTTTACCTCTTTTAAAGATTTATCTAAAGGTGAAATTAAAATTGGCTGTTCAACAACACTCACAAAAATAATTTTATTAGATGTAATAAAAAGATTTCATCAAGACTACCCTAACATTTCAATAAACATTACCAATGATTTAACAAGTAATTTAATTAACGATTTAAAATTAGGAAAGCTAGATTTTGTAATATTTAATGAAAGTAATATCAAAGAAACAAACCTACATTTAGAAAAAATAACCGAGCTAAAACAAGGATTCATTTATAATCCAAACTATTTCAAAGATGATATAAATAATTTTGAAGATTTAAATAATTACCCTCTTATATTGCAAAAAGAAAGTTCTAACAGTAGGAAACTATTAAATAGTATTGCCTTAAAAAATAATACAGTTTTAATACCTAAAATGGAAGTTGTAAGTCAAGAACTAGTTACTGAATTTACTAATATTGGACTAGGCATTGGTTTTACAATATTTGACTTAGCAAAAAAGAATTATAACAATTTAAAAGAACTAAAAATTAACAAAGATATTCCAAAAATAAATGTTTATTTAGGTACTAACAAATCAATCTCACCTACTTTTGCAAGTTCTACTTTTATAAAATATTTAAAAAGATGATCAAAAAAATCATCTTTTACTTATCTCTCTAATATATTTAGGCCTATCTATTTTGGATGTTAACATTCTTACTTCGTTTAACATAGTTATTTCAAAACCAACATATTCACTTAATTTTCTTTTTAATTCATTAAGAAGTTCTAAAGCGTTTGCATCTTTTGAATCATATAAATCTTTTAAAAAAGAATTACTATTTACAAAGTTATTAAATAGATTATCCACTAAAAAGTATTTTAACTCTAAATTAAATCCTTCAGAGTTTTCTTTTAATGTTACATTTCTTTTTGAATATTCCATTGTATCAATTACATTAATCTTACCTTTTGAATATAAAATATTATACATAATATCATAAATCTTTATATCATTATTTGTTAATAATTCAATATCTTTATAACTTTTATTTATAGCGTTTGCAAATGAGTTTAAATTTACATACAATGGATTTATTTCATATAAACTTTTTGACTTAACGAACTTCATAGTATAACCTATAACAAAGCTTTTATATTCTATAGTTTCTATCGGCCATATAAAAGTTGAGTTAGTTATATTACTAAACTGGGTTAAATCTTCGAATATACCATAATCATAATCATTATCAAAAAATATGTGGAATACTTTTAAAACCTGATTAGTTTTAGAATCATAATAACAAGCTCCTTGTGAACCAACACCTAAAAATCTAAGACTACTTAAATAATTCAAAAAATTATCTTTATTAGTTATTTTCATATCACAAAACTCCCCTTAAGTACGATAATTATATCATTTTTAAAAAGATGTGTCAAAACAGTGTAAAGTAGAGATTATATAAATTATTTAATATTTTAATTTTTATTAATTTCATTGATTATAGATTCTCCATGTGTTTTTACTTTAACTGGAGTTAATATGTTAAGTTTTTTTAGTTCATCAATAGTTTTAGGTCTTAATTTTACAAGTTTATCTAATTCATCATTTGTAAATACATAATATGCAGGTATTTTCATTTGTGATGCTCTTGTTTTTCTTAACTCCACTAGTCTTTCTTTCAAATTATCTGAAATATCATTTCTACAAAATTTATCTTTATAGTACTTGTAATAATCAATATTTTCATTAATACATAAATTTGCATAACTTTAAGCAATTAATTCCATATTCTTTTTTGAAGAATAACTATCATCACTTCTTATATGACTTAAATCATATTGTATTTTTCTTACTAATGCATCGGCTCTTAAAACTTTAGATTTAATATCTTTAGGTGCTTTACTTGTATTTAAAATAGTTTCTTGATTTGCTACTACTACTAATACTTTTCGATAATAGTCAAAATTTTTTGAACCAAATAATTTAACTAATCCAGAAGCTTTACTTTCCCATATTTTTCTTATCACTTCTCTTTGTGCTTCAACCTGTCTAAGTGGTGAGTACATTCCCTTTTTAATTTTCTTTCCATTAAAAGTATATTCTCTAATAAAGTCACCATTTTCATTAACAGTAATATTACCTATTAAATTTTTGCACTCAATAAAATATATAAAAACTGATGTAATTACAATATAATCAATTTGGGCAGTTAAATCACCATATTTTACTTTTACATCATGTAGAACATACATTCCAATATTTGCTTTTTGTAATTGATAAGAAATTTCTTTTTCACCCTCTAAGCCTTTTTTAACAATATAAAGTTCACTTAAAACATCATTATTATTTGGATATTCTTTATTAAGTTTTGTTAATGCATCAAATCTTTCTTGTAAATCACTATCAGATTTATAAAATATTGTATCCTTAAATCTAAAAGAGTTAAATATATCATTTACTATACCCATTATTATCACCAATTTAATTTTAACAAAATATAAGTGATTTGTACATTAATTTTTACCCATATCACCCTTCATTATTCCATATATTTCTGATATAAACTCACTATCTTTTTTTAAGTTTTTATCACATAGTAAATAAACATGATTTTTAGTTCTTGTAAGAGCAACATAAAATAATCTTCTTTCTTCAGCAAAAGGAATGCCTTCATCAATAACTTCATTTCGATACAATTTTTCTATCCAAGTCATACCTGTTTTAACAGATGGAAATGAAGTATTTAATCCAATAATAATTACATCATCAAAAGTAAGACCTTTAGATTTATGCATAGTCATTGCTTCAATATCTATATCTTCATAATTTTTAAATACTAAACTAGATTCTATTCCATCAAAGAAACTTTCATCATCATATAAATTATCTATAATCCTATTTGTTCTACCTAATATTAAAATTCTATGATCTGGATTATCACCATATATCTCTAAAATAGTATTTTTAAGTAAATTAATTTCCTCTTTATCAGATTTTGTTCCATCAAAAGTCTTAATAATAATTGGTTTATCTATATGTTTATCAGATACTAAGTCTTTTTTTATTTGACTATTATTTTTCATAATAAACTGTCCAGATAAGTTGATAAGTTCTTGACTATTTCTATATGTCTTATTAATTTTAAATAGTTTTGCTCCCTTAAAATAGTTAGTAAAATTATATATATACTCTATTCTTGAGCCACTAAAGGAGTAAATACTTTGCCAATCATCTCCAACTGCAAATACTTTAGCATCATTTCTTTTAGCGGTCTTCATAGTAAGTTCATACTTAATATTAGATATATCTTGATATTCATCAATAATTATATAATCAAATAATAAATGAGTTTCACTTGTTAATTTTTCAATATACTTAACTGCATAGTATAATAAATCATCAAAATCAAAGTAATAATATTCTCCACCATAAAGTTTATTTGAATAATAATTATAAAAGTCTAAGAAGTATTTTGCCTCAATCATAACATTTTGTTTTTCTTCACCTTTTAAAGTCATAATATATTTTTTTATAACTGTTTTATCCTCTCTATAAGCAGATGATTTTAAATATTTAATACTTGAGTACATAAAATATTCAAACGGATATACTTGTGAAAGTGGATTTAAACGAAGAATATGTTCATATATTTCTTCATTAGTTCTTTCATTATATTCAACATTTAACTCTCTTAATTTGTTATCTAAAATTCTAACAATATTTGAAAGTGATGTTCTTTCAATTTCAATAAATTTATTATTATGCTCTTTATGGTATTTTTCTTTTTCTAATTTTATTTTATTATAGTTTTCATCCTCTAAGCCAAAGTATTCAATATATATTTTTTCACCAGCATAATCAATTGTAAAATCAGGTTTATATATTATATTATTTTCCATTAGTTCTGGATAAGCTTCTTCATAAGAATATGAAAGACCTCTTTTATAAAGAAAGTTTGCTATTACTGCTTCACCAGCTGATTTAACATAGTCTCCATTTATAGATATAATATTTTCATCTTTCTGAAGTTGCCTTTCAATCCAAGATTTAATTAAATTTATAGTTCCTACAGTTTTGGCTTCATTAAGTTTAACACTTACATAGTATTCTATAAGCTCATCATAAGTATTAAATTTTTGATAGTTATCAATAAAGAATTTGCTAAATACAAAGTTTTTCATTTGTTTAACAGTATCAAAATTATTAATTATTTCAGTAATTTTATTTTTATCTAAATATAAGTTTTTAAAATACTCTAAAAAGATTTCTCTTTTTTTATTTCTATCAAGTATAACGCATTTTCGATTATTAAATATTTCTCTAATGTATTCATAACCCAGTGAATGAAATGTTGTAACGTGTGCTGGGATATTAAAATCTAAGCAAATTCTTTTATCTAGTTCTTCAGTAGCTTTTCTTGTATAACTTAGTACTAATATTTTTTCTGGTAAAATATTTTTCTTTTCCACTAAATATTTTACTTTTGATGCCATAGTGGTAGTTTTACCTGTACCTGCTCCAGCAATGATAAGACTATATTTTTCATCACTTAATATGGCTTTACATTGCTCTTTATCAAGTTTTATATTAGGATCAACATCTTTATAGAAATTATCAAAGTAATCTTTATTTAATAAATATAATTTTTCTAATACAATGTCATTATAAGTATCAATATTAAAGTTAGAGGGCACAGCATCACTATAATTTGCTAATACATTTAAATATAAATCATTTGAAATATATTCATGATTATTATATTTTTTTATAAACTCCTCTTTCACACTGCCACCTACTATAATAGTATTATAACAAAAATCAATTATTTTTTATAGTGAGTTTTATTTAGTTTAAATTTTTTGTAAGTATTTTATGGTATTATATTAAAAAAAATAGGATATTACTCCTATCTAATAAATTATATAGCAAATGCCATCCAAGGAATTATTAACATTAAACTTATTAATAAACAAACTTTATAATCTTTTTTAAATAAACTAATTATATCTAATGAAGAAAGTATTGAAATAATAACTAATATCATTTGAACTACAGCTATTATAGCGGATATTATATGTGAATCATTAAAACCCTCGATGCAAAATATTCCATATATAAAGAATAAAATAATACTAATAATTCTAACTACTTTTTTACTTTTTTCTTCTTTACTTATTAATGATTTACCATTGTTTTCAAAATATTTCTCTTCCATCTTGTTTTTATGTTTTAACTCTATTATTTCTTTTTTGTTTTTAGTTTTAGATTCTAATTTTTCTTTCCAATCATTTTCATGTGCATTTATGCCTTTTTCAATAAGGCTTTCTGCATCAGCCTCAACTTCAACTCCAATTTTTTTAAAATTAACTTTCATAAACTATTTCACCTCATTAAATACAATGTTTTTCTCGTAAACTTACATCATATTAATTATATCACGTATAATGTTAAACATAAAGATTTTATAACTATGCTAAAGGTGTATCAAAAATTGCTTAATAGTTCTAAAGCCCTTTAATATAAACAAAAATGAAAGTTTTAGTTCTCTTCAGGGGGTGGCTATTATCACATAAATCGATGGTACAAAACCCTGTAAAATCAACATTTTTTAAGACTCACAGTTTAAAAATATTTAATCTTGCACAGCAAAATTTAACTAAATTGTTGTGCAGAAACTGTGCAAACAATATAAAAGCATATGTAGGATACGTAGATATATATGCTTTTTTTAAAATGTTTCATATGAAATAACATTTTCCGTGCCAAAAACATTTTCCAAATATTTCATAAATTTATCATCCACTTTTGTGGTTATTAATAAAACCAATTTTTTCTTAGCTCTAGAACAACCAACATAAAATAAATTTCTATTTCTTTCATATGCATCTTTATTAATATTTATATCTTCATTAGTCATCGGCAAATACTTATCAAAATTATATAAATTCCATCCTTTACCAATTACAAACAATATATTGTCGTATTCTTCTCCTTTAACTCCATGATCAGTGGAATAATGAGAATCAGGCATCAAAAATTCTATGGCTCTCTTATATTCTTGATAAGTAATAGAACCTATATCTTGATATGTGTTATTCTTTATGTATATTTTTTCTGGTTCACTAGTAAATATTTGATAAAAATCTACTATTTCATCAGAAAGTGGTACCATCTTACTATCATATAATACATTAATAACATTATATAAATTACCTTTTGTAGCATCATTTAGTTTTTGATTTAACTCTTTCCACTTAAGCTTATCACTCTTAGACATAACAGGCAATCTTGAAATACCTAGAACTTCATATAGTGATTTGGCATTTTCACTATTCAATGCTTTAATTAAAGGATATACAGTTTCATACAAAAATTTGATAATTTTATCATCTATATTTTTAAATCCATCACCAAATATATCCAAAACTTTTTGGTATGATTGTTGATTGGATAGCACTTTATGAGTAAGCATTAATACTTTTAAGTTTTCATCTGAATTATTTAAATCAAGTTTTTTTATAACATTCTCTACTCTCGTTTGAATTTCTTTTATTGGCAAATCACCTGAAAACTGCCCATCTGTTCTTCGAACACCATTATAATCATTACAATGAATTATCTTTATCAAACTATCACTATCCTCAACGGCAGACTCTTGGCATAAATCTGTTCTTATATTATTTAAACACTTAACAATTTTAGGACTGCATCTAAAATTAACTGTTTTATTTATACTTACTATTTTAGTGTTATTAATTTCACCAATAGCCTTATTATTCTTATATATAGTTTGCCATGAATCTCCAAAAAACCCAAATTGAATTCCTGTTTCTTTTTCTATAAAATATTCAATGAACTTCTTTACTATTTCATCATTTGCGTCTTGATATTCGTCAATCAATATTACAGGGTACTGACTAGCCAAAATATTTCTAAATTTTACTCTATCTAATAAAATAGTGAATAGATTTATGACATCATTGTGAAAAAGATATAGAATTCCATTATCATAATATTTTACGCCAAAAGTATACTCAACTTTATTAATTGGATTAATTTCAAGATTAAGATCATCTGGATAAAATTTGTTATCAATAACAATTTTACAAATTTCTTTTTGAAAATTTTTTACAGCACTCCAGACAAAAGAATGAATTGTACATGGTACTATATTGTTTTCATTTCCTAATCTTTCACATATAACATTTACGGCAGCATTTGTATATGTTATACATGCTATTTTTTGTCCTTTTCTCACGTATTCATTTAGTTTGTTGTTTTGAATCCATTTTAATACTTTCATAAGAGAGTATGTTTTTCCACTACCAGCTCCAGCCTCAACTTTAAAGTTTTTACCTTTAACAAAAGTATCTATGATATTTTTATCAATTAAATCTGCTTTTTGCTTTGCAAAATTATTTATACTATTCATCTGTTTCCTCACCATCCACATATGGATTTTTACTACTTAGCCATTCTAATCCATTTCTTATATATTGAGGAATATTATAATCATCTTTCATTAATAAATCCAATGCAAATTCTGTTTTTTTATTATCAGAAGAATTAAAATCAAGGTCCGATTCTTTTGGCGTTTTTCCCAAATTATACAATTCTCTGTTTGAATTTTTTATAGCTTCTTCTAAACTGCGTCCACATAACTTCTCTTCATAAGTTTGATATTCAATATGTTTATTTTTTAATGTTTTCTTTTTCTTTTCCAATGAAATTATAGATTTGACATCTAATTTTCCAGATCCATCCCATTCTTCAATTATTTTAAACCACTCTTTTATTGTACAATTACTTGTTGTTTCCGCTTCACTAACCAAACATTTTTCTTGTTTTTTATTTGCATTTGACTTTGTTGAGTCAAAATCAGTAATAATTAAAGTTGGAATATTTAAAAAATCAATAAATGGGAAAAATTTATGTGCATAAGCTCCACCAACTTCTAAGATAGTATAATATTGATATTTTAAAGACAAATTATCTTTTTTAAAATAACCTTTATTATCACATTTATTTATCATATCTGGTATTAATAATCGTTCTGCAGCACCTTCTACTAAAATAATCTTATCAGCAAAAAACAAATCACATCTTGTAATTGTCAAATATTTTTTAATAAAGTCTAAATTATTATTATCTTTTCTTACAAAATCCGATAAATTTTCATATGTAACCCAATTATTAAACCTTTTCACATACCTAATATTGCTAAAATCCGCTTCGCTAGAAATATGAGAAGAATGAGTTGTAATAACTGTTTGAATATTATTATTAAATATATCGTTAATATACTCAGTTATATACTTAATAAACTTTTGTTGTAATTGTGGATGCATGTGAGATTCAGGTTCTTCTATCAATAATAGAGGAATAATGCTATCTGAAAGTAAATTAATTTCCTGAGCAAATGAAGCCAACTCAAATTCTATTTTTAATAAATTTTTATAACCTAATCCGTTATATGCACTAGGCAAATTCTCATCTAATTCATTATCAGAATACAACAATTCAGTATTATTTTTAATTTGACTTTCTAATTTAAAATTTGTTTGTGCTTTAATTTCAACTTTTTCTTCATTAGGATATCCCATTTTAACAGCTTTTTTTATTATCTCAGTTAAGCTTTTATTAATATCTTCTTGTGCTTGTTTGTTTTTTGAAACTATATCCTCTTGCAGTTTAATAATATTTTCTTTTAACTCAGGGAAGGTATTCTCAATATCATCTTTTAAAATTTTACCTAACAACAAACCAAGTTGCGACTCCCTTATTTCATCTGTTTCACCTAATTCTCTTTCTGCCGCAATTTTATGAACTTTAAATAATTTATTAAATTCAGCAACTGATTTAATTAATCTATCTTCTATATCTCCTGGGTTAACTGCGTAGATTACAAGATCAAATAGGTTTTCATAAACATTTGTTAAAATTTCTTTTATTTGAAGCAAAGATTTATTCTTATTTTCTAATTCTATTTTCGAAAAATAATCTCTAAATTTTTCTTCTTTTACGTTAAAACAATACTCTGCAGAGATTATAGTTTCTTCAATATCAGCATCTATATCAATTATAAAATTTGATAAAAATCCAAGATTTTTAGAATCATCTTCATCGGAATAATCTATTATAAAAGAAATTTCAGTCTTATCTATTTTTTCAATTAAAACATCAAAAGTTATTTTTCCTATTAAAAAGTCATATATATTTTCATACAATTTTTTTCTATTAGAAATTGGAAAATCAGCAAATTTTAATGACTTATTATTTACTACTTTTGAAAGCAAATCTATAAACGATGTTTTTCCTGAATTGTTTCTCCCAACTACTAAAGTCATTTTAGGATCGACTTCTAAACTTACATTTTGTAATAATCTAAAATTCCTAATATTTATTGTTTTTAATTTCATATCTGTACCTCCAGTTACATCTCTGTACTAAGCATATATTCATTTTTATATTGAAGTAATTCAATATTATTTAAATCTTCTTTTGAATATATTATTACTTGTGGTAATTCTACCTTTTCTTTAGAATTAAAATGTTTAAATGGTGCAAACCATATATAGTAATCTGCCTTTGATTCCTTCAAAATTGAAATAAAACTTTTGTCAAAGAAGAACAAGTGAGGCCTTGCTTGAATCACATCACCAACTAATGCATCATTAACATTAAAGCCTTCTTTTTCCATATAGGAAGAAGATTCGTCTAATATTAGATAAATTAATTTATAATTGACATGATTGTTTTTATATAAATCATAACTTGAATTATGATTATCTATTACTCTTTTAAAATTAGATAAATATTTATCATAACTATGATCTTCTTGTGTTGATAAATCTGTTACAGTATTAACAAAAATATTGCCTGAAAATGATATATTGTTATCTTTCACAAATTTTTGTATTTCCTTATAAGTTTCATTTTCCTTTTTTATATGAGGATTTATTACTTTCCCTTTTGCATTAATATAAGCGTGATCATCTACTCTCATAACCTCCATCATCAACTTATATTTATCACTATAAAAATCTGGTGGAGGATCAGACTTAGATGATGAACATTGCCATTCTTCAACTTTTCTAACACATTGTAAAATTTCTTCATCATTATCATTAAATATAAATATTTCACTATTGTCACATTCACATAAATCATTAACAATATTTATTTCACTATCATAGTAAGCCATAACAAAACTCCTAACTTTTAAAAATCTTCATTTATCTCATATGTTTTATTACAAGTTGAATGATTGATTATTTTTAGCAACTCGTTACCTATTTTCCTTACTTCAAAGTAGAAAACAATAGCATCTTCTGAATCAAAAGTATTTTGTTCATTTGGATCAGTATCATGTTTTGCATAGTTTAATACTTTCTTTAAATCATTAAGCCTTTCATACAATTCATAACTAATAATATTCTCTTTATATAATTGCTCAATATTTTTTCCTAATTCTCTTCTGTTATATATAAATTTAAATAATTTATGTTTTGAAAGGATTATTTTTACCAATGTTTCAACATGAAGTGCAGCATCAATTATGATATGTCTTGCTCTATTGCAATAATACATATCACTTCTGGCATACTGAAGGCTTCTAAAAACATTTCTAAAATCTCCTAAATGATTAAAAGGATTTATAGTTGGATTTAATGGTGCAGCATATCCTCCAAATCCACCTAGTTTTTGATCATATTCCCATATTTCTCTTTGAAAATTTTTATCCATGTATTTGTTCTGAATTATCTTTGAAAATTTTTTAAACTCTTTTTTATCAGTTTCTGAAAATGAATTATTTAAAATTACTCTTGTTTCTGCTCTCATAAATCTTTTACAACAATTCTAAATATTTATTTAGCATTTCTATTTCTAATTCATTAACAAATTTAACAAAATCTGTATAATCTCCAGTAATATGTGCTTTATCTAAAGCATTATAATATTCTAATCTTTTTTCTTTTTTTACAATTACTGGAAGATATCCGCTATTCATTAAAGATAAATTCATAACTAATCTTGAAGTTCTTCCATTTCCATCAACAAATGGATGTATTTTAACTAATTCTCCATGTAATAATGCTGCTCTAATAATTGAATGATATTTTTTCCAATCTTCATAATTAATAATTAATTTTTTCATTAATTCTGGAACTATTAAATAATCTGGTGGAATATGTGTAGCACCTTTTATTTT
>ULWN01000844.1_pt1 | contig 26223 bp, 21 predicted proteins | sample 1960371 | NCBI WGS metagenome assembly ULWN01 (sample SAMEA4835813, study PRJEB28245) | human gut metagenome | biome: gut microbiome; material: fecal sample | place: Denmark | collected 2008 | reverse complement strand
CATATTTAAATAAAGATGATGTTAGAATTATACCATACCAAAAATTAAAAGGGAACTAAAACCCATTTTTGACGCTCCTATAAAGGCTTTATATTATACCATACCAAAAATTAAAAGGGAACTAAAACAATTTTATCAAAGTATCATAATCGTTGTCGATTATACCATACCAAAAATTAAAAGGGAACTAAAACGCTCGGAAGAAATGCGCTTGCCGAAAACGTATTATACCATACCAAAAATTAAAAGGGAACTAAAACGGAAAAGATGAGGGTTACAATACAGGTTTTATTATACCATACCAAAAATTAAAAGGGAACTAAAACTCTTCGTCTGTTGCTATCCAGCTTTGCAGAATTATACCATACCAAAAATTAAAAGGGAACTAAAACTCGTGTATCGCTTTAAACATTTGTTGTTGTATTATACCATACCAAAAATTAAAAGGGAACTAAAACGAAAATTTGGAAAAAGTTTGATGCTTATTGATTATACCATACCAAAAATTAAAAGGGAACTAAAACATAGATTAAAACGGCGTTTCTTCTTCGCCCATTATACCATACCAAAAATTAAAAGGGAACTAAAACCTGTGTCAGTTCTACCGACCGAGCGTAGCGATTATACCATACCAAAAATTAAAAGGGAACTAAAACTCTTAACTCGTCGATTTCGTCCTGCCCCAAATTATACCATACCAAAAATTAAAAGGGAACTAAAACTAAAAGTCTATTGCTTCCTTTCCGTCGGTCATTATACCATACCAAAAATTAAAAGGGAACTAAAACGATTATGGATAATTTGTTTTTGGATGTTTAATTATACCATACCAAAAATTAAAAGGGAACTAAAACTACAACCATTGTATCATAACATTGACCGCTATTATACCATACCAATAATTAAAAGGGAACTAAAACTTTAATGATTGAAAAGTGTTTGTTGGCATTATTATACCATACCAATAATTAAAAGGGAACTAAAACGCACGCTTTCGACTGTTACGTCGCGCCACGATTATACCATACCAATAATTAAAAGGGAACTAAAACCTTCCTTGCGCGTCGTAAGGCTTGCCTATAATTATACCATACCAAAAATTAAAAGGGAACTAAAACACGGACACCTTGCAATACACGATGAGCGCGATTATACCATACCAAAAATTAAAAGGGAACTAAACACGTTAATGTTTACTTTCGGATTTTTAGCCATTATACCACTCTTTACGCGGCATACGCGAAACCGATTTCCACCTTCGAGGAATTGCAGAACGTGAACCTTGCGCCTTATGAGAACTACGTTCTGACAAACGACATAATCGAGGGCGGCGCGCGAGCGCGCGGGCGGGATATATACGCGGGAGGCGCGCGTATTTATTAAGTTAGCGGAAAAACGAGAAAAGCGGAAAAACGAGAGTGGCGAGCATGCGGGCAACAGGACGGGTGAGAGTGCGGGTGGCGCGCGGGAGAGCAAACGGAATGATTGGACAGACAATCATGCGAAAGCGCGGGCGGGGAAATGGTTGAAACGTGAATAAAAGTTCAGAAAAACTCATATATTTCGTCGCCTTTGTATGATTATTATTTTTAAATTTGAAAGAAGTTGAAAATAATGTTCAAAAGTGGCGATTTTCGTTTGACACATTTTGTCGTTTTGGTTATAATGGCACTATCTTACAGGTGGCGGAAAGCCAAAAAACACAAAATAAAGTGTTTCTGACCGACGCCAACCACATTATATTGGGGTACAGAGTGAAACTTTTGGAGGAACGCATCCTCAGGGACGGTAAAGTCTTCCCCGGAGAGGTGTTAAAAGTTGGAGGTTTTCTCAATCATCTTATAGATGATACTTTGATGGAGGAAATCGGCAAGGAAATCTACTCACTCTATAAGTGCGACCAAGTTACCAAAATTCTGACCTTAGAAGCATCGGGAATCGCAATTGCATGCTACGCAGCTATGTACTTGCACGTCCCGGTGCTTTTTGCTAAGAAAAGTAAAACCGCCAACATTTCAAAGGACGTTTATTCTGCGGAAGTCAAAAGTTATACCCACGGCAACGTAAACACGATAATGGTTGAAAAGGAATTTCTGAATTCTTCCGACCGCGTGCTTATCGTCGACGATTTTCTTGCTCACGGCGAGGCGTTGCGCGGGCTTATCGCATTGATCGGGCAGGCGGGTGCGACTCTTGTCGGGTGCGCGATAGCCATCGAAAAGGGCTTCCAGAAAGGCGGGGACGAGTTGAGAGAGCAGGGCGTCCGCATCGAAAGCCTTGCGATTATCGAAAGTATGTCGGACGACGGTGTCACTTTCAGGAAAAACTAAGTTAAAAAATGCCATATGGCAAAATATATGGAGGGTTTCATAATGAAGAAAAAAATTCTTGCAATTTTCCTTGTTGTAGCGATGGTTGCAGCACTCGCAGTCGGTCTTACCGCATGTAAGAAAGACGACGGCGGAGAAGTCGATTATTCGAACATTAAAATCGGTATGCTTTGCTTGCATGACAAAAACAGCACGTACGACAAAAACTTCATCACGGCGATGGAAGAAGTTCAACGCGAACTCGGTCTTCGCGACGATCAGGTCATCATCAAAACCGGTATCCCTGAGGACGATACTTGCTATCAGGAAGCCATGAACCTTGTCGACGCAGGTTGCAATATTATTTTTGCAGACTCTTTCGGTCACGAAGCATATATGTTGAAAGCTGCTAAACAGGCTCCCAAAGTTTTGTTTGCACACGCAACCGGAACGAGAGCTCACACCGAAAATCTTCCTAACTTTGTCAACGCATTCGCTTCCATTTACGAAGGTCGTTTCCTTGCAGGCGTTGCCGCAGGTTTGAAACTCAATGAAATGATCGCAGCAGGCAAATTCACCGCAGAAGAAGCCAAAATGGGTTACGTCGGCGCATACACCTATGCGGAAGTTATCTCCGGCTACACCTCTTTCTATCTTGGCGCAAAATCCGTCTGCCCGACCGTCACCATGGACGTAACGTTCACCGGCAGCTGGTACGACGAAACCGCTGAAAAGAATGCGGCAAGCGCTCTTATCAACGGCGGATGCAAACTTATCAGCCAACACGCTGACTCCATGGGCGCACCTAACGCTTGCGAAGAAGCCGGCGTTCCCAACGTATCCTACAACGGCAGCACTTTCGAAGCATGCCCCAAAACATTCATCGTTTCTTCCAGAATCAACTGGGCGCCTTACTACAAATACCTTGCTGAACAAATCGTAAACGCCAAAGGCGACGTTAAAAAAGCAAACGTTGCTAAGGATTGGACAGGCACTATCGCAACCGGTTCCGTAGAACTTACCGCTTTCGGTACGGCAGCAACCGCTGACACTGCGGCAAAAGTTGCTGACATTAAGGCAAAACTTATGAACGGCACTCTTAACGTTTTCGACACCGCCACCTTCACCGTTAACGGCAAGAAACTTGAAACATATATGGCAAACGTAAACTTTGAAGACGACGGCACCGGCAAAGATAACAACAAAGCCGACACGCAAGTCATTGAAAACGGCGTTTTCTTTGAATCCAAACATCGTTCGGCACCTTACTTTGACGTTGAAATCGACGGCATTAAACTTCTTGACAGAAAGTACTAATTCTTAACAACAGAATAGGATTTCGGCGGGACAATCGTCCCGCCTTAACCCTTTTTTTCGGCGTGATAATCGCTATTTTTGGAGAGTTATATGGGACAAAACAACGTTATCGAACTCAGAAACGTTACTAAACGGTTCGGCGCGGTCGTTGCGAACAATGACGTCAGCATGGACGTTAGGCGCGGTGAAATTTTGTCGCTTCTTGGCGAAAACGGAAGCGGTAAAACCACCCTTATGAATATGATTGCGGGTATATACTTCCCCGACAGCGGTGAAATTTTCATCGACGGGAAGGAAGTCGTGATTCGTTCTCCGCAGGACGCTTATAAATACCACATCGGAATGATCCATCAGCATTTTAAGCTGATTGACATCTTTACGGCGGCGGACAACGTTATTCTTGGCGAAAAGATGCCCCCGTTCAGTATCCGTGAAAAATCGAAAGAATACAAAGATAAACTTGACGACTACGGCATTGTCGTTGACGCCGATGACGAGCATTCGCCCGTCAAAGAATTTAGAATTGGCGACAAACCTGCCGAAAAAATAAAATGCGCCTTAAAATGCGCGGCACTTCCTTTTGTAAAACTCGGCAAGAAAATCAAATTCAACCATTTGTCGAGAAATCGCGTTGGAATCGTACAAAAAATCGTTGATAAGTACGGTTTCGATATCAACGTCAAAAAGAAAATTTACGATATGTCCGTTTCCGAAAAACAAACCGTCGAGATTATTAAGACGTTGTATCGCGGCGCGGATATCCTTATTCTGGACGAGCCTACCGCCGTTCTGACGCCGCAGGAAACCAAGAAACTCTTTGACGTTTTAAGGAAAATGCGCGACGACGGAAAGTCCATTATCATCATTACGCACAAACTCAACGAAGTTCTGGAAATCTCGGACAGAGTCGCCGTTTTAAGAAAGGGCGAATATATCGGCACCGTCGATACGAAAGACGCAACCGAAAGTTCGTTGACGGAAATGATGGTCGGCGAAAAGGTCGAACTTAATATTGACAGAACAATCCCCGTCAACGCAGAAGAAAGGCTCACGATTTCCGGACTCACTTGCAAAAACCGCGAAGGAATACTTGCGCTTGACAACGTGTCGTTCACGGCGCGTTCGGGCGAAATTCTGGGTATCGCAGGTATCGCGGGCAGCGGTCAGCGCGAACTTCTGGAATCAATCGCGGGACTTCAACGTCTGGAAGGCGGTACGGTCACTTACTTCGATCCCAAAGACAACAATAAAGAAGTCGATTTGAGGCAGAAATCCCCCACGCAAATCAGAGAATTGGGCGTAAGGCTTTCGTTCGTTCCCGAGGACCGTCTGGGCATGGGGCTTGTCGGGAATATGGACTTGACGGACAACATGATGCTTCGTTCTTACGGCAAAGGTCACTCGATGTTTTTGGACAGAAAAACCCCGCACGACCTTGCGGAAAATATCGTGGAGGAACTTGAAGTTGTGACGCCTTCCGTGAAAACTCCCGTCAGAAAACTTTCGGGCGGAAACGTTCAGAAAGTGTTGGTCGGGCGTGAAATCGCGTCCGCGCCTACCGTCCTTATGGCGGCTTATCCCGTAAGGGGGCTGGACATCAACTCGTCCTACGTCATTTATAATTTGCTCAACAAACAAAAAGAAAACGGAGTTGCAGTCATTTTTGTCGGCGAGGATCTGGACGTATTGCTTGCGCTTTCGGACAGAATCATGGTTTTGTGCGGCGGGAAAGTCAGCGGCATTGTTGACGCAAGAAACTGCACAAAAGAGCAAGTCGGGCTTCTTATGACAAGTATGCCCGCAAAAGTCGAAATATTTGACGATGAAGTAAAGGAGGGACACAATGCGTAAAACAGTTCACGAACCCGTCGCGCACCTTGTAAAACGCGTGGATATGGACAGGAAAAAAGCGTGGCTTATCCGCCTTATCGCTTTTGCATTGTCAATCCTTGCCTGCGCGATCATCACTACGGCAATCACGAAAAGAGACATGGGTTTCTTCTTCAAAAACTTCTTCGGCGGCGCATTCAGCACCCCAAGACGCGTCTGGGGACTTTTCCATGAAACGGCGCTGCTTTTACTGGTCGCGCTTGCGGTCACTCCGTGTTTCAAAATGAGATTCTGGAACATCGGCGGCGAAGGACAAATCCTTATGGGCGCGCTCGGTTGCGCGGTTGTCATAAACTTTATGGGCGGCAAATCAAGCGACGCGGGTACGATTGTTCTGTCGCTTGTCGTTGCGATGGTATTCGGCGCGTTATGGTCGATGATCCCTGCAATTTTCAAAGCGAGATGGAATACCAACGAAACGCTTTTGACGCTTATGATGAACTATATTGCGGTATGTCTTACGGAATACTTTATTAAAAGCGTTGCGTCGACGGGCACCGGTACGCTGACGTTTACGAAGGGCGTTGTCGGCTCAATCGGAGATAACGAATTTATTCTTAAAATCATCATCGCGGCGGTTATTACGATTCTGATGTACATTTATCTTCGTTTCAGCAAACACGGCTATGAACTTACCGTTGTCGGCGAAAGCGAAAATACGGCGCGTTATATCGGAATCAACAGCAAAAAAGTTATCATTCGCACGTTGATTCTTTGCGGTATTATCGCAGGTATCACGGGATTCCTTCTCGTCAGCGCGACAAACCTTGACTTGAACAGTAAATATACCGTCAACGGCAGAGGCTTTACGGGCGTTCTTATTTCCTGGCTTGCAAAGTTCAATCCGTTTGCGATGGTGTTGACGTCGTTTTTGGTTGTGTTCGTACAAAAGGGCGCGGCAGAAGTTTCAACGTATGCGCGTCTTGGTGCGTCGTTCCCCTCGATGCTTGCGGGCGTGTTCTTCTTCTTTATCATCGCAAGCGAGTTCTTTATCAACTATAAGATAATGTTCAACAAAAAATATTTCAAAATTCCCGCATGCTTCAAAAAGAAAAAACAAGCGGAAGTTGTCGCAGAGGAGGATAAGTAATATGTTTGTTACGTTAATAACTCAGGCAATAAAATTCGGTATTGTTTTCCTTTTCGGCTCGACCGGCGAAATTATCATCGAAAAATCCGGACACCTTAATCTGGGAATCCCGGGCGTTATGTGCTTTGGCGCAATCGGCGGATGTCTTGGCGCAAACCTTGCAAAAAACGCAGGGCTTGCAGCCGGCGGAATCGTCTTTGTCGCAATTCTTATGGCAATGCTGTTCGGCGCGATGATGGGCGTCGTTTACGGATTGTTTACGATTACCCTTCGATGCAACCAGAACGTCACGGGACTTACCATTACAACGTTTGGTGCGGGCGTACTTGGGTTCTGGGGCTCGATGATGAGCAACGAGGGCACGACGTTTTACGAAGTAAGCAAAGTGTTCACCGCGCCGTTCTTTGGAAATGTCGAAAACAACTGGTTTTCACAAATGTTCTTGTCGCACGGCGTTTTGGTGTACGTCGGTATAATTATCACGGTGCTTGTCGCAATTTTTATGAACCGCACCAAAACGGGACTTAACTTAAAAGCGGTCGGCGAAAACCCCGCGGCGGCGGACGCGGCGGGTATCAACGTCATCAGATATAAATACCTTGCCTGCATAATCGGCTCGGCAATTTCCGGTATCGGCGGCGCGTTTTACCTTCTTGACTGCACGCGCGGATCGCTTGAATACGTTATCGAAGGGCTTGGCTGGCTTGCGGTCGCGCTTGTTATCTTCTCATTGTGGCGCCCGGGGCTTTGTATTATCGGCTCGTTCATTTTCGGTCTTTTGTACATTATGCCCAACTATATTACGGGCGTAAGCCTTGCCGAAAAAGAACTTGTAAAAATCATTCCTTACGTTGCGACCGCTCTCGTCCTTATTATTATTTCGTTCTTTAATAAGCGCGAGACGCAGCCGCCTGCATCGCTGGGGCTTTCCTATTTCAGGGAAGAAAGATAATTCAAAAATGTTAAAAAGGTCGTCTTCGGACGGCCTTATTTATTGTCAAAACGCCACGATGTGATATAATAAAAATATGAATGCTTTGACCATTGTACACGAAACAATAAGGAAATTCGTCGGCGCGGGCGACGTCGTTATCGACGCAACCGCAGGGCGCGGATACGATACGTCGTTTTTATGCTCGCTTGTCGGGGACAGCGGGAAAGTTATTTCTTTCGACGTGCAGAAAGACGCCGTGGACAGCACCGAAAACCTTCTGAAAAGCCGCGGACAAACGGCGGACGTCCACCTTGAATCGCACGAAAATATGACAAAGTACGCGGATAGAGACAGCGTATCGTGCATTGTTTTCAACCTCGGATATTTGCCGTCGGGCGATCACAGCGTTTTCACGCACGCAGAGTCCACGATAAAAGCAATCGAGGGCGGACTCGGGCTTTTGAAGAAGGGCGGCTTAATGTGCGTGAGCGTTTATTACGGCGGCGACTCGGGCTATGAGGAAAGAGACGCACTGCTGCCGTATCTGAAAACGCTCGATTCGTCGAAATATCAGGTCTTGAAACTCGATTTTTATAATTGGACGAACGACCCGCCGTTCCCGGTGTTTATCATCAAAAACTGAACGATAAAGCCATAAGGACGATGTATTAAAAGATAATCCACGATATTATAAAGTTGAAAAACCAAACAAACAATACCGCCGCCGACAGTCTCCTATGACAAAATAGACCATAGAGCTGCTGACGGCAAGAGAAGAGACTGAAATTGCTGGCGAGAGGAAGCCTCGAACGCCGCCGACGACCCCGCCTGCAAAGTTTTTGCAACGGTGTGCGGGACGCACACAAAAACGGCACGCCGTAGCGGCGTGAAGTTTGGCGGGATAATTTAGACGGCAAGCGAAGATGAGGGATTGCTTGCAAGAAAAGGCATCGAGCGCAGACAACAGGCTCCACGCACAATTTCAAAGAAATTGTGCAAATGTGTGCAAAAAACTTTGCACACATTAAAAAACACGACGTTTTCGTCGTGAACAAACGATATTTAATGAGCTGCTGACGGCAAGAGAAGGCGATGAGAGCACGAAGTATTCGCGATCGCCGAGCGCAGACAACAGGCTCCACGCACAATTTCAAAGAAATTGTGCAAATGTGTGCAAAAAACTTTGCACACATTAAAAAAAACACACCCGAAGCGGTGTGTTTTTTAGTGGAGCTGCTGACCAGACTTGAACTGGTGACCTCATCCTTACCAAGGATGTGCTCTACCTCCTGAGCCACAGCAGCGTTTTTGTCAATGCTCAATTATTATATTGAATAAGGCGAAATATGTCAAACGAAATGAGCAACAAAACAAAAAGTCGAAAAAATAATTTATTGCGGCGTTTATAATAAAATTTTTAATGAAAGCCGTATGATGGAAACATTTTGTCATGAATGATAAAACTGTCGCATAACGTGAATGAAAACCGCAAAAAATTTTTTTGAATCGCAAAATTTTATGGTTGAAAACAACCTAATCTGTTTTACATAAATCAACATATTATATATAATATAGAAAGTAACTTATTATAATGGAGAGAATCGGGCAAATTTTGTCCAACCGAAATTGAAATGAATTGGCTTGACATATTTTATGCGTTTTTGTCCCTGCTTGGCGGTATCGGCGTCTTTCTTTACGGAATGAAGTTGATGGGCGACAGCCTTGAAATGGTTGCCGGCAACGAAATCAAGCGAATGTTTGCCAAAATATCGAATAAGAAATTTATCGGAGTGGGCATAGGAACGGTGACGACGGCGGTCGTACAAAGTTCCGCGGCGGTCACGGTTATGGCGATAGGTTTCGTCAACAGCGGACTGATGACTCTGACGCAAGCCGCGTCGATTGTTTTCGGTGCGAATATCGGAACGACGTCGACCGCGCTTATCGTTGCGCTTGGCGCGGGCGGGTTTGCAAACGTCAACCTTACGGTAATTTTTGCGGCTCTTGCGGGCGTCGGCGCATTGATGATAATGCTGACCAAAAAGGATAAGGTTAAAAAAATCGGCGGCATTATCACCGGGCTTGGTATGATATTCGTCGGGCTTTCGGTCATGACAAGCTCCATGGATATTTTCTCGAAGTCGGACAAAATCAGCGCATTCCTTACAAAGGTTTCAAACCCTGCGTTGCTGTTGTTGTTCGGTATTTTGTTCACCGCGCTTATCCAGTCGTCGTCGGCGGTCAGCGGTATCGTCGTTACGATGTCGGTTGCGGGGCTTTTGTCGTTTGATCAAGGGCTGTACATAATTTTGGGAAGCAATATCGGAACGTGTATTACGTCGCTTATCGCGTCGGTCGGCACAAGTACGAACGCGCGTCGCACCGCCGTAATCCACCTTATGTTTAACGTGATCGGCGTGACGATATTCGGGCTTGTGAGCATTTCCGGCGTGTTTACGAAGATGTTTATGCCGATTAAAAGTCCCGCGATGAGAATTGCGCTTTTGCACACTTTCTTCAACGTAACCACCACCATAGTACTGTTGCCGTTTATGAACCTGCTTGTGAAGTTCGTTTCAAAAATCGTTCCCGAGAGGAAAACGGACGACAAAAACGACGAGCCGCACCTGTATTTTCTGGAAGAGCGTTTGTTGAGAACGCCCCCGGTTGCTGTCGCGCAGCTTAAAAACGAAATCGAAAATATGGCGGAAATCGCAAAATCAAATTTCGACAAATGTATGGACGCGGTTATGGTCGGCAAAGTGTCCGACGTCATCGATGAAATCGCCAAAAACGAAAAATGTCTGAACTTCCTTAATCGTGAAATCACGAAATATCTTGTGAAATTGTCGCAGGTCGACCTTTCGGAAGACGACAAACTCTTAATCAGTACGTCGTATCACACCGTAAGCGATATCGAGCGTATTGGCGACTACGCCGAAAATATCTCGGAATACGCCGAAAAGATGGAGGCGGACAAACTCACGTTCTCGCCGAAGGCAATTTCCGAAATCCAGACGCTTAAAGCGACGATTACAAACCTTTACGACGAGGTAATGAAGACGTATAAGGAAGTCACTCTTGATTATATCGACAAGGTGAACGAGTACGAGGAAAGCGTCGACAGACAAAAAGAAGAAATGGGCGAACATCATATCGAGCGCATGAACAAGGGCGAATGTACGCCCGAAGTCGGCGCGATTTATCTGAGTCTTTCGTCCAATGCGGAGCGTGTCGCCGACCATATGACCAACATCGCGTACGCGGTGAGAAGCTACGCCAAAAAGAAAAAGAAGGACTAAACGAAAAGTAAATTTTGGAAAAAGCAAATAAAAAACTGCAACGCCCGTTGCAGTTTTTTTGTCATTATTTTATCCATAAAGTTTTCCGATTGCCCATACGACAAGACGTTTCGGCAAGATTTTTGAAAGTCCCACAAGCAGTTTATACGACGCGCCGCCCACGACGTACACGGGCGGATTTTTCGATTTTGCGATTTTCAGGGCGATTTTCGCGATGACCGACGGCGACATTCCGTTTTGTTCGTCGCGCTCCATCTTTTCAACCGATTTGTCGATTCTTTCGCCGTAATAAACGCTGTTGCTTTTGTTCTTTTCGCGGCGGGCGGTGAATTCCGTCTTGACGTCGCCGGGAAGGATTGTCGAAACTTTTATGTTGAAGGGTTTAAGTTCGATACGAAGTGCCTCGGAAAGCGACGACACCGCCGATTTCGTGCAGGAATAAAACGACTGAAAAGGCAGCGACAAAGGCGCGCCCGCGCTGGACATATTGATTATCGTGCCGCCGCCGTTTTCGCGCATAACGGGGATAACCGCCTGCGTCGCGAACAGCGTGCCGAAGTAATTGACGTCAAAAATCTTTCGCACCGCGCTTTCGTCGGTATCTTCGACCGCGCCCGAAATGCCGAATCCCGCGTTGTTGACAAGGACGTCGATACGCCCCGCGCGTTTTACGACTTCGCCGATCGAGTCAAACACGTTTTCACGGTCGGACACGTCGGTTTTTATGCTTTCGATGCCTTCTGCCGGCGTTCTGGATAAATTGAATACGCGGTATCCGTTTTCCGAGAATTTTTTTGCAATGGCATTCCCGATTCCTTGGGATGCGCCCGTAATAACTGCAACTTTCATAATCCACCTCTGAACGATTATACAATAATGTTTGAATATTTGCAAATCGTTTTCAAAACCCTTGACAGTATTTTCATTTGATTGTAAGATTTAGGTATCACATTTAATTGCTAGGGGTGGCGCGTCGCGCCTGAGATTACACCCTCTGAACTTGATTGAGTTAGAACTCACGAAAGGAAGCCAGTCCACTCGTTCTCAAAGTAATCGCTTTGGGATTTTTTATTCTAACGAGAAAAGTTCCTCCCGGCAAAGGAGCGAATATGAAATTCACATCAATTCTGAAAGAGCCGTTCAACACTCTCGACACCGTGTCGAAACTCAGTGTTACGGCTTTTTACTTTGCAATCGTGCTTGTCGCGCTTGTTGTAATCGCCGCAATCTTTTTGAAGAAAGCGAAGCCCGAAAAACTTCAACCGTTTATGAAAAGCGTGAAGTATTTCGTTTTCGGCGTAGCGACGACTTTCGTAGTTACGATGCTTACCTTAAAAATCAGCGACGACGTTCAGGGCGGAAGCTTTGTAAAAGAAGTTTTCTGGCCGATAATGAGCATTGTTATCGTGGCGTTCGCACTTGTTGCGGCGGGCTACGTAATAAACACGGTAAAACCCGAGTTTATGCGTAAGTTTAAGTTTATCGCGCTGTTTTTGATTTTAATCCCCGTGATTGTGAGTATTGCGTTTTTGGCGGTGCACTTCAAAAAGGTCGGCGGAGATTACGAAGGCGTGTCGCAGGCAGGGCTTTATATCAGCGCAATCGTGCTTGTTCTTATCCTTGTCGTCGCCGCAACCGTTTTCTCGAAACGCAACGGTCCGTTCACCACGCGTGAGATGGCTTATGCCGCAATTTCCGTCGCGCTTTCTTTCGCGCTTTCTTACGTAAAGTTTTTTGCGTTGCCGCAGGGCGGCTCGGTAACACTTGCGTCGATGCTTCCGCTTATGCTGTTTTCGTATATGTTCGGCATAAGGAAAGGTATTATCGTGGGCGCGATTTACGGCGTGTTGCAGGCAATACAGGATCCGTGGATTATCCACCCCGCGCAGTTCTTCCTGGATTACCCGATCGCTTTTGCAATGACGGGGCTTGCGGGAATTTTCAAGGAACTCAACATCATCAAAAAGCCCGCTGCCGCATTTACGGTCGGCGCAATCCTTGCGGGCACGCTTCGTTACTTCTCTCACGTGTTCTCGGGCATTTTCGCATTCGCGTCATACGCTCAGGCAGGATATTCGCCGGTTGCGTGGGGATTCTTGTACAACACGTTCACGTTCGCAGACGTCGCAATCGTTATCGTCGTTGCGCTGTTGCTGTTCAGCAGTAAGAGTTTCGTGCGCCTTGTAAACGAAAAATCGACGGAAGAATCCGCCGACGAAATCGAAAGTAGAGACACGTCCGACGAAAACGCGGACGGCAAAGCCGCTTAATAATATTTAATCATAAGTAAATTTCCGCTTTCGACGGTGAACGAGATTTCGTTTGCCGTCGCAACGTTGGAAAGACCGCGGTTTGTGCCTGCGGAAAGAAGAAGGTTTTCAAGCGGATAATAAAGCCCGCGGCTGTTTGTGACCAGCGCGTCCCCGAAAAACGGAAACAGCGAAATTTTCTGGTTAATAAATGCCGCCTCGGAAACCTTTCCTTCGACAAGTTTAATATCGAATCCGACGCCCGAAATACGGGCGTCGATTTTTATGTCCTTTGCATATTTCAAAAGCCCGATATTGCCGAGAATCTGACCTATGTCGCCGCCTGTTGCGCCGTAAATGGTAACGGCGTCGTAGCCCGCTTGTTTTGCGTAAAGAAGGGCAAGTTGCCCGTCGGTCTCGTCCTTTTCCTTCGGGAAGACGACGTAGTTTAACCCGTCCTTGCGGTTTTCAAGGCTGTCCAGGTCGCCCACGACCGCAACGGGGGTAACGTGAATACGGCTTAACCCGTTGTCGGCGCAAATAACGTCGGACTCTGTAATTTCCCCGATTTCGTCGGGAGTGTTCAGTATTATCGCTGCTGTTTTCATAAATATAAGGATATATCCAAAAAAGGCGGTTGTCAAGCGCAAAATTTTCAACAAAAGTCAAAATGACAGTCAATATGACAGCAAGGGAAATTTTTTCGTAAAGTCAATAAATTGACTTTTCGTCGCTTATCCCGTACAATGGATATATTACGAAAAATATGAGGGTTTATGGAAAATTTTGATTTGACGGTACTCGGCGGCGGTCCTGCCGGATACAACGCCGCGGCATACGCCGCGTCAAAAGGATTGTCCGTCGTATTGTTTGAAAAAAACGAACTCGGCGGAGTTTGCCTGAACGAAGGCTGCGTTCCCAGCAAAACTTTATTGAACAGCGCAAAAGTACTGAATTATTTTAAGCACGGCGAAAATTACGGCGTGAAGTTTTCGGGCGACGGCGAAGTATCGCAAGAAGCCGTCATAGACCGAAAAAACAAAGTCGTGAAACGTCTTGTAACGGGTGTGCGCGCGAAATTGAAGGGCGCGGGAGTTACCGTTGTAAAGGCGGAGGCGAAGATACTTTGCCGCGACGAGAACGGCGTCGTCGTACAATCCGAAAACGTCGAATACAACTCAAAATTTTTGCTTATCGCAACGGGAAGCAGCGCGTTTATCCCGAAAATCCGGGGCGTCGACAAAGCGATTGAAAGCGGGCTTGCGATAACCAACCGCGAGGCGCTGAACCTTGTCGAAATCCCGAAAACACTGCTTATTATGGGCGGCGGCGTAATCGGGCTTGAAATGGCGGATTATTATTCGTCGGTCGGGAGCGACATCGTCGTTGTCGAAATGCTCGGGAAGATCGCGGGCGCAACCGACGAAAAAGTAAGCGCGGTTTTGCAAAAAGCACTTGAAAAGAAGGGCGTAAAATTCCGTCTTTCTTCAAAGGTCAAAGAGATTACCGAAAACGGCGCGGTCGTCGAGACCGAAAACGGCGAAGAAGAAATACTTGCCGACAAAATTTTGTTGTCGGTCGGTCGTCGCGCAAACGTAACGGGATTCGGGCTTGAAAACATCGGCGTTGAAACCGAGCGCGGCGCAATCGTTACCGACAGCCGTCTTAAAACCAACGTCGAAAACGTCTATGCCGCGGGCGACGTCAACGGAAAGTCGATGCTTGCACACACGGCGTACAGAGAAGGCGAAGTCGCCGTAAACAATATGCTTAACGTTCCCGACGAAATGAATTACGACTCCATACCGTCGGTTATATACACGACTCCCGAAGTCGCTTCGGCGGGATATACGCTTAATGCCGCACTCGAAAAGGGAATAAACGCCGACGAGGTTCAACTGTCCTTAATGTATTCGGGCAGATATATCGCGGAAAACACCGACTATACCGGTATTCTGAAACTTGTTTACGACAAAGATAACAACGTGCTTATCGGCGCGAGCGTCGTCGGCAATTATGCGTCCGAGTATATCGTGGCAGTGTCGAATCTTATTGATATAAAGGTGGATATCGACCGCGCGAAAAAACTTGTTTTCCCGCATCCGACCGTTTGCGAAGTAGTGCGCGAAGGTTTGTTTGAAATTAAATAATACCGCAAGACAACTTGTTTATATGGCAAAAACGTACGATAAAGTAAGATATATTGAAACAAGCGGGTTTAATCCGCATTACAATCTTGCTCTCGAGAGCGCGCTTATGGACGCGGCGAAAGACGGCGAACTTATCGTTTATCTTTGGCGCAACGACAACACGGTCGTCATCGGAAGACACCAGAACGCATACCTTGACGTGAATGTGAAAAAACTCCACGACGCAGGCGGTTTCCTTGCACGGCGTCCGACGGGCGGCGGCGCGGTTTTCCACGACAAAGGTAATCTCAATTTCTCGTTCATAACAAGTCTTTCGGATTACGACGTGAACGAGAACAACGATATTATTATCCGCGCGGTGAAAAAACTCGGGCTTTTTGCGGAAATCAACGGACGAAACGACATCGTCATCGACGGGCGAAAGTTTTCGGGCAACGCATATCTCAAAACACAGACGGCGGCGTTGCATCACGGCACGATTTTAATATCCGCCGACACGTCGAAAATGAGCGACTTTCTGAACGTGAAACCCGACAAGCTGGAAGGCAAGGGCGTTGCGAGCGTGAAGTCGCGCGTTGTAAATCTTCACGACCTTGACGAAAGTATCGACGTCGAAGCCGTAAAGCAGGCGATAAAAGACGTTTTGGCCGAGAAATACGGGCGGATTTTGGAGAATTCCGCCGTGGACGAAGAGAAAACCGACGAATTTTACAAAAAATATTCCGACGATTTATGGCTGTACGGAAAGGACGTGAAACTTCAAAGTCATAAGTACAAAAGGTTTTCCTGGGGATACGCCGACGTGAGTTTCACGTTGTCGGGCGGCGTAATCAAGGACATAAAAGTGTTTTCGGACAGCATTTTCCCCGACGATATCGACGCGGCCATTCGCGCGCTCAAAGGGCTGAACGTCCTGAAAGAAAACACGGGATTAAATCAGGTTGCAAGCGACGTGCTGTCGCTTATTAACGAATAAAAAGGGATAACGGACAAAACTGTCCGAAAAAAGGAGAATTGTCATGAAAGTATCGAAAGAGATACGGAAAAACGCCGTCGATTACAGTATGAACGCAATCACGGACATCTGCACCAACATCGGCCCGCGCGAATCGGGCATGCCGAAAGAACGGGAAGCCCAGGAATGGATCAAAAACCAGATCGACACCAACGGCTGGGCGGACGAAAGCGCAATCGAAGATTTCAAAGTGTCGCGACACGCGCTTGTCGGATTCACGAAAATCATCGGCGTATTTTTGATTATCGGCGCGCTTTTGCAGCTGCTGACGCTTGTCGGCAATCCCGCGCTGACGCTTGCGGTAAGGATAATTTCGCTGGTACTTGCGGTTTTGTCCATTGTCATCGTCGTGCTGGAATTCTTGTTCTACGTGCCGTTCATCGACAAATTTTTGCCGGAAACGACGTCGTGCAACGTATATGCGAAGTATAAACCGACGGGCGACGTAAAACGCCGTATCATCATCAACGGCCACACCGACAGCGCGTACGAATGGACGCTTATGAAGATAAGACAGGAAGTCATGGTCGGCGTACTTGCAGTCGATTTGTTGTGCGCGCTCGCGTCGATCGTCATTTTTTCAATCAATATCGCAAAAGGCGTTACCCCGCTTTGGAGCGTGATTTTCGCCGCATGCACCGTCGTTGCGTACATCGGACTTTTCTTCGTTTGCAACTTTAAGGTGCTGTCCCCCGGCGCAAACGACAACCTTACGGGCGTATTCGTCGCAGTGTCCGCGCTCAAATGTCTGAAAGAAAGCGGAATCAGATATGAAAACACCGAAGTCTGTGCATTGCTTACGGGCAGTGAAGAAGCCGGGCTTCGCGGCGCAACCGCATTCACGAAACGCCATAAAGGCGAAAACAAGGACGTCGAAACGTACATTATCGCTTTCGACACGATGCGCGACTATGACTATATGACGATTTATCACCGCGACATGACGGGCATGGTGAAAAACAGCCCCGAAGTCGTTGCGCTTCTGGACGAAGCGTGCAACGATCCCGACGTAAATCACCCGTTGCCTCACGGAGTAGTGCCTTTCGGCGCGTCCGACGCGGCGGCGTTTTCAAGGGGCGGATTCAAGGCGGCGGCGGTTGCCGGACAAAACCCGAAATATGCGCCGTATTATCACAATCGTCGCGACACGCCCGACCAGATGATACCCGAAACGTTTGCATTGGGACTTGACATCGCGCTTGCCGCAATCGAGGCTTTCGACCGCGATCAAAAGTAAATTCCGCCGTTAAAAGATAATTTGGGGAAGTCCGCAAAGGGTTTCCCCTTTTACAAGACTTACCGTAAAAACGTAGGGCAGGTTGTATAAAAAAGAATGAAAAATATTATCGAAATCAAAAACCTTGACAAATCGTTTCAGGACGTGCACGCCGTCGACGACTTGTCGCTTGTCGTGAAGGAGGGGGAGTTGTTTGCGTTTCTCGGCGTGAACGGCGCGGGAAAATCAACGACGATATCCATAATGTGCGGCACCCTTTCAAAAGACGGCGGCGAGGTGATAATCGACGGTATGAACGTCGATCACGATATGAAAAGCATCACGAAAGAAATCGGCGTCGTATATCAGACGTCCGCGCTTGACGCGAAACTTTCGGTCAAAGACAACCTTACGTCCCGCGCGAGTTTATACGGTATCACGGGGAAAGCGGCAAAAGAAAGAATCGCCGCGCTTTCCGAAATGCTGGACTTCAAAGAGCTGTTGCCGAGAACGTTTGAAAAACTTTCGGGCGGACAGAAAAGAAGAGTCGACGTGGCGCGCGCACTTATTCACAATCCGAAAATCTTAATTCTGGACGAACCGACGACGGGGCTCGATCCCGAAGCGCGCAAACTCCTTTGGAACGTCGTAACAAACCTTCGTAAAAGTCGGAATATGACGGTGTTTCTCACGACGCATTATATGGAAGAGGCGGCGGACGCCGACTACGTCGTGATACTCGACAAAGGGAAAATCGCGGCGGAAGGAACGCCGCTTTCGCTCAAAAACGAGTACACCGGCGACTTCGTTACGATTTATAACGCCGAAGAAGAAAAAGTCAAGGCTTTGGGTCTTCCGTACGAAAAAATCAGGGACGCGTTCAAAGTGTCCGTGAAAGACACGGCCGAAGCACGGGATTTAATTATTAAAAACCCCGCGCTGTTCACAGATTTTGAAATAACAAAGGGCAAAATGGACGACGTGTTTTTGTCCGTCACGGGCAAAAAGCCCGAAGGAGGCGCGTTATGAAAACTTTTCTTGCGTTGACGAAACGAAATATAAAGGTGTTTTTTAAGGACAAGGGAATGTTTTTCACGTCGCTTATCACGCCCGTGATACTTCTTGTCTTGTACGTCACGTTTCTGGCAAAAGTTTACAGGAACACGTTTGTTGCGGCGTTGCCGGACGGCGTTTCCGTCCCCGAAAAACTGATAAGCGGAATGGTTGCGGGGGAACTCGTATCGTCGCTTCTTGCGGTGTGTTGCGTGACGGTCGCGTTTTGCAGCAATACGCTTATGGTAAACGACCGCATCACCGGGGCGAGAAAAGACTTGCTTGTATCGCCTGCAAAGCGTTCAATAATCGCTGCGTCGTACTTTTCGGGAACCTTTTTCACGACGCTTATCGTAACGTATGCGGCGACTGCCGCCGGGCTTATTTACGTTGCGGCGAGCGGCTGGTATATGAGTTTTTCGGACGTCGCTTTAATTATCGTCGACGTATTCCTGCTGACGGCTTTCGGCACGGCGTTGTCAAGCGTCGTGAATGCGCTTTTAAGGACGCAGGGGCAGGCTGCGGGCATCGGTACGATAGTATCGGCGGGCTACGGTTTTATTTGCGGCGCGTATATGCCGATTTCGAGTTTCGGGAAAGGTCTGCAAAACTTTATTATGCTGCTTCCCGGCACATACGGCACTTCACTTTTAAGAAATCATTCGTTAAACGGCGTTTACGGCGAGATGGCAAAGCAAAGCTTCCCGAAAGAAGTAATAGACGGGGTTAAGGATGGCGTTGATTGCAACTTATATTTCTTTGGCGACAAAGTAAGCGTCGGCGCAATGTACGGCGTACTTATCGGCGCGGTCGTCGTGTTGTCGGCGCTGTACGTTCTGATATGTTTTTTCCGTCGAAAAAACAAAAATCCTTTTGAAAAGGTAAAGAGAAAAGGTTTGCCGAAAAAGGGAAAATAGGTATTAAATTATCGCTATAACTATTATAAAAATATTCACTATAAAAAGTTGCAAACGAATTTTATAAAAAGTGTAACTTCCTACGGAATTTTAGTTAAAATTTATTGACAATTTTTTTTCTTTGTTGTATATATGTAGCATACTACATTTTACGACGGAGTTTTCATGGATAAAAGACAATACGCCGGCTTTCTTATCAAACAAATCAGTGAGAAAACCGACAAAAAAATAATCAGGACGTTCAAGAAGTACGGCGTGACCTGTTCGCAACACAGATTGTTGGTGTTTTTGGACAAGTCGGGCGGGAAATCGACGCAAAAAGACGTCGAAACGTATCTGGAAGTTTCGCACCCGACAGTCGTCGGGCTTCTTTCCGGGCTTGAAAGCAGGGGACTCGTTTCCTGCGTGTTCGACAGCGACGACAAGCGTATGAAAAGCGTATATCTTACCGACGAGGGCAGCGCGCTTTTGAAATCGTCGCGCAGGGATGCTATCGACGTCGGGAAAGAATTCTGGAAAGATTTTTCGGACGAAGAAATCGAAACACTTATCGCAATCCTTGAAAAACTGAAAGGAAATCTCAACAACGATTAAAATTTTTAGGAGCATAGATGGACACAATAAAAGTATTGAAAAAGAGTATAAGGGATTATAAACTTCCCTCGATTCTCACGCCGATTTTCATCATCGGAGAGGTCGTGCTGGAAACGCTTATTCCCACTGTAATGGCGGTGCTTATCGACGAAATCAGCAAGTCGATATCCATGGACCCCATTATCAAATACGGACTGATACTGCTTGCGATGGCGCTTGCGTCGCTTCTTTGCGGTTTTATCGCGGGCAAGTTTGCGGCGAAGGCATCGTGCGGATACGCAAAGAATCTGCGCCACGATATGTATTATAAGATTCAGGACTTCTCGTTTGCGGAAATCGACAGGTTTTCGACGTCGAGTCTTGTCACAAGGCTTACGACCGACGTTACGAACGTTCAGAACGCATATCAGATGATTATCCGCATTGCTATAAGAACGCCGCTGATGCTGATTTTCGCATTCGTTTTCAGCTTCCGTATAAATTGGAGAATCGCGCTTATTTTCCTTGCGGCGATGCCCGTACTTATGCTTGCTCTTGCGCTTATGATGAAGTTCGTAATGCCGTTTTTCAGAAAGATTTTCAGAAAATACGACGATATGAACGAGTCGGTGCAGGAAAACGTGCAGGCGATCCGCGTCGTTAAATCTTTCGTCAGGGAAGACTACGAAAAAGGAAAGTTTGAAAAGGTATCGTCCGAGGTCAGAAACGACTTCACAAAGGCGGAGCGTATCATGGCGCTTGCCTGGCCAATAATGATGCTGTGCATTTTTACGGTCATCGCGGTCATTATGTTTTTGGGTGCCAAGACGATAATCACGTCGCACGGAGAGGAACTCACGGTCGGCAATTTGTCTGCGCTTATCAACTATGCGATAATGGCGTTGATGTCGATGATGATGCTTTCGATGGTGATTGTCATGCTGACGATGTCGGTTGAAAGCGCAAACCGTATCAAAGAAGTTCTTGTAACGGAATCGTCGCTTAAAAGCCCCGAAAACGGCATTACAACTGTTGAAAACGGCGATATAACCTTTGAAAACGTTTCGTTCAAATACAGCGAAAAGGCTGAAAAATACGCGCTTGAAAACATAAATCTTTCAATCAAATCAGGCGAAACGGTGGGTATTCTCGGCGGCACGGGTTCCAGCAAAAGCAGCCTTGTGCAACTTATACCGCGCTTGTACGACGTGAGCGAAGGCAGGCTTCTTGTCGGCGACAAAGACGTCAGAGATTATGACCTGGTCGCGCTTCGCGATTCGGTATCCATGGTGCTGCAAAAGAACGTGTTGTTTTCCGGCACGATAAAAGAAAACATCCGTTGGGGCAACGACGCAGCGTCGGACGCAGAAATCAAACGCGTATGTCGTCTTGCCTGCGCCGACGAATTTATCGAGTCGTTCCCCGACGGCTACGACACGCATATCGAGCAGGGCGGCACGAACGTTTCGGGCGGACAGAAACAAAGACTTTGTATCGCGCGCGCACTCATCAAAAAACCGAAAATCCTTATTCTTGACGACAGTACGTCGGCAGTCGATACAAAGACCGACGCGCTTATCAGGAAAGCGTTCAGGGAAGAAATCCCCGACACGACCAAAATCATCATCGCTCAGCGCGTGGCTTCCGTTGAGGACGCAGACAAAATCATCGTGATGGAAGGCGGACGTATCGCCGCAATCGGCACGCACGAGGAACTTATGCAAACGAGTGAAGAATACAGGAGCGTTTACGAGTCGCAAACCCGCCACTCCGACAACGAAGAAGGAGGCGACGCACAATGAAAAAGGCTTCCGCAATGAAAAATCAACGCAATATGCAATCCGCCAAAAAGGGTACGTTTGCCCGTCTTTTGAAATATCTTTTCAAATATTACGGCTGGCAGATTATCATAATGTGCATCACCCTTCTGATGGTGTCGGCAGGCATGCTTGTCGGCAACGTCTATATGCAGAAACTCATCGACGACGTCATCACGCCGGCGCTTTCGCAGAATATGCCGTGGAGCGAGGCTTCCGTCCTGCTTGTCAGAATGGGCGCGACGATGGTTTTGTTTTTCGTATTGGGCGTTATCGGCTCTGTCGTAAACAACCAGCTTAACGCAATCATTACACAGGGAACGTTGTATCATTTCAGAAAAGATATGTTCAACAATATGGAATCCCTGCCCATTAAATATTTCGATACGCACAAGCACGGTACGATAATGAGTACCTATACCAACGATACCGACGCCGTGCGCCAACTTATAGGCAACAGTCTGCCCGTATTGTTCCAGTCGGCGTTCACGTTGGTCGCGGTGTTCATCGTAATGCTGACGTACAGCGTATATCTGACGCTTATCGTCGTTGCGGTGATACTGCTTATGCTTTTCGTCGTCGTGAAAATCGGCGGAGCAAGCGGCAAATATATGGTCGCGCAACAGGTCGCCGTCGCCGACGAAGAAGGCTATATCGAAGAAATGATAAACGGTCAGAAAGTCGTGAAAGTGTTCAACCACGAAGACGCCGCAAAACAAGGCTTTGACAAACTCAACGATAAACTCAACGACGACAGCAGGAAGGCGCATACTTACGGCAATATCCTTATGCCGATTCTCGGCAACATGGGCAATCTCATGTACGTATTGCTGGCGTTTATCGGCGGACTTCTGGTCATTTCGGAAATCAATACCGGGTTCAAAAACGTCGGTATTACCGGGTTCAATCCGCTGACGGTCGGCGTTCTCGTTTCCTTCCTGTCGCTTTCGCGCCAGCTCTCCAACAACATCGGCAACATCGCGGGACAAATCTCGATGGTTACCATGGGGCTTGCGGGCGCGTCGCGCGTGTTCGATATGATTGACGAACAACAAGAAACCGACAACGGCTACGTCATGCTTGTCAACGCCACGAAGGACGAAAACGGCAATATCGCCGAAAGCGAAAAACGCACGGGGCTCTGGGCGTGGAAACATTACCACAAAGAAACCGATACCACCACTTACGTGGAACTCAAAGGGGATATCGAACTTGACGACGTCGATTTCGGTTACGTCCCCGACAAACCCGTGCTGCACGGCGTATCCCTTCGCGCAAAACCCGGTCAGAAATTCGCTTTCGTCGGCGCAACGGGCGCGGGCAAAACGACAATCACCAACCTTATCAACAGGTTTTACGACATTCAGGATGGCAAAGTCCGCTACGACGGGATAAATATCAATAAAATCAACAAAAAGGATCTAAGAAGGTCTTTGGGTATGGTTTTGCAGGACACCAACCTGTTCACGGGAAGCGTCATGGATAATATCCGTTACGGCCGCCTCGACGCCACCGACGAAGAATGTATCGCCGCAGCAAAACTTGCAAACGCCGACGACTTCATCACACGACTTCCCGAAGGGTATAATACCGTAATCACGGGAAACGGCGCAAATCTGTCGCAGGGACAACGCCAGCTTTTAAGTATCGCGCGCGCCGCCGTCGCAGATCCGCCCGTCATGATTCTGGACGAAGCGACGTCGTCAATCGATACCCGCACCGAAGCGATCGTTCAGGCAGGTATGGATAACCTTATGAAAGGCAGGACGGTTTTCGTTATCGCGCACAGGCTTTCGACAATCAGAAACGCCGACAGCGTCATCGTCCTCGATCACGGCAGAATTATCGAGCGAGGAACCCACGACGAACTTATCGCAATGCACGGCACGTATTATCAGCTTTACACCGGCGCAACCGAACTCGAATAACGATTATAAAAACTACAAAAAGAAAGCCACGGAATCCCGTGGCTTTTTTGTTATTCGGTTGAGTTTTATTTGTTGGCGTTTATAAAGTCCATCACGGCGGATTCGTACTCTTTCGGGGCGTTTGCATACGACGCGCCATGTCCCGCGCCGTCCACAAGGAACAGGCGTTTGTCCGAGGAACAGGCGTTGTAAAGTTCGTGCGCCATTCGCACAGGGATAAAACGGTCTTCCTTGCCGTGAATAAACAGTATAGGATATTTTGCGTGTTGCACCGCTTTGAGAGGCGTGAAGTCGTCGACGGTATTGCCGAATTCTTTTGCAAAAAGTTTATAAACGCGTTCCAGCGTGGCTTTCGGCGTGAAACCCATGGTGAGTTTCGAGCTGTGAGCAAATTCCGCGCGGATCGAGGTATAGGCGCAATCAGACACGACGCATTTCACGTTTTTCAGGTCAAGTTCGGACATAAGACAAACGGTTGCGCCGCCCAAAGAAATACCGTGCAAAATAATGCTGCCGTCGGGAAAACGCTCGTTGAGTTTGTCAACCCACAGAGCGGTGTCGAGCCTTTCGTAAAGTCCGAAAGTGATGTTGTTGCCGACACTCGTTTTGCCGCCGCGGTTGTTTGTCAGAAGAACGTTGATGCCGCGTCTTAAATAAAACTGCATTATTGCCGACATATCGCCCATGGGACTGCTGTTGTAGCCGTGCACGAGAATGGCGGTATCGCGCGCGTTTTCGCCCGCGGTATAAAACCAGCCTTCAAGCGTAAGAGAGTCGAAAGTGTTAACGGGGATAATTTCCTTGTCCCACGTTTTGACAAGCCTGCTTGCAGCTGAGCTGGTGTCGTACAAATGCTTGAAATTGGGCCCCATTACCTTTTCCGCAAACGGCGTTTTTGGCGTAAACGAATGTTTACTTGGTCTGAAAATGGCGTTAAACGCGGTTTTTGCGATGCACATAGTTGTCCTACCTTATTTTTTGAGTATGACTTTGCCGGCGGTTTTCGAGATATATTCGCCTTTTGACACAACCTTTTCGCCACCGACGAAGACGTAATTTATGCCTTTGGGGGTGAAGTCGGGGACTTTCGGATTTACTTCCACGTTGTCGAAATCGAAAACGGTAACGTCGGCGAAATAACCTTCTTTCAAAAACCCGCGGTCTTTGATTTTGAAGCGTTCCGCAGTCGCGCCCGTCATTTTTCTTACGACGTTTTCAACGGGGATATCGTTCTTCTTCGCGCGCACCAAAAAGTACGGGAAGCACTGATACGTCGCGCCGTTTTGCGTGCCGGCTTCTTCAACCCACGCGTCCGTCATAAAGATGGACAGGTCGTCTTTCATCAGTCTGTCGATGATGGCGTCGTTGTAGTATTTGTCGATGTAAAGTCTGCCTTGCGCGTTCGACAGGTCGACGAGTTTCAAGTAGCAGTCAAAGTCGGATATTCCTTCCGATTTAGCAATTTCCGCAATCGTGCGGTTTTCGTATTCCTTATGGTCGTCCGAAATGTAAGCAACCGTGAAGTCGCTGAAATCCAGCCCCAGAAGTTTTTTGGACATTTCCACGAGTACGCGCAGTTTGAAACGGTTGAAAGGTTTCTTTCTGTCTTCCTTGCTCATTGCGAGATACCAGGCGGGCATAACGATTGTGATGACCGACGCGCCGTAAGTGAAAGCGTAGTTGTCGTAGGCGATTTTATATCCTTTTTCGTTGTAGTCGTGCAGTTTTTTGAGCATAGGCTCGACGCTCGGCCACGACGAACGACCGACGAAAATAAGATGGCTGTATTCCGTCCTGACTTTCGACTTTTCCATAATGTCGATGATTTCGTCCAGCGCGATTTCGATATGCGGTTTCGAGATAAGAGGATAACCCATCGCGACTTTCGATTCCGCGCGCGGGTGAATGGTCAGGATACCGTCGTACTTTTGCAGTTCCTTTGCGAACGCGACGAGTTCGTCCGTTTTGCTGTACATGCCGGGCTCGTACATAAAGCCGAAACTTCCGCCGAACGCGCCGTTTTCCATTGCCTCGTCGACGAGCTTCATTTCTTCGTCGATTTGTTCTTTCGTGAGCGGTTTCGCGTCAAAGCCCGAAATGCTTATGCGCGTCGTGCCGTGTCCGATAAGGGGGACGATATTGACGTAAAGTTTGCCTTCGGCATTTTTAACAAAGTCTTTGAAACTGCCTGGGTTTTTGGCGTGGAATAAACCGCCGCCGACTTTGTCCTTATATTTTGTGTTTTTGTCGACGCCGAACGGCGAAAATCCGCAGTTTCCCGTGATCTGGGTGGTGATTCCCTGACGGATAAACGGCTCGTAAAACCTTTCCGCGTCGTCGTAGTCGTAAAAGAAATCGTTGTGGCTGTGCGCGTCGATGAAGCCCGGGGCAACAGTCAAGCCCGTGCAGTCGATAACTTCGGCGTCCGCGGCGTCGATGTCTTTTGCGATTTTCGTGATTTTG
>ULWN01040025.1_pt1 | contig 26560 bp, 30 predicted proteins | sample 1960371 | NCBI WGS metagenome assembly ULWN01 (sample SAMEA4835813, study PRJEB28245) | human gut metagenome | biome: gut microbiome; material: fecal sample | place: Denmark | collected 2008 | reverse complement strand
GGGGGGGGGGGGGGTACTCCTCTATTCGCAAGGTGGACGACCGATTGGGATTGCGGTACTGAGACAAACTGGTGGTATGTGATAAAGGATGAGGCGTTTGATATTGATGCATTGAAAAGTAAACGCCGATACGAAATTAACAAAGGGAATAAGAATTTTCAAGTTCGGAGGATTAAGCCGAGCGAATATCCTGAGGAAATGTTCATGATAGCAACTGCTGCATATGAGACATATCCATCGGCATACAGACCGAATATTACTCACGAGAGTTTTATCGATGAAGTCATAAAACGAGATGGCTTATATGTGACGTATGGAGTCTTTTCAAATAGTGATGGTCAATTATATGGATATGCGTGCTTGCGCGAGGGGAATGGATATATAGACTTTACGGAACTCAAAGTCGTACCTGATATGGAAAAGCTTGCTATAAACGCGGCACTCGTCAATAGAATTTTGAATGATTATTCTGAATTTATTTCGGCGGAGGGTTATATATGCGATGGCTCGCGAAACATAAATCATGAAACACACTTTCAAGATTACCTTGAAAAGTACTTTGGTTTTAGAAAAGCCTATTGCCGTTTACATATTCAGTACAATCCTAAGATCAAGTGGCTAATCAAACTGCTGTTTCCGCTACGCAAGGCCTTAGCTGCCTTTGATGGGATCGGCATTTTTCATTCAATCAACAGCGTACTGAAAATGGAGGAAATCTGTTGTAGCAACTTTCGGGCAAATAGAAGTATATAAACCACAGGAGAAAGAGTTTATGAACGATTCGGTATCTATCATCATGCCGTCCTATAATACGGCGAAGTTTATATCTGGATCAATAGAGTCGGTTTTGGCGCAAACTTATTCGGATTGGGAACTGATTATCGTAGATGATTGCTCGACCGACAATACCGATGAGGTGGTTAAGCCATTTTTATCGGACAGCCGAATTAAGTACATAAAAAATGAAAAGAACAGCGGGGCAGCAGTCTCAAGAAATCGTGCCTTGCGGGAAGCAAAGGGGAAATGGATTGCATTTCTTGACTCGGACGATCTTTGGATGCCAAATAAATTGCAAAAGCAGATCGCGTTTATGCAGAGCAATGGTTATCATTTTTCCTATACGAACTACATTGAAATAGACGAGAACGACAAGCCAAACGGGCGAAGCGTGACAGGTCCCCAAAAAATCACCCGACACGGCATGTATAACTATTGCTGGGTGGGGTGCCTGACGGTAATGTATGATGCAGAAACCGTTGGACTCGTCCAAATCGAAGATATAAAAAAGAACAATGACTATGCTATGTGGTTGAGGGTGTGCCAAAAGGCAAGTTGCTACCTGTTGGACGAGTGTTTGGCACAATATCGAAAAGGTAGAGCCGGCAGCATCAGCACGCAAAGCATCAAGACCATGATCAGATGGCACTACAAGCTGTTTCGGGAGGCCGAAAAACAAAATCCGGTGCATGCTGCCTGCAACACCTGTCGGAATCTCTTTTTCGGCGTGATCAAGAAACAACTCTATGTAAAAAAGGGGAATCGGACATGAAAAGCAATGATAAGGTAATTGTAACAGTAAGAGACAACTTTTCTTATACCGTACGCCGCTCTCTGCAAAGAACGGCGTATCGGCTTTTCGGCCCGGTCGCTATGGCAAAGGTATATTATAAAATCGTGATGAAAAAAAAGCTGAACCTGAAAGAGCCGTCTACCTTTACGGAAAAGATCAACTGGTACAAGCTGTATTATTGTCCCAAGAATCCGCTCATCATCCAATGCTGCGACAAGTTTGGTGTGAGAAAACACCTCACCGAAATTGGTCTGGGGAACTACTTGTCTGCGCTGATTGGAGCATGGGACACACCGGAAGAAATTAACTGGAGCGAGCTTCCCGAAAGGTTTGCGTTAAAAAATTCCAATGGATGCGGATACAATATTATCTGCCGCGACAAGGCCGCGTTGGACGAAAAAGAAGCAAAAAAACTGCTGAAAAAGTGGATGCGCGACAGCTTTGGTTGCTACAACGCCGAACCACATTATAATTTGGGCCAAAAGAAAGTCATCTGTGAAGAATTTATCGACAGTGGTACACGGTTGCCTGATGATTATAAAATTCATTGCATGAATGGAGAACCTAAGGTTATTCAGGTATGTGACGATCGCACCAGTAAAACAACACGCTATACTTATTTTGATACTTGCGGAAAACCGCTTGCCTATGGAAGGTTTCCGAGCAAAAAAGACATTGACATCACTCCCGAACAACTTACCGAAATGTTGGAAGTCAGCAAAAGGGCGGCGAAAGAGTTTCCCTATGTCCGTGTTGACTTTTTTGTCAATCATGGACACTTGCAGATCAGTGAATTGACTTTTACTCCGTCTGCTGGACTGAAACCAGATCTTGTGTACGGTGGCGGAGATCTGGAAATGGGGAAAATGCTGGATATTGAACAGCTGGTGGAAAACAATGACAAAAAGAATTGAGTTTGTAATCGCAACGACTGGGCAGGAAAACCTGGATTTTGCAAAAAAGATGAATCTTTACGCTCCGGCTGTTATTGCCAATCAGTGTGGCAGATACCAGATTTTGCAAGACGAAGGCCTTGTGATGGTCGGTACCCCCACGCGTGGCGTGGGAATCAACCGCAACCTGGGAATCAATCTCACAGATGCGGAATACGCCTTTATCGTGGATGATGACATGGTGTTTTACGACAACGCTATAGACATTTTGAATCAGGCGCTGGAAACGCACCCGGATGCGGATGTCATCATCTTCGGTTTTGATTATGTAAAAGACTCAAAAATTGTGCGAAAGAGAATGCAGAAATCTGAGCGTGTGAAGCTGCACAATTGTCTGAATTACGGCATTTGCTGCGCGCTGGTTAGGGTTGCCAGCATCCGGCAAAAGAACATCTCCTTTACCACGCTTTTCGGCGGTGGTTGCTTATATGGAAGTGGCGAGGATTCGTTGTTCTATTTGGAGTGTGTGCGAAAAAAACTAAAGATTTATACCTATGCCGATTCGGTAGGGATGAATCAATACAGAGAATCCACATGGTTCACAGGATATAACGATAGATTTTTTTATGATAAAGGTGCTTGGATTGCTTGTGCTTTCCCGAAAATCAAATTTCTAATGATATGTTATTTTACAATGCGTTTCAAAAGACGCTCGGAGCTGCCCGCCAGCACAATCGTAAAAAGGCTTAGTCAAGGCACAAAAGGCTATAAGAAATTAGTAGCATATGAGGAGATCAAAATATGAAACATAGATTGATCATAACAGCAGATGATTATGGAATGTGTGATAGCGTGAATCGGGCAATTGATGCTTGCGCAGAAGCGAGAGTTGTTTTATCAACCAATGTAATGGCAAATATGGATAAGGCGGAAGAAGCTTTTGACTTGAAAAAGCGATTCCCATATATTTCTGTAGGGATTCACTATAATTTCACCGTTGGAAAACCGCTTTCTCCTGCTGACCAAGTGCGGTCATTGATTCATCAGGATGGTACTTTTCTTTCGTATCCTGAAATACGAAAGAAGTGTAAAGAAGGTACATACGACTTCAAAGAAATTGCGCAGGAAATGAAATTACAGTATGAACGTTATCGGGAAATCTGTGGTGAGCCTGATTATTGGAATACTCATGAGAATGTTCATGTTTATCCTAAGTTATATCAGCTTTTCAGAGATGAAGCATTAGGCGTAGGAATTAAGAAAATGCGCTCGCATCAGCGTATCTTTATTCCTTCTTCTAATGGGGAAAGAAGTCGGTCATTACGCTGGCTATTGACCGAGCCAATTAAGGAAATAATGCTTAATTCGTGGCAAAACCAATCTAAAAAATTAGGAGTCAGCGCCCCGGATGGAATTCTTGTACGAATGAATGAAGATGACAAACTGAATCTCTCCTACCTTTTTTCTCATATTGCGTGGAAATCGGCTCATGTTGCTGAACTTGCTATTCACCCGTCTATTAATGGAAACAACGAGTATTTTGGAGAAATCACTGATTTGAGAGTAAAGGAATATCAGTGTTTTTCCTCGCGGAATGTACTAGATATTGCAAACAGAAACAGCATAGAGATTGTCGGCTTTGAAGCTGTAGGAGAACGGTAATGACGGATATAAAAAAATATAAGGTTGGTTATACAACCGGAGTGTTTGATATGTTTCATATTGGACATCTTAATATTCTTAAACGTGCAAAGGCAATGTGTGATTACCTGATTGTTGGTGTTTCAACGGATGAGGTTGTTCAAGAGTACAAGCATAAAAAACCGGTTATCCCATTTGAGGATCGGCTTGCAATCGTCGAGGCAATAAAGTATGTAGATAAAGCCATTCCGCAGACCACGATGGACAAAATGGTTGCTTACAAAGAACTCCATTTTGATGCTCTTTTTCACGGCAGTGATTGGAAGGATAGCACAATGTACGATGAAATAGAAAAATCATTTTCTGCTATTGGGGTCGATGTTGTGTTTCTTCCTCACACTGATGGAATCAGTTCAACCTTGATTCGTGACAAATCGGATAAAGCGGTAAACTAATATATTATGGAGAAGCTTGGATGAACAACGTTATATTTGTTATAAATAATCTTGGAACAGGCGGCGTGCAAAGTAGCTTGTTGAATCTTCTTGCGGAATTGAACGAAAAATTCCATATAACAGTTTTCTGCTTTGATGAACGCTTGAAAAGCAGTTCCAATATTTTGCCCCCGCATATTGATCTGCTCGTTCCAAGCTCTCCGTTTCGTTATTTAGGCATATCGCAAGGAGAACTTCGTGGAAAACCGATACAGTATTTAGTAAGGGCTTGCTGGGCATTTTTGACAAAGCTTTTAGGGCGTTCCTTTGTCATACGGATGATGCTGCCGTTCCAAAGAAAACTCGGCAATTACGACTGCGCTATTTCTTATTTACATGAAGCACCGCAAAAAAGCTTTTACGGCGGGTGCAATGAGTTTGTTCTCAAAAAAATCAAGGCAAAAAAGAAAGTTGCTTGGCTACATTGTGACTTTGAACTGTGCGGAGCTAACAGCAAAGCAAGCGAGAAAATCTATCAACAGTTTGATGAAATTGTAGCCTGTTCGGAGGGCACAAAACGGGCGTTTTTGCGCTGTATGGCGCAGCTTGAGGATAAGTGTGTGGCAATACGTAACTGCAATGATTATGAGAATATTCGCAGGCTGGCCGGGGATGGAATCCCGTATGATAAGTCAGAATTCAATATTGTGACGGTCGCCCGCCTTTCTGCAGAGAAAGGCATTGAACGCGCGCTTGAGGCAGTTAAGCGCTGCATGAAGAGCGGCTATAAATTGCACTATTACATTGTTGGTTCGGGCGATCAGGCAGAGCATCTCAAAGAGCTTACCGGAGACTATGGATTAGAAAATGCTGTAACGTTTTACGGGAATCAAAGTAATCCGTATCCGTACATGAAGAATGCAGACCTGTTCCTGCTTCCATCCTATCATGAAGCAGCCCCAATGGTTTTTGACGAGGCGGCTTGTTTGGGGGTGCCTGTACTTGCAACAGAAACAACCTCTACTGATGAAATGATTACAGAGAGCGGCTCTGGATTTGTGTGTAAAAACTCGCAGGATGGTATTGCCGATGGGTTGATGAAAGTGTTAAAGAACCCGGATAGCCTCGTAGAAATAAAAAAATCGTTGAAGAATCGCCAATTTACAAATCAAGACAAAATAAATAAAGTGAGTGAAATTATAAATGGTCAGCACCCTTGATCGGAAACAAAAAAAGAGCATAAGTGTGCATCCAAATCGGAAGCTGTTTTCGATTTGGTTTATTTCGCTTGTATGTATAGCTCTCGGTGTTGCTACGACTCCGTACCTGTCGGTTATCTCGCTTTTGCTGTTTTTTGTCGCCTTGCTGTTTTTGCAAACGCAAGAAATCTTCGCATTATTGTTTGGATTGCTGCCATTTGCGAATATTTTCAAATTATCAACAACATCCATGAGTTTATTTACGATTTGCGAAATTGGTGCGGTGGTATATTTGTTATTAAAAGAACGGCTAAAAGTATCACAATTTTTAATGCTGATGGTTTTGACCGTTTACTTAATCATTTCTTCATTAAATGACTTGAATTATTTGACGATTATTAAGGTGGTCGTTGGCTTTCTTTTGATCGGTTTTGCGATGTCTACATTTACACAATATGGACTAAAACAATCGGCACGCATATTGTCTCTCAGTACGATTGCAATGCTGCTTCTTTCCACCAATCAAAGATATCTTTCGTATGTTGAAAAATATTTTACGGATTTAGATTACTATATTGACTCTACCGGTCATGCAACGGATACGCTCAGAGTAAGTGGATTTTTTGGAGATCCGAACTACTGTGCGGTTTTAATTGTTTTGGTGCTATCACTTCTTGGTGTCTTATATTACTATAAAGCAATTGGCACAGAGTTTTGGCTGCATGCTGCTTTTCTTGTTCCGCTGGGGTTCTTGACATATAGCAAATCATATTTTTTGTGTATTGCTCTTTTTGTAATAATGCTTATATTATTTGTTCTCTTTCCTAAGCACAAGTGCTGGGCATTGGTTTCACTTATCGGGATTGGGGTAGCGGTTTGGCTTGTGATAAATGGGAGAATCGAGGCAATAAACATGATTCTTGCACGTTTCACACAGGAAAGCTTGACCACAGGCAGAACTGCGTTAAACCAAGTTTATCTGCAATACATTTATGATAATACAAAGGTGTTGTTCTTTGGCGATGGAATATCAGCCGATCGATTTAGTGGAGCAAGTAATAATGTGCATTGCTTGTATATAGAAATCTTATATAAGCTCGGTATTATCGGAACAGGCTTGTATTGTGGAACACTTGTTGCGATGCTATCAAAAGCAAAAAAGCAGACCGAGCGTCACTTTATAAACTATTTACCACTTGTGTTTTTCTTGTTAATGTTTGGCTTTTTGGCAGGTGTTGTTAATTATGCATTGCCGTTCTATATCATGATTGTAGCCTTGACTTTCAATTATACAAGCCTTGCTTCTGAAAAAAGTGGGGAGGTTAAGCATGATTGACACCGAAAAATGCATAGGATGTCAGGCTTGTGTTGAAACCTGCCCCACTCATGCAATTGATTTTTGGCGTGATCCATGGGGAGAAGGCAGGGCTTCTGTAAATGCCGACAGATGTATTAAATGCGGTTCTTGCAACCGGATATGTCCGGCTTTTAATGCTGAATTAAATGCGATTCCGCAAACTGTAAGTGCAGCCATTTCAAACAACCATCGCAATACAGGTTCCTCGGGCGGCATTTTTTATGAGATAGCAAGTCGATTTATTCGCGACGGCGGTGTGGTCTACGGAGCTGCATTTGATGAGAATTTGAAATTAATTCATCAACGCGCTACTACATACGAAGAATTGACGCCGCTTTGTAAAAGCAAGTATCTTCATAGTGATATGGCTGGGGTATACAGCAACATAAAAAGTGATTTGAAGAATGGTAAGAATGTTTTCTTTGTTGGAGCACCGTGTCAGGCGAGCGCAGTAAAAAACCTGTTTGCAAATCAATACAAATCACAACTTTATATTGCAGATTTTTTATGCCATGGTACGGGAACGCAACGTGTTTTCAATGCCTGTATTCACGAAGAGGAAAAAAAGCGTGGCGGACGCATTACAGATTTTTGCTTTCGTGCAAAAACGAGAAAGGCGGAGCACAGCTTTTCCTATACGATTGAATGTGATGGAAAAAAGAAAACTATTTCAGGATATGATTTTGAATTTCCATATTACTACTCATTCCTTAAATATACGATTTTTAATGACGCATGCTATTCCTGTCCATATGCTCAGAATGCCCGTGTAGGAGATATTACTTTGGGGGATTTCTGGGGGATTCAGCGCTATAATGAATATTTAGATGACAGAGATGGCGTCTCAATGCTTGCGGTTAATTCTGAAAAAGGAGAGTGGTTGTTTGGCTTGGCACAAAATTCCTGTATAACATACTCATACGACTTGAGCGTTGCTGTAAAACACAATCAGTCCTATCGCGAACCAGTGCCTTATCCTGTAAAAAAGCATGAATTGGTTGAAATATTGGAAAAAGACGGAGCATCGGCACTAGTGCATGCCATGTCTTGCACCACGGTAAAAAAGAATCTTCTATGGGCAAGAATGCCGAATATTATTAAAAAAATATATCGGAAAACGAAAGGTCGCATATGAAAGCTTTAACAATTAAAGAGGTTCAGGCTATGCAGCTTGATTTAATGAAAAAAATGCATAAATATCTCTCCGAAAAAGGTATCCCATATTTCATGATAGCGGGTAGTGTGCTTGGCGCGAAACGCCACGAAGGCTTTATCCCATGGGATGATGACATTGATATTGGAATGCTTCGCCCGGACTATGAAAGATTTTTGGACGAGTGCGGGGATTTTGATAGTGCATATGAAATTGTAAATTACCATAATCACAAGCATTGTGATACTTGCCTTACGAGAATCTATTTTCCAAATACAATCATTGACAACAAAAGCATTGCGAATACCAAGCTGGATAAACGGCTGTATTTTGATGTTTTTCCGCTTGATAACGCCCCGGACGATGAGAACGAACGTAACGAGTTGGAACGCAAAATTTTGAAAAAGAAACGGCAAATTTATTATGCCGATGTACGAAACACGAATAACTCGGCGTGGGTTCTCTTTTGCAAGAAAATATATTCTCTTATGTTTGCATTCCGGAGAGAAAAGCTTCTCTCCGACTGTGATAGGCTGATGCAATCTTATGCGGGCAAGGAAACAGGGTATATTTGCTCTATGTGCAGTCAGTATTCTTTTAAAAAACAGGCAATGCCGAGAACATATTATGGTACCCCTACATTGCATCGATTTGAGGATGCAGAGTTTTATGTGCCGGAGCGGACAGATGAATACTTAAAGCATCTATATGGTGCGGATTATATGGAAATTCCGCCGGAAAGCAAGCGCAGAAAGGGCTGCACAATTTATCGAACAGATAAGGAGTAGTGGTTCATGTCAAGCTTTTTGACAAAATGTAAGGATTGGTATATCGCTCGGCGTGGATTTCATACCAACCGCCATTTGGTGATAATAGAATCAGACGATTGGGGCAGCATTCGCATGCCGTCGACTGAAGTGTTTCATAAGTTGCAAAAAAACGGAGATTATCCGGAGAACGACGCGTTTTTGCGGAATGACTGCTTGGAAAGCGCAGCCGATCTTACCGCTTTATTTGCGGTTTTGGCATCTATCAAAGATAAAAACGGGAGTCCTGCCGTTGTGACGGCTAACTTTGCAATGGCAAATCCGGACTTTGACAAAATAGACCCGATAAACGGTACCTATTTTTTTGAACCGTTTACTGACACCTATCAACGCTATTATCCGGAGCAGGATGTGTTTTCCTGCGTTCAAGACGGGATAAAGTCGTCTTGTTTTGTTCCGCAGCTTCATTGCAGAGAACACATGAATGTCAACCGCTGGATGAGCGATTTGAAGCAGCAAAAAAGCGATACTGTCCTTGCGTTCCAAAATCATATGATCGGAATAGGAGCCGCCTTTTCGCAAGAGAATCCGTTCGGTTACATGGATGCGTTCAACTCTAATTTTACATCGGGTGCTGAGCTCTCAAACATTGTGCACGAGGCGATGGAAATATTTGAAAATACGTTTGGCAAGAAAAGTGAGACCTTTGTGGCTTCGTGCTTTGTTTGGGATGATTCATTGGAAAAATCACTTGCCGGAGTCGGAGTACGCGGCATACAAAGCGGGTGCTGGCAAAATGTTCCTGCGGGTATCGAAAACGGTAATGCTATGAAACGCCGACTGCGTTTCTTGGGACAGAAAAATCGCATTGGACAAGTTTATACAGTTAGAAATTGCGCATACGAACCGGCATACCAACAAAATCCCACAGAAAGCGCAAAAGAGTGCTATGATCAAATTATGAGAGCATTTCAGAACCGAAAGCCTGCAATTATCAACAGTCATCGGTTCAATTATATCGGTTCAATCAATCGAGAAAATGCATGTGAGAATTTGAAAGGATTATCATGGCTTCTTCACACGATTATGAAAAATGTTCCGGACGCAGAATTCATATCGACGCCAGAACTGCTCAGGATAATAGATCAGGAGACGCTATGAAGAACAACGATAAAAAACAGGGACGTCTTATTACAAATATGGCGAGTTATGCAGTATTGCAAATCGTCAATATGTTGGTGGGGCTTTTTTTACCGCGCCTATATCTTGCAGTATATGGCTCAGAAGTGAATGGGATCATTTCGACGGCAAATAGTTTTATTTCGTACTTTTCCTACCTTGAAGCCGGGATTGGCCTTACCCTGATACATTCGCTGTTTAAGCCGCTCGCCGAAAACAATGTTGAGCAGACAAACGGCATTCTTTCGTATTCTCAGAAGCAATATCGGCGTATCAGCGGAATTTATTTTATCCTTGTTGTTGCCCTTTCTCTGCTTTTTCCGATTATTTCCTCATCGGATGCATTAAGCCGATGGGAGTTTGTATCACTTGTATTTGTCATAGGGACATATGGGGCTCTTGATTTTTTCACTATGGCAAAATATCGTGTTTTGCTGACGGCGGATAGAAAAGAGTATGTCATTTCAAATGCGTTTATCATCGCGCAGCTGCTTCGCTTTTGCTTTGTTTGGCTGTTGCTTCAATTTAACATAAGCGTCGTTTTTGTTAAAATTGTTCCGATATTGACGCTGTTGGTGCGGTCGTTGATACTGAGAATCTATATCAAACGGAATTATCCAAATGCGGATTACAATGCTCCGCCGACGTGCGATTTTTCTGTGACAAACAATCGATGGGATGCGCTTCTCCTGCAAATATCCATCAATACAAGTGTTTCACTGCCAACAATTATTATTTCACAGGTTCTTGGGTTTAAGGAAGCAAATGTATATGCGGTTTACAGTATGATCGCATCGACTATGATCGCAATTGTGTCTGCGTTGAGCTCGGGAGTTGCACCGAAAATGGGACAGAATTTGTCCCGTGGAGAGGATGTTAATGAATCGTATAAAGTATACGATTTTGCTGTTTCATTAATAATTTCAATTGTGTTTTCAACAATGACAGTTATGGCAATTCCGTTCGTCAAACTATATACAAGCGTCGTTGATGATGTAAATTACATTTATCCGTTGTATGCGGTTTTGATATCTGTTTGGGCTGCGTTGTACTCTTATCGAATCCCTATGACGGCAGTTATCAATGCTGCGGGTATATACCGGGAAAACCGGGCTTCAAACATCGTGAATCTTGTACTTCAAGTCGTAGCTGGTATTGTGGGGGCGCTTTTTTGGGGAATTAGCGGAGTGCTTGTTGTTATGATTCTTGCTTCGATACAAAGAAATATTGGGTTTGCGTTTGTAAACAGCAGGTGCTTATTGCACAATGGTGTTAAGTCAAATATTCTTTATCAATGTGCAATTGTTTTGCTTATTGTCGCGAATGGATGGCTCGCTAAAAGAATAATGATTGAATTCGAATTCACGATATTGCTATGGGTTGTGATAGCTGTGGGTGTTTTTGCGGCAGAGGTTTTGATTTGTTCAACTGCATTTGTAGCTATAGATCCAAATTCCGCAAAATTGGTGTTGAGATGGCTGAAACTTCGTTCTCCTCTCAAAAAGAAATAGGTATACCATAAAAGTTGAATTAAAACAATCAAACCAATATAAGGAGATGCAGCAATGAACATTGCAGTTGCCGGAACCGGATACATCGGTTTGTCAATATCGGTACTTTTGGCACAGCACAATAAAGTAAAAGCGGTTGACATCATTCCCGAAAAAGTGGAATTGATCAACCGGAGAAAATCGCCCATACAGGATGATTACATAGAAAAGTATCTTACGGAAAAAGAGCTTGATCTTGTGGCAACACTTGATGCGGAAAGCGCATACAAAGATGCGGATTTTGTTGTTATCGCTGCGCCGACCAATTATGACAGTCAGAAGAATTTCTTTGACACCTCTGCGGTTGAATCGGTCATCCAGCTTGTTATGCAGTACAATCCGAATGCGATCATGGTCATAAAGTCCACAATCCCGGTCGGATTCACGGCGGCGGTCAGAGAAAAGTATAACTGCAAAAACATCATTTTCAGTCCGGAATTTCTCCGTGAGTCAAAGGCACTTTATGACAACCTCTATCCCAGCCGCATTATTGTCGGCACAGATATGAGTGACGAAAGGCTTGTCAAAGCCGCAGACGATTTCGCAAAGCTTTTGCAGGAGGGTGCAATCAAAGAGAGCATTGACACGCTGATTATGGGCTTCACCGAGGCAGAAGCGGTAAAACTGTTTGCCAATACATATCTTGCCCTGCGTGTTTCCTATTTCAATGAGCTTGACACTTATGCCGAAATGAAAGGACTCGACACAAAGCAGATTATTGACGGCGTCTGCCTTGATCCGCGTATCGGCAACCACTATAACAACCCGTCCTTTGGCTACGGTGGTTATTGTCTGCCCAAGGACACAAAACAACTGCTTGCCAACTATGCCGATGTGCCGGAAAACCTTATTGGGGCTATTGTGGAATCCAACCGGACGCGTAAAGACTTTATTGCCGACCGCGTACTTCGCATGGCTGGTTACTACGGCTATGAAGAAGATAACGCTTACAGCAAAGCAAAGGAAATGCCTGTTACTATCGGCGTATATCGGCTTACGATGAAATCCAATTCGGATAATTTCCGTCAGTCGTCCATTCAGGGTGTAATGAAACGCATTAAAGCCAAGGGCGCAACGGTTGTTATTTATGAGCCGACATTAAAGGACGGCGAAACCTTTTTCGGCAGCAAGATTGTTAACGATCTTGCAAAATTTAAGCAGATGTGTAACGCCATTATCGCAAACCGCTATGACAGCTGCCTTGATGATGTAGCCGACAAGGTTTATACGAGAGACATTTTCAGACGGGACTAATTTGAGAAAGGAGGATTGCTATGAATACAGAAACAAGCAAGGCGATGTTCGCGCTGCTTCGTTTGGCAGTTTGTGGCGGTCTTCTTTCAAGTGAAGAAATTTCATTGTATAGTCCAGATGTTTTACCGGAAATCACGGCGCTTGCCCAAAAGCATGATGTCATACATTTGATTGTATTCGCACTGAAAAAGAATGGGTTGCTTGATGAGAGCAATAAGAACCTTGAAAGCAAAATGCTGATCGCGGTTTATCGCTTAGAAAAGCTCAATTACGAGCTGACAAAGCTTTGTGGGGCGCTTGAACAAGCAAAAATCCCGTTTATACCGCTCAAAGGGTCTGTTTTACGGCAGTATTATCCCGAACCGTGGATGCGGACAAGCTGTGATATTGACGTTCTTGTTCACGGGGAAGACCTGCAAAGAGTGGTTTCTTACCTGTCCGACAATCTCGGATACAGACGCGAATCGCAAAACTCTCACGACATTTCTATGTTTACACAAGGCGGCGTGCATATTGAAGTGCATTATAATCTCGTGGAGAATGGCGGTGTCAATTCCGCTCTGGCCGTGCTGGATACGGTGTGGGATACTGCGATCAGGCGTGACGGATACACCTGCCACTACGAAATGCCTGATGAAATGTTTTATTTCTATCATATTGCGCATATGGCAAAGCATTTTGTGGGCACAGGCGGTTGCGGTATTCGTCCTTTTCTCGATATATGGGTTCTGAATCACCGAATTGACTTTGACAGAGAAAAGCGAGACAAACTCCTTTTTGACGGCGGACTGAGCGTTTTTGCAAAGCAAGCGGAGCTTTTATCCGAAGTGTGGTTTGGAAATGCAGAGCATACGGAAATCACAAAGCAAATGGAAGAATATATTCTGCGCGGCGGTGTATATGGGACAAATACAAACAGAGTTGCCGTACAGCAGCAAAAGAGGGGCGGTAAATTGAAGTATGCGCTTTCCAAAATTTTTATTCCATATGATATAATAAAGTTTCATTACCCGATCCTCCAAAAGCACAGGTGGCTTACACCGATCATGGAGGTTCGCCGTTGGGGAAAGCTCATTTTTTGCGGTCACTTAAAGCGTACAGTGAACGAACTAAAATATAACAGCACAATTTCAGAAGATGCTGCGACAAAAGCACAGGCTTTATTGAAAAATGTAGGCTTATAGGATGGAAGTGTCAGTATGGAGGAAAAAGAACAGCAATTACTGACTTGTTATCATTGCGGCAATACCAGTATATGCATATAGAGGGCGTGTATAAAACGAAGTGCGGTGGAGAAGTCCGTGATGCGGAGGCAATATTGTTGACTATGATCCTATTGAGACAATAGAATGGCGGTTGCTTTCCTGTTTGGTATGTGGTGATGTGACTCTGTATAAAGAGGGAATCAACGAAGAATGCGGCTGTATTGATTTGACCGAGCATTGTTATCCTCAGATAAAGGAATACGGCAATAACCTGTCTAAAATGAAAGGACCTGGTGGACAAAAAGATACTGCCTGGAATGCTTGATGATGCGTGTTGGGGAAATAAGATTTTTCAAAAAGTGGCGGTAAAACACCCACATAAACACAAAAAACGACCGAAAGCGGAGAGAAAACTCCACTTTCGGTCGTTTTTTGTGGTCCGAGTGACAGGGATCGAACCTGCGGCCTGATGGTCCCAAACTTATCGGGAATACTTTTTCCGCTCGTTTATAGCGGTTTTCGGCACTTTTTAATTTGTTTCACTTACTCTTTGACGCTATTATCTCCGCTGTTTCCGAGTGTTCCAGAGCCGTATGTGGTAATCTATGTGGTCAAAAACGTTTCCCGCCCGGTTTCCGGTGAACTGTCACCGGTGCCGGACGGGAAGCGTTTCGCGTTTTAGATTGGTTGGATTGTAACTCTGAGCAAGGGGTTATGCAAGTGTTTTCTGCGGAAGAAGCAGCTCAAAGTTTGCGGGGCTATAAACAAAGAAATAGGGGCCGGCATGGCGGCACGCTTCATGAAAACTTAGCTGCCCAGGCAGCAATCGCCTGATCAGATACGCCGTTGATCAGCTTCCCGGCTTTCCAGTCCGCGTTCGGGCAAAGTTTTCTCAGCTCGTCCACGGTTTTTCCCATGCCGCTGCCGCCGGAGGTAGCAAAAGGCACCAGAGTCTTCCCGGAAAAATCATAGCTTTCCACGAAGGTATGGATGATATGGGGCGCAACATACCACCAAATCGGGAAACCGATGAACACCGTGTCGTAATCCACCATGTTGGGTATCGTTTCGGCGATTTCCGGGCGGGAGTCCGGGTCATTCATTTCCACGCTGCTGCGGCTCTTTTTGTCCATCCAGTTCAGGTCGGCGCTGGTATAAGGAATGGCGGGCCCGATCTCAAACAGGTCTGCGCCCGCAGCCTTTGCCAAACATTCCGCAACCTTTTTCGTCGTGCCGCTTGCAGAAAAATAGGCTACCAGTTTCTTGCTCATTTCAGTATTTCTCCAATTCGTTATATTCTTCATCACTGACCGGCTCGCACCACTCGTTGGCGGTATCCTCTCCGGGGATCTCTGCGGCGATATGGGAGAACCAGCTGTCTTTCTTCGCGCCATGCCAATGCTTGACTTCGGGCGGGATAGTAATGACCGTACCGGGAGTCAGCGACACCGGCACTTTCCCCGCCTCCTGATACCACCCTTCACCGGCGGTGCAGATCAGCAGCTGGCCGCCGCCTTTTTTCGCGTGGTGGATATGCCAGTTATTCCGGCATCCCGGCTCAAAGGTGACATTTGCCAGGAAAAGCCCGCTTTCCGGCTTCGTCATCGGGTTCAGAAACGACTGTCCGCTGAAATACCGGGCATAGGCCGTATTTTCCGTCCCAAGGCCAAACACATTTTGCTGCGCGAATGCGTTTTGATCCATTGTTTTCATGATGTACGCCTCGTTTCCGTCTGTTTTTGCCCCTGAAGCAACCAACCTATATATTGCCGGAAGAACCCTTCCATCTTGTCAAAGGGGATCACATCCAGCCGGTCGTAGAGGTCGGTATGCACTGCGTCTGGAATGAGGAGCAGCTCCTTGTTGTCGCCGGTCAGCTTTTCAAAGGCGTCCCTGCTGAAGTAGCAGGAATGTGCCTTCTCTCCGTGGATCAGCAGCACCGCGCTGCGGATCTCGTGGCTGTACTGCAAAAGCGGCATATTCAGGAAAGGCAGCGTCGAGGTGACATTCCAGCCCTGGTTTGAGTTCAAGGACCGCGCATGATACCCACGGCTGGTCTTGTAATAGTCGTAGTAGTCTTTCACAAAGAAGGGTGCATCCTCCGGTAGCGGGTCCACAACGCCGCCCGCCCGGGCATAGGTCCCGCTTTTATAGTCGGCCGTCCGCTGAGCATTCAAGGCCCTGCGTTTTTCGTAGCGTGCTTCCTCGCTGTCCTCAGAGTCAAAGTACCCTTTGGCATTCACCCGGGTCATATCGTACATGGTGGAGGCGACGGTTGCCTTGATTCTGGTGTCATTGGCCGCCGCGTTCAGCGCCATGCCGCCCCAGCCACAGATGCCGATGATACCGATGCGCTCCGGGTCAACATTGTCCTGAACGGACAGGAAATCTACCGCTGCGGAGAAATCCTCCGTGTTGATGTCAGGAGAAGCCACATACCGGGGGCTGCCGCCGCCCTCTCCCGTAAAGGACGGGTCGAAAGCGATGGTCAGGAAGCCTCGCTCCGCCATGGCCTGTGCGTACAGCCCGGAGGACTGCTCTTTTACCGCGCCAAAGGGTCCGCTCACCGCAATGGCCGGGAGCTTTCCCTCCGCATTTTTCGGAACATACAGATCCGCCGCAAGGGTGATGCCGTAGCGGTTATGGAAGGTGACCTTGCTATGGTCTACTTTTTCACTTTTAGGAAATGTCTTGTCCCATTCCTGTGTCAAACTCAGTTGCTCCATACTCAGACCTCCTTACCCATCTGATAGGCTTTCTCCAGTGCCGGATGTCCGGCAATGTCGCCTACGCCGTTGACGCCGCCTGCAAAAACGGTGCCTGCCAGCTCACAACGTTCAAAGCAGTCCACCCAGCCCTGCACAGCCTTGACGCTTCCTTCCACCGTTTCTTCCCCATCCTCAGCCGCAGTTGCCAGAAGATATGCCTTTGTGAAGGCGTAATCGGAATCAAAGAGCGGGTTGGCACGATCCAGCATGGTCTTGAGCTGACCGCTGACGCTGTAATAGTAAACAGGTGTGGCAAATACCAGCACATCCGCATCGTGCATTTTGGCGGCAATCTCCACCGCGTCATCGTCGATCACGCAATGGCCAACCTTGAGACAAGCCAGACAGCCCTTGCAGAAACCGTAATTCTTCTCGCGAAGATAAACGGTTTCTACCTTGTGACCGGCTTCCTCAGCACCTTTTGCGAAGGATGCAGCCAGTGTTTCGGAATTGCTGCCCTTGCGGGGACTGGAAGAAATAATCAAAACATTCTTGCTCATAAAAAACTCCTTTTTGTGTCTTGCATTGTGGTTGTTTTACTGATAAACTCATGATAGTACCTGAACCTGACTTTAGGTCAAGTATTATTTTTGAAATTTTTTCAGTTGTTTTGGAGGGAGTTCCATGTATACCATCGGCCAGGTATCCGAACTGTTTGGATTGCCCATATCCACACTGCGGTATTATGACAAGGAAGGGCTGTTCCCTACGATGCAAAGAGATTCCGGCATCCGAAAATTCGGAGAAAAAGAGCTGGAAGCCCTCCGGGTGATCGAGTGCCTGAAAAAGTCCGGCCTGGAAATCAAGGACATCAAACAGTTCATGGAGTGGTGCGTACAGGGCAGCGAAACCTATCCACAGCGGCGGGAACTATTCCTCCATCAGAAGGCGGCGGTGGAGGCGGAGATCGAGCGGATGAACCGGGTCCTGGACATGCTGCGCTTCAAGTGCTGGTATTATGAACAGGCAATCCAGGACGGAAACGAAGACCGTCTTTCCAGTTTGCAGCCAGAGGAAATGCCGGAGGAGATCCGGCGGGCATATGAAAATGCACACAGCACGGATGCGTAAAACGAAAAGTCCGGAGAGCGAACTGCTTGCTCTCCGGACTTTTTCACATTTTTAAAGCGCCCCGAAATGATACCTGGGCTTGCCCAAGCTCTTTTTACCGTACTCGATGGCTTCCGCAGGGCAGCGGCAGATGCACGCCATACAGTGGGTGCAGTCGCCGCCCCAGACAGGTTTACCGTTTTGAATCGTGATGTTGTTTGTTGGGCAGAGCCTGGCACACTGACCGCAGCCAGTGCAGGCATCACCGGCCGTAAAGGCATTTGCTTTGACGAAGAAAGAATAGAAGATCGGATTCACCGGGCCGCTTATGAAGCGGTCGTAGAGGTTATTACGGGGCTGCGGGAACGCTTGATTCGCCGCGATGGCAGAGGTCACACGGTCAATGTCCGGCTCCGCCTTGGCAACAATCTGCCGCGCTTCCTCCGCCTGCGGCGCGTCGAACATGGCAATGTAATTTTCAGGCATGATGATCTGCGCCGTGCCCATATAGGTGAGCTGTTTCCCCTGGCAGAGCGTACGGTTATACCCCGCGGCATTGCCGATCTCACTGCCGCAGGTCATGACGAACCACACCTGCGACCCACAGGGGAAATCCGTTTCTGCCAGCCAATCCCGCACAATGCGCGGAATGCGCCACGCGTAAGTGGGCGTGACGATAACCAGGCGCTTATCGGATGTGACAGGCGAGCGATCACCCGCCTTGACGCAATCGTTCATGCTGAGAAGCTCGTCGCCCAGAGCTTCGGCAATGCGCTCTGCGATGTACCGACTGTTCCCGGTACCGGTGAAATAGAGTACCATGCTGGACCTCCTTACTGTCCGACGAAAGCCGCAATCGCTTCTGCGGTCTGCCGAACCTGTTCCTCGCCCGAAATGGTTGGGATTCCATCGCCATTCTGAGGGCCATAGCTGCCAAACTGGGCGTGACAGCCGCCGTCCAGAACGACTTCCGTGGTATCTGCTGGGAGATTTGCACGATTCTTTTCATAGGATTCCTGATTCATCACCCCGTCCTCCGAGCCATAGACAGAGAGTACCCGCAGGGCTGTGCCCGTGAGATCTTTTGTGGAATAAGCTGCCAACAGGATAAGTCCGTCGTAGTCCTCGTCATGGGCCGCAGCATAGCCCGCCGCCATAGCGCCGCCCAGAGAGTGTCCGGCTATGTACCAAGTGGTGACCTCCGGGTGTTCTTGTTGGAGTCCGTACGCAGCGTTTGCATCCAGAACAGCCAGATTGCCAGGCATCCGCACCAGAGCGCAGAGAATCCCGTTTTCCGCACAGGCACGCATCAGGGGCGCATAGGCCGTATGCTCCACCTTGCCGCCGGGATAAAAGATCAGCCCTGCGGTCGGATCCTCGGGAACGAACCAGATCACATCCCCGTCCTGCTCTGTCTGCACGCTGTCCGTCTGATAGGCCATAGCCTCTAATGCTGTCTCATCGGCATGGTAATAATCGGACACATATGCATAGCCGCCGATTCCGATGACGAGAAGGACTGCCAGGCACACAGACAGGATGATTCTTGTCCTTCTCTTCATATGATGATTCCCTCGCAGTGGTCAATCTCGTGCTGAATGATCTCAGCCGTCCAGCCGGTGAAGGTCTTGAGCCGTGTTTGGAACTTCTCGTTCTGCCATTGCACCTTAATGGTCTGGAAACGCTTCGTGCGCCGCGTGCCGGTGAGGGACAGGCAGCCCTCCTCAGCCTCATACGCCCCGGACTGCTTGACGATGACGGGATTGAACATGACCATGTATTCGCCCTCGTTGTCAAAGGCGATGATGCGTTTGTTGACGCCGATCATATTCGCCGCCATGCCTACACAGCCATCCTTATGGGCGACCAGTGTATCCAGCAGATCCTGTGCTACGCCGAGATCCTCTGCCGTAGCAGGTTCAGCCCTCTGAGCCAGAAAAGACTCGTCTTTGCATATTTCACGAACCATTGTTGTTCTCCTCATCTGTTCTTCGCCTTATAGTCAGTGCCCCAGGCCCACATGGCGTCCAGAACCGGCTTCAAGCTATAGCCCGTCTCGGTGAGGGTATACTCCACTCTCGGCGGCACTTCAGCATAGACCTTGCGGGTGAGCAGGCCCTTCTCCTCCATGTCCCGGAGCTGGGCGGTCAGCACCTTCTGGGATACCGTACCGATGGACTTTTTCAGCTCGCCGAAGCGCTTGGTGCCGTCCATCAGATCCCGCAGGATCAGCACCTTCCATTTGTCCCCGATGAGCATCAGGGTAGTCTCCACCGGGCATGCAGGCAGTTCCATCCTATAACCTCCAATAGTTTCTTTTTGGTAACTACAGCACAATATTGTGCTTACTTTACAACTGATACTTTTGGCCTTATTCTAAAAGCAAGCAAGGCACAAGTCAAGCTGCAAAAACATTGGAGGTTTTATCATTAAAAAAGTTGTTGAATTTCTGACTACCAACCCGGTTCAGTATCTGGCCACTGTGGGCCGTGACGGGAAGGCCAAGTGCCGCCCCTTCATGTTTTGCTTTGAGCAGGACGGCAAGCTGTGGTTCTGCACCAACAACCAGAAGGATGTCTACAAGGATATGCAGGCCAACCCCTATGTGGAGGTCACTGTTTCCAGCCCCAGCTATACCTGGATCCGCCTGCACGGCAAGGTCGTGTTTGAGAACAATAGGACTGTCAAGGAGGACTGCATGAACAATCCCATCGTCAAGGGCCAGTACCAGACCGCCGACAATCCCATCTTTGAGGTGTTTTATCTGGAAGATCCCCACGGCATCATCGCCGACTTCTCCGGCAATCCTCCCTACGAGCTCTGATCACTAATACCGCAATGCCCTGCAAGCGATTGCGGGGTATTGCGGTATTCATTTGAAACCGAGGAACAAAGATGGTACGATAACTTGGGGTGACGCTATGAACTACTTGAAATACCTGGTCGAGGAGATCCACACCACCGTCGCGGCCACCGTGGATGACACAGGGCTGCCTGTGACTGCCGCCATCGACATGATGAACTACGATGAGGATGGCCTGTACTTTCTGACCGCAAAAGGAAAAGGCTTCTATGACCGCCTGAAAAAGCGGGGAACGCTGGCGCTAACCGGCATGAAGGAAACAGACACCATGCACTGCGCCGCCCTTTCCATTCGCGGAAAGGTGCGGGAGCTGGGCGGCGAGTTGCTGCCCCGGCTGTTTGAAAAGAATCCTTACATGAACGAGATCTACCCGGACGCGGCATCCAGAAGCGCATTGACCGTCTTTGTCATCTATGAGGGCAGCGGTGAATGGTTTGATCTCTCCCGAAACCCCATTGAGCGTGCCAGCTTTACCTTTGGCGGCGCGGAGGAAGTGCAGGAGGGCTACTTTGTTTCGGATGCCTGTATCGGCTGCAAGCTCTGCTATTCCAAATGCCCGCAAAAGTGTATTGACATTTCTGGCAAGCCGGTGGTCATTCAGCAGCAGAACTGTCTGCATTGTGGCAACTGCTATGAAATCTGTCCGGCCAGAGCCATTGTGAAGCGAGGTTAAGATGAACCAGGCTGAAAAAAGAGTATTCCTCATCAAGCGGCTGCTGGATGAGGACAGGCGCTATCGCGGTATGGAAGTCCCAGCGGATTCCTATGAGCAGAAGCGTATGCTGCGTTCTCTGATGAACGTCCGTCACCCCAAAGCCATCGACGCCGAATTTCTGACCGTGCAGGACGAATACCTGCGTCAGGAGATTGAAGATGCAGGCATCACCCGCCTGGACGATTTGGAGCCGGTTTGCGGCGATTTCTACCTCTGGCAAGGCGACATCACCCGGCTGGAGTGCGGCGCCATCGTCAACGCGGCCAACAGCGGCATGACGGGCTGCTATGTGCCGTGCCACGCCTGCATCGACAACTGCATCCATACTTTCGCTGGCGTCCAGCTCCGGCTGGATTGTGCCCAGCTCATGAAACACCAGGGTCATGAGGAGCCTACCGGACAGGCCAAAATCACGAAAGCCTACAATCTGCCCTGCGACTATGTCCTGCATACCGTGGGCCCCATCATTGAGGGCCGTGTGACCCCGGAGGATGAGCGCCTGCTGGCCTCCTGCTACCGTTCCTGTCTGGAACTGGCCGGGCAAAACGACGTGGAAAGCATTGCGTTCTGCTGTATCTCCACCGGCGTGTTCCATTTCCCCAATCAGCGGGCCGCCGAGATCGCTGTAGAGGCTGTGCAAAAGTTTAAGGCGGAAACCGGAAGCAAAATGAAGGTGATTTTCAATGTTTTCAAGGATCTGGACCTCGAAATCTACCGGCGACTACTCACAGAAAATCGAGCGGCTGAAGGCTGAGCTACAAGGTGCAGATGCCATCCTCATCGGCGCTGGCTCCGGTCTTTCTACTTCTGCCGGTCTGACCTATGGCGGCGAGCGTTTTCTGAAGCACTTCTCCGACTTCCATGAAAAGTATGGTATCACGGATATGTATTCCGGTGGATTCTATCCCTTTCCCTCTCTGGAGGAATACTGGGCCTGGTGGAGCCGCCACATCTACTACAACCGTTATGATGTGACGCACGGTAAGCCCTATGCGGATTTGCTGGAGCTGGTCAGGAGCAGGAATTATTTTGCTTTGACAACCAATGTAGACCATCAGTTCCAGCTGGCTGGTTTTGATAAGACACGGCTGTTCTACACTCAGGGCGACTACGGCCTTTGGCAGTGCAGTGAACCGTGCCATCAGGCGACTTATGACAACGAGGCTGTTGTCCGCCAGATGATCGCAGAGCAAGCGGACATGCGTGTTCCCTCTGAGCTGATCCCGCACTGCCCCAAGTGCGGCAAGCCCATGACCATGAACTTACGCTGTGACGATACTTTCGCGCAGGATGCGGGTTGGTATGCCGCAGCCCATCAGTATGAGGATTTTTTGCATCGGTATGGGACTGACCGTATTCTGTTTCTGGAACTGGGCGTCGGCGGCAACACCCCTGGCATCATCAAAGTGCCGTTCCTGCGCATGACGGCTCAGAATCCCAGAGCCACCTACGCCTGCATCAATCTGGGCGAGGCCATCACTATGAAAGGGATTAAAGCGCAGTCCATTCTGCTCGACGCTGATATTGGTAAGGTGTTGAGCAACCTGAGATAATCGAAAAGTATTAACGCAAAACGCTTCCCCCTTTAATCTTTGAGGAACATAGTGGTGTTGGTAAGTAGATATGTATCAAAATGTATTGACAAATTATATGGCGCAGTATATACTTAAGTATATACTGCGCCATATTTAAAGATCAAATCGCAACGTTTATTTTTTTACAGCAAATTCCTACTATTTTTATATGTTTTTATTTGGCGTGTAAGGAAGCTTTCTATAACGAAGGCTGTGCTATTTCCATCAGAATAGTGTACTCAAAGAAAGTTGTATGATGCCCTCGTTTTGAAACATTTGTTTACATCCTATCCCCCGTAATTCATGTGTGTTTCCTACTTCAGCAGTGTCCGTAGATAGAGTCATAGATTTTACTCTCTCGTTGAATGAAAACATAGGGCACATAGTAGAAAATATGGTTACTCTGTTTCTGATCAACGATGGTTAGTGCAAATTAAATAACAATCGATGTAGCAACTGTTGGAAATAAGACATTTACTTAGCCAACGTTCAAATTAAAAGACTTCTTTTATCAGTCAGCGATGAGGCAACAAAAAAGGAAAAAATATGTTGGGATAATCCCATGGAGAATTCAAATGAAAAAGAATGACGCAAATACGAACAACATTGATACAGGAAGTAAGATTGCCAGCTTTAAAGTGAAGCAGAATAATAAGGTCATACGAAATCAAGAAAGCACAACTAATAAACCAGTGGGAAAAATTACGAAGGCGCGTCGAGCCAACAAGCTAACCGCCGAGTTTCTATTAGCCTATGTACTACCTATGATTGCCTTTGACTATAGTACATGGAAAGGGATTGTTTTGTTTCTGGTTTATTTTTATGTGCTAAGCTTTTTATGTATAGGAATGGGAACTTTCATAATTTTATTTTTGCAGTTTTTATCCCATCCGGACAGCAATGTTTCCTTGAGCTTCTTTGGAGCCACAATTAAGTCGTTAAGGCTTGCTCCGATATCATAGGGGGCAAGAATGTAATATTCGGTTGGCAGTGGGATTTCTCCTGTAAATGTGTAGTACACCAGCTTTCCAAGTTCAGGTAACATGTCTGAGGGCCAAAGTGGATGATCATAGTGCTTGCACTGAAAATAGTAGTATTTTCCTTGTACATCTTGTGCTACAACATCACGGCCTTTATCGCCAGCTCCGCCAAAACCTCTGATTTGGTATTTCCCCGAAAGTGAAGTTGCCCACTCTCGAATAAACAGTTCAAATTCTTTGTCATCATACGCTTTGACTCGTTCATAAGGGACGCGTATGTCGCCTTCAACATCTTTGATTGTAATTTTCTGAGGTGCCGGGTAAGGCATCAAATCACTAAAGCTCATATGTCACCGCCCCATAAACACATAACCATATTAAAAATACCGTGTGGCTTAATATCCACACGGCAGCCTTGGCTTTGGTGGCACAAAGGCCTACCGTTTATTAATTATAATACCATTGAGCGAAAATTTCAATATAACGTCATGACGTCGAAATCCTGTAACTATCCGTCAAATTATGCGTCGCAAAAAACAAAGAATAAGAGTCCCTGAAGTCGCAGACAATTTTGAACACCCGGGACTCTCATATGGATGCTCTTAGCAAAGATACAAAACAGAACAATCCCAAACGGTCAAATAGCTATAATTGAATTGTAGATCTAATTACCGATGTACCATCCTCTGAGATGAGATTTCCTTGAAGATAGTTTTCGAATATTGAAAAACATGGAAATGATACAATTCCATCTTTGTCAGTAAATTCGATTTCTAATGGTTTAGAAGAAACAAACAAAAAATGAGCATTTATGTTCCCAGTGGCACTGACAAAGTCCTTCATCGACTGTTTCTCGCGGATTACCAGATTGCATCTGTTCCTACAGTGGTCATAATACCCGTTCTTCTCAAAAAGCTTTTGATAATCATTGATTGCACCGCTATTGTTGAGGGAATCGGAAAAAAACTTAGCTTCTATTAAAAAAAGTTCGTTAGTATCCTTGGTATAGAAAACTATGTCATAATCACCGTAATCTATATTTTGATGTCCGAATATAGCGTCGTATTTTACATCTATTTGATCAAAGTCAGCATGGTATTGGCTTCTCAGTGTATCTCGAAGCATTTTTACAAGAAGTTGGGATAGCTCAGAATTTCTTTCTTCAATTGATGCTGTCAGCCAGTCTTTTTCCGTCGTATAAATCATTCCGCCGTTTGCAAAATATGAACACCAGATATTCTTTGATTGATCCAGCGCCATATACGAAATCGCAACATTATCATTTTCAAGACAAATGAATGGGCGAATTTCATGTCGGTATTTATTCGTTCCCATTATCCAAATTAAATCATCGCTTTTTCTTAAATGGGAAGCGACATTGGATTTAGTTAGTGTAAATGCATCAAAGAATCTTTGAGCATCAATTTCTCCTGAGCTATACTGCGTTATTAGTTCAAGAAAGTGGGACTTGCTTATAACCACATGCGCATATTTTCCATCCTCTAAAAGATATTTTTGGAAAGTAGATATTAGACGGATGGAAAGCAGAAAACTGAGGCCATGCTCCTTTTGAAAGCCTATACCAAACACTGAGCGATCAACTTGTTTATAATCGTCAACTGTAAGATTAAATGCATCCTGGTTACCGGTGAGGGCAGGATTATAATATATGACCGGGTGGTAACGTATTACATCAATAGGTTCGTTAGATTCGAACGATAAATTGATTCCATAAAATAACTCTTTTTCTTTGAATTTTCTACTTAATGATAAAAGTGACAGCGCTTTTGAAGTTAACCCATACAAATATAGTTTGACAAACAACTCGCTATCGGCGGTAGAATCTTCGCTTATTTGAGCAGGGTCGGCCTCATTTTGATAAAGCACGGCATTTTCCAACCAAAGGTTTACAGCATTAAGCACATTTACGGCCATATTCCGATTACAGTTGAAAGCATCAAGAATATCATCATCAGAAATATTTAAGTCAACAAGTTGCTTTCGGGCCTCCTTTTCAGTGATGTAGAGCCTGAAGCACTTGTCAAAAATTTGGTATAAATCTTTAATAACCTGATTTGTGTTCGTTGACTTAATCCAATCTAATATTTCTCTTTGCAAGCGATTAACAATAGGCGAAATATATTTTATCGATTCTGCTCGCGAAGTAATGATCATGTTCTTAGTTCCCAAATATTCCTTGTAAATTTTTAAAACAAGACGTTGGGGCACATTCACTTCATTCCAAAATGGCCGTGTCATGAAAATTGCATTAAAAGCTTTAGTAAACATATTATTCCCTCCAAAACGTCCATAAGATGATGAAAACGCCGCAAAGCATTCTGCTTTGCGGCGTTTGTGCGGTCAAAACCGCAAATTTTGGTCCGAGTAGTGCGGCTCGAACGCACGGC
>ULWN01043459.1_pt1 | contig 27175 bp, 27 predicted proteins | sample 1960371 | NCBI WGS metagenome assembly ULWN01 (sample SAMEA4835813, study PRJEB28245) | human gut metagenome | biome: gut microbiome; material: fecal sample | place: Denmark | collected 2008 | reverse complement strand
CCGGACTCTTCCTCGATAAACTGCGTCATAATGCCATGCAGCTTTTTTAATTCTTCCACATTAAAAGGATCAATTTCCGGAAGCTTTTCATATGCAGCGTAAGCATTTTTGACCTCTTGGATTTCCCTTTGTTCTCCAAGGACAAGGCGACCGTTCAAAACATCTCGTACCTGCCCTAAGGAGAGGGAGTTGGCTTCAATGCGCAGCGAAGAATGAATGGACTTGATTCGGTTGTTCCGCCGCAGATGTGGCTTGGTCTCCAATGCGTGAACCGTACTGATTCTGCCCAGCTTTTCCGATATGCTGGCAACCAATGCAAGTATTTCGTCGGTAATGGTATATGGGGGTGAATAGCGCTCCATGCGGCATCCTCCTGAGAATCATCTTGCACATTATCTTGCACACTTTCTTGTTTATCATACATGAAAAATGAAAGACATGCAAACGATATTTCTTATACCTACAGTTCCTGTTCCCGCTGCCTTTTACGCTGCCACTGTTCCAACAGTTTTATGATGGTCTCTTCCATCTTCTTGGGCGTATAGGACTTGGGGAAATACTTGGACAGCGTGGTTGTGGTGAGGGTGATGCGATCAACTTCTTTCTTTTCCTCAGACATGATTGCTATCATAACGTCCTCGGAAAGCTTTCCCTGTTGGCTGAACTTTTTGAGACGCTGTGCTTGGGAAAGTGATGGTGTAGCATCTTGGGCTTCCATAGCATCCAGCAGCATGGTCTGCTCAGAAAGTGTGAGATAGGATAGTTCCACCGCAGGATTAAAGGCAATCCTCCTCTCCGCAACGCTATCCACCATATCCAGTATGGGTGGAATCAGCTCTGTTAAGCGGATGTAGCGACGCACCGTATCACCGCTGATACCCATTCCTTTTGCCACTTCGTCATCACTTCTGAACTTCGCCGCAATTTGCGGCGAAGTTAAATCCGTCCTTGCACCTTGCCTTTTTATTGCCTCCAGTTTCATTTTATAAGCATAAGCACGCTCGCTTGGCAGGATGTTTTCCCGCTGTAAGTTAGCGTCCACCATGGCAATGACGGCTTCATCATCGGTCATGTCACGAACGATCGCGGGCATAGTTTCCATCCCGGCAAGGATACAGGCTTCCAATCGGCGGTTGCCGGAGATTACTTCATACCCATTTCCATCAGGAAGTGGTCGTACAAGGCCGGGAGACAATACGCCGTATTCTTTGATACTGTCTGCCATGTCCTGTAAGGCTTGATCGTACCGCACCTGAAAGGGGTGGTCATGAAAGTGCTGGAGCTTGTCCAACGGAATTTCCGCGACCCGTTCCCGCTGATCTTCCTGCCTTGCGTCCTCTGTGGTGAAGAGGTCATCGTAAGAGGTCAGACTTAGCTTTTTGCCGCTGCTTTTCAATCTTCAACACCTCCTTAGTTAGTTCTCGGTATGCTTCTGCGACCTTGCCTTTAGGGTCATGGGAATAGATGCTTTTACCCTCTGCGCTGATCTCTGCAGCGCGGACGGAATGAGGAATATCCGTTGCAAAGACTTTGATCTTGCTGCCGTATGTATCACGCAACAAGGTGCTAATATCCTTTGCGTAGTTGGTACGGTTATCCACCATGGTGAGAAGAATGCCGCTGATTTTCAGCTTGGGGTTTATCTGCCGCCGCACTTTGTTGACGGTCTGCAAAAGCTGTTCCAAACCCTTGGCGGGAAGGTACTGTGCCTGTACAGGAATAATCACGCTGTCCGCAGCAGCCAGTGCATTGATGGTCAGCATCCCGAGGGAGGGCATACAGTCGATGAGCACATAGTCGTACTGGTGCTTCATACTATTCAGGTATTGTTTAAGTATCTTTTCTCTGTTCATGGCGTTGACGAGGGATACTTCCATGCCGGACAAGCTGATATTGGCAGGCATAAGAGCAACGCCTTCTTCATGGGATAGAATCCCTTCATCGGGCTTGATGGGGTTTTCGTCCATAACCTTTTCCATGATGTCGGAAAGCGTAACAGGTAGTTGATCGGGACGATCGTAGCCAAGGCTGATGGTGAGTGATCCCTGTGGGTCGCTGTCGACCAACAGCACTTTCTTTCCTTCCTGCGCCAAGCCAATGCCCAGATTGGCACAGGTGGTGGTTTTACCAACGCCGCCCTTTTGATTGGCAATGGCGATGATTTGAGCCATATAGTTTTCTCCTTGCTATTTAAGATAAAAATAAGCCGCTTGGCATAGCAAACGGCTTTGTGTTATTCTGTATGAAAGTGGTTTTAGCGGAGGCGGGAGTGAACTGCCATCCTGCGCTGAGTTTTTATTTAGTGTGTTGTTTGATGAGTCGTGGTTCCGTTCTCCGCCACGTCGGAACAAAGCGAACTTTGTTCCGACGTTTTTCTTTTGGGAAAACGCCGTTCGCCCGTTCCCTTGCGCCTCCTTTTCCAAAAAAGGCAGCGCTTCTTCGGCTATATCCGGCCGCAAGCTTTGTCCGCCTCCTCAGCACCCGAAAACGTAAAGCCTGCGGCCCGCCAGATTTGGCGTGTGCCCCCTTGTCAATTGTTGGTATGCTTCGCAGTCACCGCATCGAACGCGCCATTGGCCGCAAGGCTCACCACCACGGCATTCACCACGCACAATGCGGCAGTATCCCACGTAAGCGCGCCGGTGAAGAACGTGGCCACCAGCAGGATGATCAACGCTATCACATAGCTGAAGATCCGCGTCGGGATGCGGTCAATGAAACCAATCCCCTTCAGAAGCTGTGTCACGAGTGTTGTCGCCAGTGTCGCGCCGGCGTAAGTTGCAAGAATCGTCCAGGTGAAAAAATCGTTCATACAGTCCGTTTCCTTTCTCATTTTGCTGCCTACTATCTTATATGCTTCAAGCATATGCAAATTTTCCGTCGCAAGACCGTTTGTGCAAGCTGTTTCACGCGAGTTCTGCCGGTTTTCACCGTTCAGCAGCGCATGGAGCATGCAAAACCCCGGGGTTGTTAAGGGGCCGCAGCCCCTTAAGTTTATTCCGGCTTTGACGACATGTGGGTCAAAACGGATGAAGACCTGGAGGTTTTCGTACTTTGCGGGTTTTGCCGCCCGGGAGCGAAGCGAGAGGCAAAACCTGAGAAAACTCGAAAAAGTGGCTTACAGCCACTTTTTCGACACTCTGAACCCCGGGGTTTCTCCGCCTTATTGATATGATTTGCGCGCCGCTATGGCAGCCGGCCGTTTTTGAGACGGAATCAGGCTGCTTTTCCATGTGCCGATGGCGCTGGCCAAAGAACCGTACCTGCAATCCATCAAAGCCTTATGAATGCGCAGCAGCCAATTTCGGACATTTTCCGAAACCCCAGCGATTCGTAAAAGGCAATATTGGCGGGAATATCATCCGTTGCAAGCTCAATTTGCCGCACGTTGCGGAATCTTTCCAGCACAGCCCGCACCAGCTTGGAGCCGATGCCCTTCCGTTGATGCTCCGGAAACACCAAAATGTCCTGAATCAGCGCGATGGTATGTCCGTCGCCAACGGTGCGGATGATGCCCAACAGCGTTTGTCCATCGTAAGCGCCGAGGGTAAAAAGAGAATTTGCAAACCCCGCTCTTAGTGTTTCGGGATGCTGGGTATATGCCGTCCAGCCAACGCTGGCATAAAGGCTGAGGAGTTCCTCTTCCTTGTATTCCCTGTATTCTTTGATTTCCATACACACGCCCTCCTGTGTTTTCTTTCGTCCCGTGCAGTCCGAATCCTCCCCTGCAAAAACAGCAAAGCGGAGCCGCTTGCTTGCGCGCGCGGCTCCGTTCATCATTGTTCTATGCTTCAACTTGCATTCATCTGAGCCAAAGCCAAATCACTAGGCCAAGCCCGCCGAACATCACAAGGCCAAACAGGGCATACGCGGCGTATGCGCCGCCGTAAGCGGAAATTCGTTCTTTCCATGTCAGCTTGACCGGTTCCGGCTCTTCCCTCACGGTGCCGAACGGCACAGGAGGCTTCCGCCGGCAGCGGGAAATCGTGCCGGGCATGCCGTCAATACTCATGTCCGCAATCACGCGCCCATCGTCCACGAAGTCATCCTTACGGCGCTTTTTCACATTTTCCTTCACCTTCGGGTTCATTCCTGTGAATACAGGTGGCATGCCACCCTGTGCCCCGGCTCGTATTCCCTGAACTGCGGCACTTCCTTTTCACAAACATCCATACAGTATTGGCAGCGTGTGCGGAATTTGCAGCCGGAAGGCGGATTGGCCGGGCTGGGGATATCGCCCTTGAGAATAATGCGGTTCATCTTCATGTCCGGATCCGGCATCGGAACCGCGCTCAGCAGCGCCTTGGTATAAGGATGCATCGGGTTGGCGAAGATCTTTGCCTTATCGCCCGTTTCAACCAAATTGCCCAGATACATCACGCCAATGGTATCCGAAATGTGCTCCACAACGGAAAGGTCGTGGGAAATGAACAGGTACGTATACCCGAACTGCGTTTGCAGGTCCTTCATCAGATTGATGATCTGCGCCTGGATGGAAACATCCAGTGCGGAGACCGGTTCATCGCAAATGATGAATTCCGGGTTGAGCGCCACGGCACGTGCGATGCAGATGCGCTGCCTTTGCCCGCCGGAAAACTCATGCGGGTACCGGTAAAAATACTGGGGCTGCAAGCCGCAATCCTTCATGACCTTACGGATGTAGGATTGGTATTGGGATTTCGGCACGATATTGTGCGTGCGCACGGCTTCTCCGATGATCTCGCCAACAGGCATGCGCGGCGAAAGGCTGGAATAAGGATCCTGGAAAATCATCTGCATGTGCGGGCGCAGCGAGCGGAGTTCTTTCTTGGAAAGCTTCGCAAGATCGCGTCCCTTGAACATAACCGTGCCGCCGGTTACGTCATGCAGGCGCAGGATGGTGCGGCCGACTGTGGTTTTACCGCAGCCGGATTCGCCCACAAGGCCCATCGTCGTGCCGCGCTTTATGGTGAAGGACACATCGTCCACCGCTTTCACGAAGGACTTTGCCTTCCCCAGAACGGAGGCGTTAATGGGATAATACTTTTTAAGGTTTTCTACTACCAACAGATTATCGTTTTCCATCTTCTACCTCCTCATTCGCTCTTTTTGCCCGTGAGCGCATCAAAGTAAACCGCATCCCGGTCTTCCTCGTAAAGGTAACAGGCGGCAAAATGCGTCGGGGAGAACTGCAGCATCGGCGGATATTCGCCGCCGCACTTTTCGGTGCACTTTTCGCAGCGGTTCTTAAAATAGCAGTGGTTGGGCATGTTGATCGGGTTCGGAACCTGCCCCGGGATGCTGTAAAGCCGATCCACCGCTTTGTTTACGCTCGGTTTGCTGCGCATCAGGCCAACGGTATACGGATGCTTCGGCGTGTGGAAGATCTCCCGCACGGTGCCCTTTTCAATGATGCGGCCCGCATACATGACCACGACGTAGTCCGCCATTTCCGCGATAACGCCAAGGTCGTGCGTGATGAGCATGATGCTGCCGTTGATCTTATCCTTAATGCCGCGCAGAAGATCAAGGATCTGCGCCTGAATGGTAACATCCAGCGCTGTGGTGGGTTCGTCCGCAATGATGAGGCGGGGGCCGCAGGAAAGCGCCATTGCAATCATAACCCTTTGCCGCATGCCCCCCGAAAGCTCGTGCGGATAGCTTGCATACACCTTATCCGGCATGGCGATGCCGACGAGCTGAAGCATCTCGATGGAATGCGCTTTCGCGCTTTCCGCCGTAGCGCCTTCTTCATGCAGCAACACAACCTCGTCCATCTGCTCGCCGATGGTGAACACCGGGTTCAGGCTTGTCATCGGCTCCTGGAAGATCATGGAGATCTCCTTGCCCCGGATATGCAGCATCTCGCTTCTGGGCATCTTTGCGATGTTGTAGCATTTTCCATCGCTTGCAAGATAGCGGATTTCGCCGGAGACGATCTGCCCCTGCGGCGCCTGCACGAGCTGCATCAGCGAGAGCGAAGTAACGGATTTTCCGCAGCCGGATTCGCCGACGATCCCCACCGTGGTGCCCTGCGGCACGTCGTAGGTTACGCCGTCCACCGCCTTCACGGTACCGATATCGGTATAAAAATACGTGTGCAGATCGTCGAACTCAACAACGTTCCTGCTGTCCCGCATTTGGGAAAGGTATTCCGATTCGGGCACATTCTTGCGCGCCTTGTTGCGCTCAAACTCACGCGTAATCTTCGCGTTTTCCTTGCTGATGCGCCGTTCGTCGCGCAGCGTCAGGTACTCGGTATCGTCAACGCCCTGAATCTTCTTTTTCTTGAACTTATTTAATACTGCCATAGCGCTACCTCTTCATTCTCGGGTCAAACGCATCGCGGAGACCATCGCCGATGAAACTGAAGCCCAGCACCGTAACGATGATCAGGATGCCCGCGGGAACCCACATGTTCGGATAGTTCGCCAGAATTTCCTGCCCCTTGGAAGGATCCGCCAGCGCGATCATGGAGCCCCATGCGGCGCGCGGGAAGGGAACGCCCAAACCAAGGTAGGAAAGCGTGGACTCATACAGGATGATGCCGCCAAGGCCCAGCGTCATGGAAACGATCAGCTGCGGCATGACGTTTGGAATCAGATGCTTGAAAATCTTATGCGTTGCCGAAAGGCCGGTGGTTTCGGCGGCAAGCATATATTCCTGTTCGCGCAGCATCAGGATCTGACCGCGCACGATGCGCGCGGCTCCTGTCCAGCCCATCAGGGTCAGGAATGCCATCAGGTAATAAATGCGGTGCTCTGCGGGGATGCTCTCAATAGAGCTGATGGCCGCAGAGAGAATCAGCAGGATCGGCATGCCCGGCAGGCAGGCGAAGATGTCGACAACGCGCATCACAACCTGATCCACCCACTTGCCGAAGTACCCTGCAAAGCCGCCGAGCACGATTCCGATGATCGTTTCCAGGAAGATAACGATGAACGAAATCACAAGCGAAATGCGGCCGCCGTACATCAGGCGCACGAAAATATCGAAGCCGGAGGTGTCCGTGCCCAGCCAGTGATCCTTGGAGGGCGGGGCCTTAAAGCTTACGATGGACTGCGAGCGGTCATAGTAGGTATATTCCTTGCCGTCCGCCGCATAGAAATCGCCCTTGGAGACCATGTCGGAAACGCGCTCAATCTTGAACATCTGCGTTTCGCCATATCCCCACACAGCGTCCGTAATCAGCGGGCCCACAAAGGAGAACAGGAACACGAACACGATCATGCAAAGGCCCGCAATGGAAAGTTTGCTGCGGAAAAAGCGCTTTGCAACCATGCGGCCTGGTGAGATGACGCGGAAGTTTTCCTCCACGATGATCTCATCACCGGAAATATCGGTATAGCTGTGGTGTTCTGCGCTCTCAGCTTCCTGCTGAAGGACTTCGTCCTCCACAAGATCCGTATAGCTGTGGTGAGGCAGCGTTTCTTCCGGCTTGTTCGTTTCTTCAAAAGGAACCTTGTTTTCCATAACGCACCTCCCTTATTTCAGTTTTACGCGCGGGTCTACGACCATGTACATCAAGTCGGAGATCAGCATGCCGAGAACCGTAAGAATGGCAAGGAACATGTTATAGCCCATAATGAACGGGATATCGCCTTGCTGGGTCGCGCGCAGCGCCATATAACCGATGCCGGGGATCGCGAATACCGTTTCGGTAATCATCGCGCCGCCAAACAGGCTCGGCAACGTGCCGCTGAGCGAGGTTACCAACGGGATCATCGTGTTTTTGAACGCATGCTTGTATACGACCGTATGCTCCGAAAGCCCCTTTGCGCGGGCGGTGCGGATATAGTCGGAGTTGAGCACTTCCAACATATTCGTTCTTGTGAACTTCATCGTGCCGCCGATGCCCAACACAACCAACACCGTGATCGGCAGGATCAGGTGCCATACTTTGTCCAGAAATACCTCAAATCCCTGGCCCGGCAGGAACACCTTGGTCGCCGTGGTCAGGCCCTGAAGCGGCAGCCAGCCCAGTTGGATGGAGAACACGTTCATCAGCAGCGCTGAAAGGAAGAACGACGGCAGGGCCGTGCCGATCATTGCAAACACGGACACCGTATAATCATAAGCCCCGTATTGATTCACGGAAGCTTTAATTCCCATGGGTATTGCGATAACAGTTTGGAAAATAAAGGCGACAAGCGCGATGATAAAGGAAATCCAGATATACTCCCCAAGCACATCGGTGACCGGCTTTCCATAAAGGAACGAATAGCCAAGATCGCCTGTCATCGTGCTGCCCAGCCATTTGGAATAGCTTTTCATAATCCCGCCGAAGCTTTTGTCCGCAAGGCCGTAAAGCTCTTTGAGGCGCATGACATCGTCCTGTGTCATGGCTCCGCTTTGCACCGCGGCTGCAGTTTGGCGGTCAATATAGTCGGCAGGCATCAGCATGGTCAGCATGTAGATGAGGACGGATACGCCAACCAGGATTACCACCGCGAGAATGAGTCTTTTTAGGATATATCTCCACATAATGAATCCCTCTCCCAATCCCCGTCGTGCATGTTATGCGCGGCAAGGCTTGGCTTGCGCCAAGCCTTGCAACGTTTGCGACAGTTTATTGCGCGGGAAGCCCCGCTTTGATGTGTTAGTTCAGTTCCACGTTCCAGATGTAGGCAAGCGGCCCCTGGAACGGGGTGACGTCCTCACCGCTGAAGAGGGTAGCGGCATTGATGACATCCTTGTTGAAGACGAACATGTTCTTGCGCTGATAGGTCGGCAGCTGCACAGCCAGTTCGCCCGAGATTTCAAGCGCCTGCGCATAGATGGGCTTGCGCTCCTCGCGGTCCAGCGTTCCGCGGCCAGCCTTGATCAGGCTGTTGAGTTCGGTCAGCATCGCCTTCTGCTCATCGGAACCATCCGTAAAGAGGCCGTACAGGCCGGTGGACTCAGGGGAAGTACCCTGGTTCTCAGCAGGATCGGAATACCAGATCTGGAACATATCGGGGTCTACGCCGCCGCTGCCCCAGGCAGCTGCCCAAACCTGAATGCCGGAGTCATACGCGGTGCTGAGCTTGCCGAGCAGGTTCTGGTCGACTTCGATGTCAGCCTTCACGCCAACCTTGGCCAAGACTTCCTGCGCGTTCACGAAGATCGTGCCGGCCGGGTGATCCTTTGCATCGGAGGGCAGGGTCATCTTGATGGTGACCTGTCCGCTGTACGCTGCGCCCATCAGATCGGTGTAGCCTTCGGGATAGCTCATGATGTTCTTGGCTTCGTCATACACAAAGCCGGCGTCAATGAGCTTCTGCTTAATCTGCTCGCCAGTCTCATCGTATGCGTAGATCGGCTGCGGATCGTCCGGGTATGCCCACTGGATCTTGGTCATGTTGCGGGTGTTGACGCTTGCAAGCTCGCCATAGTAATCGTCGATGGCAAGCTGCGGGTTCATCGCCATCACGATGGCCTGACGGAGTTCGAGTTCCTTGAAATAACGGGCGTTGATGCCAATGTAGCCATAGCCGTCGTTGTCAACAAGGATATAGCCGAGCTTCGCATAATCGCCTTCGCCGCCGGTGACGTTGTTGATGATCTCCGTGGAAGCGGAAGGATCGGAATAGTGGACGGAGCCGGTCTTCAGGGCATCCATCTCGGAACCGAGGCTGATCTCCTGATAACGGAGCGTCTGGATCTTCGGGGAGCCAAGCATGAAGCTGTCGTTCGCGGTGTAGGTTACGACGTTGTCCTTGTAGCTCTCGAAGACGTACGGGCCGGCGCCCATGGGCTTATCGTTCTTGGTTTTGAGGTGCGTCATGAAGTCGGCGGAGCCGATCACAACACCGTTCTCGTTGAGTTCGCCGGCGAAACCTTCCGTGTAATAATGGAACGGCGCCACGGTGATGCCAATCTGGAAGATGGCAACGGGGTCGATACCATCGATGACGATCTGAACGAATTCACGCTCAACGCCATCCTCGCAAACTTCCTTGCCGGAGGTGATGCCGGTGATGGTCTGAACGCCGCCTTCAACAGCGCCTTCGTTCGCAAGGTAAAGATCCTTTACGCGATCCTCAATGAGGATGTCGCCGGCCTTTTCGCGGTTGATGCCGGATTCCTCGTCGAAGTTGTAGCCGTAAGTGCCAAGGATGTTGTTCCAGTAAATTTCAGCATTCACTTCATCGGTGCCGAGGGTGTAGGTGTTGCCGAGCGCATCGGTGAACACGCCGTCAGCCACTCCGCCGAAGCCCCACATTACCATGCCGAACACGGTCTGCAGGGTAGCATCCGCTTTGATTTCATCAGGGGTCTTACCGATGTTGGGAGCATACTGGTCATTGTTGTAGTTGCCCACAACATAATCCACGATTTCCTGCGCGAAGGCCTTACCTGCCTCAGGTAGGTATGCCCAGAACGCGGCCTGCTGCTCCGGCGTTGCGCCGTCAGCCGCAGGGTAGCTCACCGTGCCGTCTTCCGCAGCGGTGATGCCGGCTGCAAGGATCGCGTCCACAACCGCAAGGGCTTCCGCGCTGGTCTGGAGGCGATATTCGCTGGCGCCGCGGATCTTCTGGGTGTACAGCGTGGAGATTCCGTCATAGGCGGGATCGAGGTACACATAGTAGTTGAACAGGACATCCTTTGCGGTGACAGGCTCGCCGTCGCTGAAGGTGATGCCGTTCTTCAGGAAGATCTTGTAGGTGATGGAGCTGTTGTCCGCCGCCACATCCTCGGTGTAGGAGTATGCAAGGCAGGGATACTCAACGCCAGCCTGCGGAACGCCGTCTTTGTCATAATACAGAAGGCCGATCTGCGTCTGTGCCTGCACGTCGTTATCATAAGCGGACGTGTAGAAGAAGGGGCTGAATTTGCCATCCAGCGTGCTGCTGCTCAGCACCAGGGGCGCGGTGGCGTTGTTGCCCGTGCGGGGCGTCACGGTCGCATCATAGCGATCCGCGGGTACATCGGGCAAAATCTCCGCAGGAACTTCTTCCGTGGGAGCGGGAGTGGGGTCAGCGGTGGTCGGGGTTTCAACCGGGTCATTGTTGTTGCCGGTCTCCTGACAGCCAACCACTGCAAACAACATCATCGCAGCCAACGCGAGCGCCAGCAAGCGACCAAGCGTGTTGTTTTTCATTGTTGTTTTACCTCCATTTATCTTTTTTTATTTTGTATATCGCGCCGGGCGGATCCCAACGCAAAACACAATCGGGAATTTTAAACCGCGGCCCGCTCAGGTGCAGGCCAGCGGAATGTTTGCCGGGTTATTGCAGCGCCATATTCCGGCGCGCGGCATCGGACGCCGTGACTGTGACGCCTTCTGCAGTGCAGTTGTTTACCTTGTTGCCGGAGCCCTTGCCAAACAGATCCCCAAGCTCGTAACGCGCCGCGCCGTCGTCCCCTGTGCCGGTTGTAATGGCCAGGTTGCGGAACGTGCAGTCCTGCACGGTGGTGTTCTTCGCTTCTCCCGCAAGGAAGCCTGCGGTCACCTGAATTCCGGAATTCACGTTGATTTCAAGGGCGCAATCTTCAAACACCACGCCTTCGATGACCGCGCCGTCCATCCGCGCGGCAATGCCGCCGGTTTTTTCTTTGTCCGGATCGATCTTCTTGCTGGAAAGCTTCACCGTCAGGTTCCGGATCGTGTGTCCGTTTCCCTGAATGGTGCCGTTAAAGCTATCGGCCACGGCGAGCTTCACGCCGCTGAAGTCAAGGTCTGTTTCTAAAATATAGCCGTTGATCTCGTTTCCCGAAGCATCCACACCTGCAAAGGAATATTCCCCGCCCTTTTTCAGGCTTTCCAAAGAGGTGACGCGCACATAAAGCCCTTCGGTAAACTTGATGTATACCACCTGCGATGCGGTGTTCGCCTGATACTGATCGATCGCCTCTTCGATGATCTGATCCTTATAAGCGCGGATTTCGGCAAGCGCGGCAGGGTCATCCGTCAAAAGCCGATAGCCCGCCTTGTTGATGTAAAGATAGCTGGTGTCCTCAGCGGAGGCCGCCTGCTCCTCTCCCTCTTCAGCCGCTTCCGGCGCAACATATTCCGCAGCTTCAAAATATTGCGGGAACCGCTCGGCAAGTTTTGCATAAATCTGCTCGTTTTCCAACAGAAGCTCCACATGCTCATACTGCGTGAAGTCATACGGAATGGTGCAGGCAGCATCTGCGTAGTAGCCGGCAAACGAATAGCCCTTCGGCGTGCTGAGATTCAGCGTTGCCGCGCTGAGTTCCTGAACCGGCGAAGCCGCGGTAAGGTTTTTGCTGAACACGACCTCGCCGGTGTCCGCATTCACGTAGTTCACCTTTCCCTGCGGAATCCAGCGCGTATAGAGCGTAAGGTTTTCCTGAATGCGGTCCTCGTCGAAATCCCAGCGGTCCTCGGCAGAGAATTGGTAGACGGTGTTGCCTTCCGCATCCGTCGCATCCTCCTTCGCCGTATACCATCCGGCAAGAATATATCCGTCCTTCACCGGTTCCACCAGCATGTTGGTGGTGCCCGAAGGCTGGAACAGATATGAATTGTTCATGTAATAGACCTCGCGCATCTCACGGCTGTTGATGATGCCGCCGAGCGCATCATAGGTAACGCAGCAGCCGTATCCCCAATCGCCCGGATCGATTCCGGCGTCGGAACGCATGCAAGCCGAAAAGAGGACGGCGCAGACCAAAACCATGCTAATTATTGCGATCTGCTTGATTTTTAACTTCATGCCCGTCATTTCGCTTCCTCCAAACACAAATATATTCTTTCAGCAGTTGTTGACAATTTCAAATTTTCACCCTGTCAGAAAAGGGATTTTGGCCGGCATTTGCAAGCCTACACACAAAAAATTGCACATACAACCTCCTATGCGTTGTAGTAATTATATTTGGACATGAAGCACGTGTTACCCGAATTTGGGTATATGTATTTGTTTTACTTGTTATCATGTGCATAAAATAACCCGTTTTCGGGTAAATTTTATGAAAAAACGGAGGGATCATGACATATTCCGAAATCCTGATCCAACGCATTACAGCGTTATGTAAGCGCAGGGGAATCACCTGCAATAAATTGGCCACCATGTGCGGACTCAACCAGTCGACAATTGATAACATCATCCGTGGCATTACAAAAGACCCCCGAATTACAACGCTGCATCATATCGCCATCGGTTTTAACATGACGCTGGCGGAATTTTTAGACTTCCACGAATTAAACGAATTTTCCTTCGATGACTATTCCGCGGATGCAGACGATACTCATCTATAATGCGTCTTTTTGCCCGACATGCATGCGAAAACCGCCTGCCGGAAATCGCGCGCAGGATATATTATATATAAGGAAGAAAAGTCGCCGCCTCCCTTCTGCGGCACAGTTTTGAAGCACGGGGTTCCGCACGGCTGCGATTGTTTTATTTTCTAAAGCATTGTTTTCCGGGCACTTCGCTGCATTTGTATTTGTTTTTGCTGTTTTTCGCTTTTTTATTTGCAGCGTGAGTTTATATTATTATAATAATAATAAAGAAATGATTTTTTCTTTTCTCCTTTTTGTTTCCATTTTTCACCAGTACATCCTCACGCGTTCAATTTAATTAAGCGCCTATTTTTCACTCGTTCTGCGATTCAATTTGCGTTTTACGAAAATTGAATTGCTCCGCATTTCTCCCTGCAATTTCAGCAAAAAAATGCGGTAAGCCAGAAAGCTTACCGCACCGTTTTTTGAGATAAGTCAGCCGTTAAACATAGTTCTGTGGCTGCTCCCGTTCAGATCATGTTCCCGGGGAATTTCGGGATACCGTCAAAGCCCTTCTGCAGGTCTTCATCGCTCGGGATGTAATCCGTCATTTCACCGTCGTTATACTTCTGGTATGCCACCATGTCGAAATATCCCGTGCCCGTGAGCCCAAAAAGGATCGTCTTTTCCTCGCCGGTCTCCTTGCACTTGAGCGCCTCGTCGATTGCGACGCGGATGGCATGGCTGCTTTCCGGCGCGGGCAGGATGCCTTCCACACGCGCGAATTCCTGCGCTGCTGCAAACACGCTCGTCTGCTCCACGGAGGTGGCTTCCATCAGGCCGTCATCATAAAGCTGAGAGAGCACGCTGCTCATGCCATGGTACCGCAGGCCGCCCGCATGGTTTGCGGAAGGAATAAACCCGGAGCCGAGCGTATACATCTTCGCAAGCGGGCAAACCATGCCCGTATCGCAGAAATCGTAAACATACTTGCCGCGTGTCAGGCTCGGGCAGGAAGCGGGTTCCACTGCAATGAAGCGGTAATCCTTCTCGCCGCGCAGCTTTTCGCCCATAAATGGCGAAATCAGGCCGCCCAGGTTGGAGCCGCCGCCCGCGCAGCCGATGATGATATCCGGTTTCACACCGTATTTATCCAACGCTGTTTTGGCTTCAAGACCGATGATGGATTGATGCAGCAGCACCTGAGAAAGCACGCTGCCGAGCACATAGCGGTATCCTTCCGTGCCCACCGCAACCTCGACCGCTTCGGAAATTGCGCAGCCCAGGCTGCCCGTGGTGCCGGGGTGCTCCGCAAGGATCTTGCGGCCAACCTCCGTCGTCATGGAGGGGGACGGGGTCACGTTCGCGCCATACGTGCGCATAACCTCGCGGCGGAACGGCTTCTGCTCATAAGAAACCTTCACCATGAACACCTTGCAATCCAACCCGAGGTATGCACATGCCATGGAGAGCGCGGTGCCCCATTGCCCGGCGCCGGTTTCCGTGGTCACGCCTTTCAAGCCCTGCTTTTTTGCATAGTATGCCTGTGCAATCGCGGAATTCAGCTTATGGCTTCCGCTGGTATTGTTGCCTTCAAACTTGTAATAAATTTTCGCAGGTGTGCCAAGATGCTTCTCCAGACAATAGGCGCGCACCAGCGGGGCAGGCCGATACATTTTATAGAAATCGCGGATTTCTTCCGGGATGTCGATGTAGGCGTTGGTGTTGTCCAACTCTTGCTGCACCAGTTCATCGCAGAACACGTGGCCGAGTTCTTCAGCCGTCATCGGCTGGAGCGTGCCGGGGTTGAGCAGCGGCGCGGGCTTGTTTTTCATGTCCGCCCGCACGTTGTACCATTGTTTCGGCAGTTCAGCTTCGCTCAGGTAAATCTTGTAGGGGATGTTGTCTTTCATGGTTACGCACTCCTTTCTTACTGCGGCCATTGGCCGTTTACGGGAAGTTTCCCGCGGGCTGCCGGGACAGGAGAGCAATAAAAAAACCCTCGTCCCCAACTGCTTTTGCAGGGACAAGAGCTTTGAAACCTCCTGCGGTGCCACCCGGCTTGGCGCGTTACGCGCCCTCTCTGTGCATACTGTCATATGCCGGCCTTTGCTAACGGAGTGCCTTCTCCGGCGCGCCTACTGTTGTTCAGCTTGCCCTCAGGAGCCCATTCGTTCCGATTCTCCATGCCGCAATCCCACCGCCTGCGGCTCTCTGCAAAGGAGGGTTCCGAAATTACTTGCTCTCCCTCAACGGTTTTGACTTGATTGCAAGTATACGCGCCGTGCGCCTGTCTGTCAAGGCCTTTTTTTTGAAAATTTTTGCCATTATATATTATTTTTGCTCCGGCACGCATCCAAATATGGTTTATATTTATGCTAGAAAATCCCAATGCGTGAAAGCGGGGATACGCGCACAAGCGCGCGCCCCTTAATGCGGTAAGCGTCCACTATGAGCTTGGCCACATCGGTCAGCGCATCCGAACGGTCATCCGGCAGGATGAAAAAGCTGCCTTCCGGGATATGCGTTTCCGGGCAATCCGCCGCAAGCGCGCCCATCGCGTATGCCCGCTCGTCCAAAAGGCTTCCACCGATATACACGCGCCCGCCTGAAACGGCCACCGTTTCACCCGGCATGCCCACGATCCGCCCCACGTACGTTCCTTCCCCCGCCGCATCCGAAAACGCGACGATATCGCCGCGCGCCGGGGATTGGAAGTATTTCGCCAACCTGTCGAACAGAATCACGTCGCCCGGTTCTATGGCAGGCGCCATACCGCTGTCGCGTACCTGCACACCGAACAGCCAGGCCGTGAACAGCAGCGTGAGCGTCACGCCTGCAACGCCAAACACCCAAAGCCATGTGTAAAGCCTGAGGCGGGCATATTCCGCCTGATTCCGCGCAACGCGCCTTAGGCCGGTTTCCGCCGCCTTTCCCGTGGTTTCCATATTCGTCGTCCCTCCGCCGTTCGCGCTTAAACCTTCCGCGCCTCTTCAATGGGCCAGATCACGCTGCGCACGCGCCCCACAATGCGGGAATAGGGGATGGGCCCCACAAGCGGGCTGCGGCTGTCGCTTGAATCGTTCCGGTTGTCCCCCATTACGAACACGCAATCTTCCGGCACGGTAATTTCCGCCATATCCCCCCAGATGAGATCCTCCCAGTAGGCGGATTCGTCCAGCTTTTCGCCGTTGAGATACAGCTCTCCGCCCGTGATGGCGACCCTGTCCCCCGGTACGCCGATAATCCGCTTCACGCAGGTGGAGGTGTGGTTTGGATAATAGCAAATGATGATCTGCCCGCGCTGCGGACGTTCAAACCAATAGCTCACCTTTTCCACAAACATGCGTTCGTTGTGTACAAGCGTATCGTACATGGAGTCGCCCGAAACGCGCACGGGCTCAAACAGGAACAGCCGCACGGCGAACGCCGCAACAAGCACCATCACGAGCCAAAGCGCAAAATCCCGGTCGGATGCTTTTTTGTAAGCCTCATCCTTTGCATGAAGCGCCTCCGCATTTTTGCGCAGGCGGGCAAGCTGCTTTTTATCAATTTTCCGGCTCATTGGGCTTCTCCGTCCCTTCCGTCAGATTTTTGCGCGCGCTGCGCAGGAAGTCGCCTCGGTCAAGCATCACAACGCGGCCGCATTGCATGCATTTGATTTTTATATCCGCCCCTGTTCGGGTCACAATCCACTCGTTGCCGCCGCAGGCATGCGGTTTTTTCATTGCAATGTGGTCTCCCAGTCCGAACCGTTCAATCATGCTTCTCCGCCCTCCTTATTTGCCATCTGCACGCGCGTGCGCGGCAGGGGGATGCCTTCCCGCACAAAGCGCGCCGCGATGCGCCGCGTCAGTTCCCGCTGCACGGCCCAATGTTCAAGCGGTTTCACACGCTGCACAACGCGCAGCACCATTTCTCCGCCCGTAAGCTGTACCGCGCCCACTACCTCCGGCTTCTCCACGGCAACGTCCCCAAGCCCAGCATAATAGGCCTCCGCCTCCTCACGCATCAACAGAAGCGCACGTGCGCCGTCCGCCTCGTATGCCACCGGGAACTCCACAATGGCAAGCGAATCCGTGCGGGAATAATTCGTCAAAACCGAAATGCTCCCGTTTGGGATCACGCTCAGCTCGCCGCCATAGCCGCGCACGGTGGTGGTGCGCAGCGTAACCGCTTCAACCGTTCCCGTAACGCCCGCAGCCGTCACATAATCGCCCACGGCAAGCTGATCCTCAAACAGCAACATCAGCCCGGCGGCAACGTCCTTGATAACGCTCTGTGCGCCGATGCCCACCGCAAGGCTGCCGATGCCAGCAGCCGCCAGCATGGAATTCATTGCCCCGGCATAGCCAAGCTCGCCCACGGCGATCGCAATGGCAATGAAATACGCAGCGTATTTCACAACGCTCGTCATCAGCGTGACTGCCGTCGTAAGCCTGCGGGCCTTCATTTCTTCCAGGTCGCGGGCACGCCGCGCCACGATGGAACGCGCCGCTCTTGCCACGATGGCTACGATCAGCCGGGCCAAAGCAATTGTGATTGCGATATCGATGATCGTCGATACAAATGAAAGCCCGTTTTCAGCCAACGCATCGTCAAGCTGCTTGATAAAAAGCGAAACCGGCATGCGGACCTCCTCCCAAATCCATTCAAGTTTTAATTATAGCATGTCCGAAGCCGTTTGTGGAGCGCAGGCAGCCAAAGGAGCATGAAATTTCATATTCCGTTCAATTTTCCGTGTTTCAGATGATCCGCCCCTGATTTGTCCGCATTTTGCGGACGCATTCCGTCTTAAACGGATTTTCTGTAACTCTCATAATTATAAATAATATATAATGCGTTGACATTGTCGTAATTTAATAGTATTCTTGTTAAGATTGTAGTGTAAAGGTCATGCACGGTTTCTCTTAGAACCTATGCTGTTTTTCGCCGTCGGCGGCGCTGTCCCTCCAAATAAATACATGCCGTGCACCCGCGCTTTACATGGATCAGCCCCATTACAAAACTCAACAAACAAAATAGCAGGGAGAGATTTCATCATGGACAACGAATTACACAAAAAATACGGCCTGATGACGGCAATCTGCATGGTTGTCGGCATCGTAGTCGGCAGCGGCGTCTTTTTCAAGGCGGAAAAGATTCTCACCGAAACCGGCGGAAATCTGCCGCTCGGCATCCTCGCCTGGCTCATCGGAGGCGTGATCATGGTGGCATGCGCGTATGCGTTCGCGCTGCTTGCAACGCGTTATGAATACGTCAACGGCATCGTTGATTACGCGGAGGTCACCGTCGGCAAGGGCTATGGCTACTTCGTGGGTTGGTTTATGACGACGGTCTATTATCCCGGCATCACGAGCGTACTTGCATGGGTCAGCGCGCGCTACCTTTCCGTGCTCCTCGGCTTCTCCATCGTAGGCGCCGAATGTATGGTGCTCGCAGGTTTCTTCCTTGTAGCAAGCTATGCACTCAACGCGCTTTCCCCTATACTCGCAGGAAAATTCCAGGTGTCCGCCACCATCATCAAGCTGATCCCGCTGCTGCTGATGGCCGTCATCGGTACCATTGTTGGCCTTGGCAACGGCATGGTTGTGGAAAACTTCACCACCGTTGTGGATGCGAGCAAATCCTCCGGCACGGCGCTGTTCACCGCCGTTGTGGCGACTGCGTTCGCGTTTGAGGGGTGGATTATTGCCACAAGCATCAACGCGGAGCTCAAGGATGCGAAAAAGAACCTGCCCCGTGCGCTCGTACTCGGCACGCTGATTGTCGTGGGCGTTTACATTCTTTATTATATCGGCCTTTCCGGCAGCGTATCCAATGCTGCGCTCATGGAAAGCGGCGAAGCCGGCGCCCGCACCGCGTTTGAAACAATCTTCTCCCGCGTGGGCGGCACGGTGCTCTTCGTGTTCGTCGTCATTTCCTGCCTTGGTACGCTCAACGGGCTGATGCTCGGCTGCACGCGCGGCATGTATGCGCTCGCCGCGCGCCGCCGCGGCCCTGCTCCTGCGATCTTCAAGCAGGTGGATGGCAAAACCAATATGCCCACCAATTCCTCCGTGCTCGGCCTGCTCCTCTGCGCGTTCTGGCTTGTGTATTTTTACAGCGCACAGCTCACCACCCCTTGGTTCGGCCCCATCTGCTTCGATTCCTCCGAACTTCCGATCGTGACGATCTATGCGCTCTATCTCCCCATTTTCTTCATGGCCATCCGCAAGGAGAAGGATTTTTCCCCGGTGAAGCGCTTCGTCGCATTCCCGCTTGCAATCGCGGGGAGCCTGTTCATGATCGTTGCGGCGTTCTTTGCGCATGGGAAGAACGTCTTCTGGTATCTCGTGGTGTTTGCGGCGTTCATGGCCGTGGGCTGGTTCTTCCGCAAAGAAAAGCAGCTTTAAGTTGCTGTGCAGGATAAAAGCCGCATCATGCGGCTTTTTTGCGTGTCGAAAAAATGGCAAACGGCCACTTTTTCGAGTTTTCTCAGCGTTTGCCTCTCGCTTTGCTCGCGGGCGGCAAACGCTGCAACGTGCGAAAACCAAATGGTTTTCATCCGTTCCGGCGTGCGCGCCGCCGGAGCCGGAATGAAGTCAAGGGACTGAGGCCCCTTGACAATCCCCCGGTTTTTCGACAATCTGAAAAGCGGTGTCATGCGGCTTTTTCTTGCGGGATGCACCCGCATCTGCTATCCTTGAAGCAACACAACAACAGGAGGAGTGCACGATATGCCTGAAATGCTGAACAAAAAGAAAGAACGCCCTGCCGAATGGGCGCTTGCTCTGCTCGGCCGCTGTGAATACGCCTGCCTGGGCCTTGCCGATGAGGCGCAGCCTTATTGCGTTCCGGTTTCCCACGTGCTCGTGGATGGGTGCGTTTATTTTCATTCCAACCCTCGCGGCTGCAAGGCGGAGCTTCTTGCGCGGAATCCCCGTGTCTGCCTTACGGCTGTGGCGGATGTGCATGCCATCCCCATGCGTTTCACAACGGAATATTCCTCCGCCATCGCCTTTGGTACGGCGCGCCTTGTGCACGATCCCGCCGAGCGCCGCCGGGCGCTTTCGGCCATTTGCGAAAAATACGCAGCCTCGAATCCGCACCGCGAAGCATGCGCCGCAAACGCAGGCCCGGAAACCGCCGTTTATTGTGTGGAGATCGAATCCATCACCGGCAAACGCAGCGAATAAGAATGGAGGGAACGCGATGAACCGCCGATTCCGCTTTTTACAGAAGCTGGCCTTTTGCCTTACGTGGGCAGGGCTTGTGTGCGGCCTGATCCTGCCCATGCTTTTGGGCGCGTTGGGCATCTCCCCCGCGCTCTGTCTTTCTGGGCCGTATGGAAGGCTGCAGGTGGGGAACGGTTGGCTTCTGACGCTGATCGTTACCGGGCTTGCCCTTCTCTTTTGGGGCGCCGTTTTGCTGCTGCGCTGTTATCGCGCCGCCTGCGACGCGGATGCGGAACCAACGCAGGACGAACCGTAATGCATCCTGCGGGTGCGGCCCGCCATGCGCCGCACCCGTTTTTCTGCCGCTTTGTTTTTCTTTTCCATCTTCCGAACCCGCACACTTGTGGTATACTGTCGCTATGGAAAACAAGAACGCAAAAAAGCCCGCCTCGCGGGTAAAAACCATATTGAAGATCGCCCTCGTCACAGTGCTTGCAGCGCTTTTGCTCGTGGGGCTGCGCTTTGCATACGTCATGTTTGTGGATCCGATGAGCGCCTTCGGCGGGATCCCCACCCCTGCGCCCACCGCTTCCCCTGCTCCTACCGCTGTGCCGGCGCAAACGGAACTACCAACGCCCACCGCTACGCCAACGCCCACCGCTTCCCCCACGCCGGAGCCAACGCCTGTGCCAACGCCCGCGCCCACCTATTCCCCTAGGGAACTTTCGGACCTTTCCTTCATGAAGGACCGGGTCAACATCCTTATGCTCGGTTGGGATCAAAGCCCGGAGCGCACCGTGGAGGGCAGCGGCGTTTATCGGGATGAAGCCAACAATTTCCGCAGCGACGTAATCATGCTGCTCACGGTCAACTTCAGGCGCGGCCGGGCGGATTTGATCTCCATCCCGCGGGATACATTTGCCACCATCTATAACGACAAGGGCGAAAAGTACAGCGAAACCGGCCATTGGAAGATCAACGCCGCCTTCGCCAAGGGCGGAAGTGCGGATGGGGACGGCTTTGCATACGCAATGGAAACCGTTTCCAAACTTTTTGGCGGCATCCCAATCGAATATTATGCCGGCGTGGACATGACGGGGCTTAAGGCCGTTGTGGATGCAATGGGCGGTGTGGATTACGATGTGGATGTGCGCATTGCGCTCAACGGCCGCGTGCTCGAAACCGGCTATCAGCATCTCAACGGGCAGCAGGTGCTTGATTACTGCCGTGCGCGCAAAGGCATCAGCTCGGACGTTGGCCGCAACGACAGGCAGCAGCGGATGCTCTTTGCCGTGTTCAACCAGCTTAAATCCCGCGACCAGCTTCGGAACCTCGTTTCGATCTACACCTCCGTGAAGGGATATGTGAAAACCAACCTTTCCGCAGAGCAGATCGCCGCACTCGGCGCGCTTGGCATGCAGCTTGACGAAAACACGCTCCGCCGCCATACTCTAAGCGGCAAGTATATCGACAATACCTCTTACAGCAACGCAAGCTATTATGTGCTTTCCAATGAAAAGCTTGTTTCGCTGGTGGATAAAATCTTCGGCATCACCATTGAGCCGGACCCACGTGCGGACATCGCGCATGTGGAGGGAGAAAAACAAGCCGCCATCGCCGGGCGGTATGCCATTGGCGCGCAGTACCTGATGACGCTGGCGGAGCAGTCGCGCGGCATCGTGGGCCTGAATTCCGAACTTGGCCTTGCGCTCAAGCGCGGCGCCCGTGCCGTGGATGCGGCGCTTGCGCCGCTCCCCGCGCTCACGGAACGTCCGGCCGGCGTATCCACGGATGTGCCGCTGGACGGGGAGGCCATAAAGGCCGCGACCGACGCGCTACGGGAGGAAATGTTCGCCCTTGCAGACAGCCTTGGCCTGACCCGGGAAACCGCAGACAAATCGCTTCTGCCCAGCGATTTCTACAAAAAGCTGCCACGGAAATAACCGTCGCCCAGCCTTGGGCGGGAAGGAGAATCCATATGCCGTTTGACCCTTGTGTAACCCGCATCATTCCCGAGCTCCACGCATGGCAGGAGCATTTGCACCGCAACCCGGAGCTTTCCTTTGAAGAGTTTGAAACGACCGCCTACTTGGCGGAGCTCCTTTCCGCCATGCCGGGCGTTTCCGTTTCCCGGCCAACGAAGACCGGCCTTGTGGCAAGCATCCGGGGCGAAAAGGATGGGCGCCAAACCGTCCTCGGCGTACGCGGGGATATCGATGCGCTCCCCATCGAGGAGGCGAGCGGCCTCCCCTATGCATCCGTCCGCCCCGGCGTGATGCATGCCTGCGGGCACGACGGCCACACCGCCATGCTCCTTGGCCTTGCCAAGCTCCTTTCTGCGCAGCGCGCGGCCTTTTCCGGCGAAGCGCGGCTCTTTTTCCAGCATGCAGAGGAGCTCCCGCCCGGCGGCGCGGTGGAGCTGGTGCGCGCAGGCGCGGCGGACGGCGTGGACGCCATGCTCGGCCTGCATCTTTCCACGAATTGGCCTACGGGCGTGTTTGGCGTGCGCGCAGGCGTGCTGACGGCAGCGGTGGACCGCTTCGACATCACCGTGAAGGGCAAGGGCGCGCACTGCTCCTTCCCCGAACAGGGCGTCGATGCGATCGTTACTGCGGCACAGCTGATCCTTGCGCTGCAGACCATCTCCGCACGGCGCGTTGCGGCGACCGACCCTGTGATCGTTTCCATCTGCCAGGCAAATGCGGGCACGGCTTATAACATCCTGCCGGACGAGATGACGCTCACCGGTGCGGTGCGCTCCTTCGATCCCGCCGTGCGCGAACGCATCAAAGCGCTGATCGGAGAAATCACCGCCGGCATCACCGCGAGCGCCGGCGCAAGCTATGACTACGTTTGGGATGCCGGCTATGCCTCCGTGTTCAACGATGAAACGCTCACCGCCCTTGCGGAGCAAACGCTGCTTTCCCGCTTCGGCAAGGAGCATATCGACCACATTGGCCCCATCATGCCGGGAGAGGACTTCTATGCGTTCCTTGAAAACCGCCCCGGTTTCTTCGTAGAGCTCGGCTCCCGCTGTTCGGAAAAGGGCTGCGACAGGCCGCACCACAACCCGGGCTACCGGCTCGATCAGGACGCGCTGCCCTACGGCGTGCAATACCTTTACGACATGGCGCTCAAGCTCCTGAATCAATAACCGCGAGGAAACGCATATGGCTGAAATGAAGCTGACCGTCCTCATGGATAACAACACCTATATCGACCGCTATTATCTGGGGGAACCCGCCGCATGCTACCTGCTGGAAACAGGGGAACGCACCATTCTGCTTGACACGGGCTATTCCGCCTGCACGCTTGAAAACGCACGGCGCATGGGGGTTGACCTTTCCCGCGTGACGGATATCGTGCTTTCCCATGGGCATGACGACCACACGGGCGGGCTTCTGCCGTTCCTTTCGGCCTTTCCGCAGCCGGTGCGCCTCTTTGCGCACCCGCATGCGTTTTTGCCCAAGCGCTTTGACGGTCGTTCCGTCGGCGTGCCGTTCGATCCCGCAGCGCTTCCCGCGCATGCGGAACTCCGCCTTTCCCGCGGGCCTGCCGAACTTGCGCCGGGCGTGCTGTTCCTTGGCGAAATCCCGCGCACGAACCCGCTCGAAGCGCCGCCCGTAGGCGAGACGCTGCGCGGCGGTACCTGGGAACCGGACCGCCTGCTGGATGACACCGCCCTTGCCCTTGCAACAAAAAGCGGCCTGTTCCTGCTCACGGGATGCTCGCATGCGGGCATTTGCAACATGCTGCAATACGCCCTTTCCCTCACGGGGGAAACGCGCGTGGCGGGCGTGCTTGGCGGCCTTCACCTGTTTGAGCCCAGCCCGCAGCTCGATTTTGTGCTTGCGCGCCTTGCGCAGCTCGGTGCAAAAACGCTCTATCCCTGCCACTGCACGTCCCTTGCCGTGAAGCACGCGCTGTGCGGCGCCTTCGATGTGCACGAAGTCGGCGTGGGGCTGACGCTTGCGCTGTAGAACAACCGGCGGGAACGCGGAGATCAACGGTGGCGTACTTACTTGGAAATAGCAACATGATATATTGATGACAAGATCGACAGGTTATGATTTACGGAGGAAATTGTACTATGAAACTGATTGAGCCAACGATGGAATACGACCAACAAATACAAGCGTATCGTCAGGAATTCCTTGCATTCGGAGGCTCGATGGACGGATGTGGGTCACTTCGGAAATTCGAGAGAACGCAGGACTGGCTCGATCAGGTAGAATCTCTGAAAAAACCTGAGACAACCCCTTCTCACTGGGTTCCCAGTACGCAATATATTTTCGTGCGGGAATCGGACGACAAAGTGGTCGGCACGATTCAAATCCGGCATTATTTCAATGAATTTCTGGAAAAATATGCCGGTCATATAGGATATTCCGTATGCCCCAGCGAACGGAGGAAGGGTTATGCAACGCAGATGCTGAAAAGCGTGCTGCCCGAATGCAAAGCGCTCGGAATAAAAAGGGTTCTGATTTCCTGCGTGCAAGGCAATGAAGGCAGTAAGAGAACCATTTTAAACAATGGCGGGGTCTACGAGTCAACAGTCTATGAGCCAAAAGAAGAGGTATATTTGGAACGATACTGGATTGATCTCTCAAATTGATAAATTTGGGCTGATCGAGACGATTTAAGGTGATGAAACGCGCCAAAGGGGCTGTAGCTTTTTCGTTTTGCTACAGCCCCGAACTGTTTTATGAAGCTTGCCCTAAAGCGGCAGTTTTTGTTGCTGCGCTTCACGCTTCAATCTCGAAAGAGCTTCCCGCCGTACCGTTCCAGCACATAAAGAAGCGGCATGCCGAGGCCGTAGCATGCAATCGCCTGCCCTGCGCCCACATAGGCCGAACCCGCAAGGTACGTGACCTCGCCCGGCAAATACACAAGCGTCATCAGCGCACCCACGATGAGCGCATTCACCACAACCGCAGGCAGCGGCGCAAGCCACTTGGAAAACCCACGCTTTTTGAACCAACGCGTCAGCAGCGCGGCGAGCAGCGTCGCCAAACTCCCGAACACCACATCATAAAGCACCGCTCCGCCTGCGAGGTTGGCCACAAGGCAGCCAATGAAAAGCCCCGGCACGGCTGCAGAGGTGAAAAACGGAAGGATGCAGAGCGCTTCGGAAACACGCACCTGCATCAACCCGAAGCTGATGGGAGCGGCCGCAAGCGTCAGCGCCGCATAAAGCGCCCCGATCAGGGCGCCTTGTACAAGCTTTTTTGTTGTCATCGCCGGTTTATTTGGTTTCCAAATATGCGTTCAGCTTCTCCACGAGCTCATCCACATTGATGCCGTGCACCGCGCACGCCTGCTCAAGGTCCTCGCCGCTCGCCATTACGCAGCCAAGGCAATGCATGCCGCTTTCCTGAAGAATGTCCGCCGTGCCGACATCCACGCGCAGAATCTGCTCAATGGTCATGTTCTTGTTGATCATGGGTATATTCCTCCGTATCGGTTTTTTATAGTCTCTGCGTCCGTTTCCCATATCATGCGGCGGACGCTGTGGGCATTGTACCACATCATACCCGGCGGTTCAACGCATTTTGCCACTTTTTTCTGAAATCAGCATTGCGCCGGAAAGCGGCGGAAGGACAAGGTTCAGCGTCCCTTCGCTGCATGTGATGCGCATGCCCGTGATCGCCTCCGTATACGCGGGGGCAAGGAACATGCGCGCCCCATCCGGCCCGCGCTGGAACGCTTCTGCCGCAACCGTTACGCGTTCCGCACGCTCCGAGCGGTTCACAAGCGTCAGTGCGCTTTCCCCGCCTGCGGTGCGCAGGATTGCAAACAGCTCCGGCGTGAGCGCCGCAAAGCCGCATGCGCCTTCAGAAAGTGCCTTTGAAGCGCGCCGCGCCGCAGCAATGCGGCGGTATTGCGCAAGCTGCGCCTCGTCCTCCGCACCCCAGGGGTACGGTGCGCGGCAAAACGGATCAGCCATGCCGAACATGCCAATCTCATCGCCATAATAGGTGCAAGGTACGCCCGGATGCGAAAACAGCAGCATCTGCGCAAGCGCAAGGCGCGCCTTGCCGCGCGCCGCTGCATCCGGGCTCAGGCGGAACTTGGCCTGTTCCTCCCGCGTGAGCGCATCCCGGTGCGGCGCACCGCCGAGCACCGTTGCGATGCGCGGCGTGTCGTGGCTGCCGAGCAGGTTCAAGCAGGCATCGTAAAATGGTTTCGGATAGTTTTCCCGAAGCGCGAAAAGCCGCGCTGCAAGGCCGTTTGCATCCGTGCGGTACAAAAAGAAATCGCAAAGCGCGTCCCGCAGCGGATAATTCATCACGGAATCAAGCTCCGCGCCGTCCACATAGGCCCGCCGTGCGCCGAAGCCTTCTTTGTTGGAAGCGTCATCCCACACCTCGCCCAGAAGCAGCCCCTCCGGATCAATTGCTTTGAGCCGCGCGCGCAAAAAAGCGATGAATTCATCCGGCAGCTCATCTGCTACATCCAGCCGCCAGGAGGTGAGGCCGAACGACGCATAATGCGAGAGCACCCCCGCAACAAACTCCATGTAGGAGGGCGTAAGCTCGTTGACCTCAGGCAGCGTCGGGAATCCCCACCAGGCGCGGTAGCTGTCCGGCCAGGCGCGGAAATCATACCATTCAAAATACGGCGATTCTCTGGATTGATACGCACCGGGCCCCGGATAACGGCCATAGCGGTTGAAGTACACGCTGTCGTCCCCCGTGTGGGAAAACACCCCATCGAGAATGATGCGCATCCCCGCCTCCTTCGCCGCCGCAACGAGCATGCGGAGATCGTCCTCATCCCCCAGCACGGGGTCGATGCGCAGATAGTCCGACGTGTTGTAGCGGTGGTTTGTGGGCGATTCAAAGATCGGGTTCAGATACAGGCAGGTTAC
>ULWN01028549.1_pt1 | contig 27381 bp, 20 predicted proteins | sample 1960371 | NCBI WGS metagenome assembly ULWN01 (sample SAMEA4835813, study PRJEB28245) | human gut metagenome | biome: gut microbiome; material: fecal sample | place: Denmark | collected 2008 | reverse complement strand
TTTACGCCGATATTTTTAAGCCTTGCGAGCAGTTTTTCCGAAGATGTACCTTCCTCCGCAACTCCCGTTAAATCACCTTTCACATCGGCCATAAACACCGGAACACCGATTTCCGACAATGACTCCGCCAGCTTTTGCAGCGTAACGGTTTTACCCGTCCCCGTTGCGCCAGTAATCAGCCCGTGACGATTCGCCATTCCCGGCAATAAAAACAGTTCTGTGTCCGACGTGCGGGCAATTAACAGGGGTTCGCTCATGAGATATCCTCCAGTTTCCTGCCTGGAGTATAGGCACGGTTAAAAAGTTTTCACCACTAAATTCAGCCGATTGCGAGATATCTTAAAGGCTTGGCAGAAGCGATCCGGCAAAGCCTCCTCGATTCATAATTGTCGGCGCCGCACCTTGCCTGAAGTTGAGCTGATTACAGCGAATAAAGGTGTCACAATAGCCACTGCCATGCGCCGTCCTTTGACCTACCTGCAAACCTTTATTCTGCGCGGCGCTACCCAAGGCAGCCACGCGACCAATCGCCTTATGTCCGGCAAGCAACGGATATTGTGAAATCCCTATTCGTTATCGATCATCGACATGCTTTTGTCGCTCTCTGGTGTTGCCCGGGAAGTGTAGAGCATGGCTGGGTGGGGCCTGGAGTGTGACAAAGGTTACATATCGCTGAAGGCAATGCTGAAATTTTCAGCACTTAGCGAGGCAGGCACAAGCTGGCGCTTGCATGGTGGCGCGTGACAGGTATAATTCACAACGTTTTCCGCATACCTCTTCAGTGCCGAAGTGGCGAAATCGGTAGACGCAGTTGATTCAAAATCAACCGTAGAAATACGTGCCGGTTCGAGTCCGGCCTTCGGCACCAAAAGTATGTAAATAGACCTCAACTGAGGTCTTTTTTTATGCCTAAAATTCAGTATTTATCTACCTTTCCAGATATATTAACTCTCTCAAGGTCAACTGATATCAACGTACATCTACCAACACATGTTGGTACAGATGATGGTATTTCCGGTTCGATAATGCTTGTACCAACAGGGAGGGAATACGCATGGCATTAACAGATCTCAAAGTCAGAACAGCCAAGCCAGCGGATAAGCAATATAAGCTGACTGATGGTGGCGGTATGCATCTGCTTGTCCATCCAAATGGTTCTAAGTACTGGCGTTTGCAGTACCGTTATGAGGGAAAGCAAAAGATGCTAGCACTTGGGGTTTATCCTGAAATCACACTAGCGGATGCTAGAGTGCGTCGTGACGAGGCGCGTAAGCTGCTTGCGAATGGCGTCGATCCGGGAGATAAAAAGAAAAATGATAAGGTTGAACAGAGTAAAGCACGGACCTTTAAAGAAGTCGCGATCGAGTGGTATGGCACCAATAAAAAGTGGTCAGAAGATCATGCCCATCGTGTGCTAAAAAGTCTGGAAGATAATCTTTTTGCAGCGCTTGGTGAACGTAATATTGCTGAGTTAAAAACTCGAGATTTATTAGCACCTATTAAAGCCGTGGAGATGTCTGGACGTCTTGAGGTGGCTGCTCGTCTTCAACAGCGTACTACAGCCATCATGCGCTATGCAGTGCAAAGTGGGTTAATTGATTATAACCCGGCACAAGAGATGGCTGGGGCGGTTGCTTCCTGTAATCGACAACATCGTCCCGCGCTTGAATTAAAGCGCATCCCTGAGTTGCTTACAAAAATAGATAGCTATACTGGTAGGCCGCTAACCCGATGGGCGACAGAACTTACTTTGCTGATCTTTATTCGGTCCAGTGAGCTGCGTTTTGCTCGTTGGTCAGAGATCGATTTCGAAGCGTCTATATGGACTATCCCACCGGAGCGGGAGCCTATTCCTGGAGTGAAACATTCCCATAGAGGCTCAAAAATGCGTACAACGCATCTAGTGCCTCTTTCAAGGCAAGCCCTTGCAATTTTAAAGCAGATAAAACAGTTTTGTGGGGCTCATGACTTGATATTTATTGGTGATCACGATTCGCACAAGCCCATGAGTGAGAATACAGTAAATAGTGCGTTACGGGTCATGGGGTATGATACAAAAGTTGAGGTCTGTGGTCATGGTTTCCGAACAATGGCCTGTAGTTCATTGATCGAATCAGGTTTGTGGTCTCGTGATGCTGTTGAACGTCAGATGAGTCACATGGAGCGAAATTCAGTGAGGGCTGCGTATATCCATAAAGCAGAACATCTGGAAGAACGTCGACTGATGCTACAGTGGTGGGCTGATTTTCTGGATGCGAACCGGGAGAAGGGTATCAGTCCGTTTGACTATGCAAAAATTAACAATCCATTAAAATAGTAAGCAGTCCGGGCTGATTGCCCGGACTGCTTTAACTGATTATTTTTCTTTGTAAATGATGACGAAGATTGATGTTCTGGCAAGTTACCCCGGCGTCCATTAAAGTCCCTTCGTCATGTTCTTCAGGCTATTTATGACTGTGATTAGCACCAGGAATATCTGGTTTCCATGAGAGCAGGTAATAACCCCCGGTGTTTTCGGCTGTTCTGGTATCCTTGTCCAACACAGGCAGTCATTATAAACGGTAAAAAATGTATTCACTGTTATGAAATCAATAGTCCTGATGACGTACTGCTGAATGTGCTTGTGTTCTGAACCTTGTACAACCAGTACATTTGATATCGAATTATAAACAAAACATTGCATCCAACTTTTTCAATATGGACAATAGTTGTCCATATGGTGGTTTTATATTCGATAAATCAATGGATTTCATTGAGTCACAGGACTGGTAATGGATGAAAATGCTTTAGGGTTTACCTCATACTGGCGCAACTCGCTTGCGGATGCTGAGTCAGGAAAGGGCAGTTTTGAACGGAAAGACGCCAAAAATTTCACTCACTGGCATGGGATAGCGGCGGGACGTCTTGACGAAGCGATTGTCAGTAAATTTTTTAAGGGAGAAAAAGACGATGTCGAAACGGTCGATGTCGTCTTGCGCCCAAAAGTTTATTTCCGGTTACTGCAGCATGGTAAGGACCGTTCTGCAGGTGCGCCTGATATTGTTACCCCGATAGTGACGCCAGCCTTGCTAAGCCGTGAGGGTTTTTTATATCCGACGCCAGCGACCTCCATTCCCAGAGACCTGCTTGAACCTTTGCCAAAAGGAGCATTTTCGATTGGTGAGATTGGGCAGTATGACAAATACAAGACGACCCATACCACGTTCTCTATCAACTTTGATGACAGCGTTGATAAGACTGCCGAAACGGATGAAGAACGGGAAGCACGATATGCCGCCTTGCAGCAGGAGTGGCGTCAATATCTGTATGACTCAGAGAGGCTACTGAAGAGCGTTGCCGGCGACTGGATTGAAAAACCTGAGCAATATGAACTCGCTGAGCACGGTTATATTGTTAAAACGGCTCAATCTGGCGGTGCCAGTTTCCATATCCTTTCTCTTTATGATCACCTGCTTGTTTGCAATAAGGATGTGCCGCTCTTCAATCGCTTCGCCTCGCGAGAGGTTCATGCTGCAGAGTCTTTGCTGGCCCCTGGAGCAAAATTCAGCGACAGGCTTGGACACTCCGGAGATAAGTTTCCGCTGGCAAAGGCTCAGCGCGATGCCTTAAGCCATTTTCTGGATGCTAGACATGGCGATATCCTTGCTGTTAATGGCCCTCCGGGAACCGGAAAAACCACGCTGGTGCTTTCTATCATCGCCACGCAGTGGGCCAGAGCAGCTCTCGAAAAATCTGAGCCTCCGGTTATTATCGCGACTTCAACGAATAACCAGGCTGTAACGAACATTATTGAGGCATTCGGGAAAGACTTTTCGCAAGGTTCAGGTGCGATGGCCGGGCGATGGTTGCCAGAGCTGAAAAGTTTCGGCGCTTATTTTCCCTCAAGCAGCCGTAAAGCTGAAGCAGCCAAAAAATATCAAACTGAAGATTTCTTCAACCAGGTTGAGTCAAAAGAGTATGTAGAAGATGCACTGCTGTTTTATCTCGAGAAAGCTAAGGCAGCTTTTCCTGAAAAAGAGTGTTCATCCCCTGAAAAGGTCATTGAACTCCTGCATGGTCAGTTGGCAGCAAAATCCGAGCAACTGATAAGACTGAACGCAACATGGCAAACGTTAAGCCAGGTACGGGCTGCGCGTGAGCTTATTGCTAACGACATTGAGCAATATCTCGATAATTTAAATAAATTACTTTCCGGACAAGAACAAAAAATCACTCTACTGAAAAGTGCTAAAACGGAATGGAAAAAATATCGCGCCGGTGAATCACTGATCTATTCATTATTTTCCTGGCTCCCGGCGGTTCGTAGTAAGCGACAGTTCCAAATACAGCTGTTTCTCGAAGATAAATTAGGCGCGCTGATTGCAGGAAATCAGTGGTCTGATCCTGAAACTATCGAACGTAATATTGATGAGCTACTCAATTCCGCTGAGTGCGAGCAAACAACATACCGGAAGCAGATTGACTCCGCCCATGAAATCTTTCTTAAAGAACAGCAGGCGGTTCAGGAGTGGCAGAGGCTGGCACTTGATTTAGGGTATGAGGGCGACGAGGAACTGAGCTTCTCACAGGCCGATGAACTGGCTGATACACAGATTCGCTTCCCTGCATTTTTACTGACGACTCACTACTGGGAAGGTCGTTGGTTGATGGATATGGTCAGTATTGATGATCTGCAGGAAGAGAAGAAGAAAAAAGGCGCTAAAGGGGTAACCGCCCGTTGGCAACGTCGAATGAAACTCACTCCATGTGTGGTGATGACATGCTATATGCTGCCCGGCAATATGCAGATAAGTGAGCACAAAGGACAACGTAAATTCGAGAAAAGTTATTTGTATGATTTTGCCGATTTACTCATTGTCGATGAAGCCGGGCAGGTGCTTCCTGAAGTGGCTGCTGCCTCGTTTGCATTAGCTAAGAAGGCATTAGTGATTGGCGATACGGAGCAGATCCCGCCAATATGGAGTATTGCTCCCGCGATTGATGTCGGTAACATGCTTGCGGAAAAAATTCTGTCTGGCAGTACGCAAGAAGAGATTACCGAGAAATATACGGCAATCGCAGACCTTGGTAAAAGTGCCGCATCTGGCAGCGTTATGAAAATAGCGCAGTTTGCTTCGCGCTATCAATATGATCCCGAACTGGCTCGTGGTATGTACCTATATGAACACCGCCGGTGCTTCGATAATATTATTGGATACTGTAATACGCTCTGCTATCACGGTAAGTTGTTGCCTAAAAGAGGGCGCGAAGAGAGTAATTTAATGCCCGCAATGGGTTATCTCCATATTGATGGTAAAGGAGAGCTGGCAAGTAGTGGAAGTAGATATAATTTGCTTGAGGCTGAAACGATAGCGGCCTGGTTGGCAGAGAACCAGCAAAATATTGAAGCGCATTACGGCAAATCGCTTCATGAAGTTGTCGGTATCGTGACGCCTTTTAGCGCGCAGGTATCCACTATCAAACAGGCGCTGGGTAAACAAGGTATCAGTACGGGCGCGAATGAAAAGTCGCTCACAGTGGGCACCGTGCACTCTCTTCAGGGAGCGGAAAGAGCGATTGTTATATTCTCGCCAGTCTATTCAAAACATGAAGATGGCGGGTTTATTGATAGCGATAACAGCATGCTGAATGTTGCAGTCTCCCGTGCGAAGGATAGCTTCCTGGTCTTCGGCGATATGGATCTGTTTGAGATCCAGCCTCCCTCATCTCCGCGGGGATTACTGGCAAAATATCTCTTTGAGTCAGAGAAGAATGCGCTCACTTTTGATTATAAAGAGCGTAAGGATTTAAAAACTTCCGAGGCCAAAATCTACACACTCCATGGTGTGGAGCAGCATGATAATTTCCTGAATCAGACGTTTGAAAATACCGATAAACACATCACGATAGTTTCTCCATGGCTGACCTGGCAAAAGCTGGAGCAAACGGGTTTTCTTGATTCCATGATTGCGGCGTGTTCACGTGGTATTAACGTCACGATAGTCACTGACAGAAGCTACAACACTGAACATAAAGATTTTGAGAAGCGAAAAGAGAAGCAGCAGAACCTTAAAGCGGCGCTGGAGAAACTGAATGCGCTGGGTATTGCTACAAAGCTGGTAAACCGTGTTCATAGCAAAATTGTTATTGGTGATGATGGTTTGCTGTGCGTGGGATCGTTCAACTGGTTTAGCGCAACGCGAGAAGCGCGATATGAACGATACGATACCTCAATGGTTTATTGCGGTGATAACCTGAAGGGTGAGATTGAGGCTATTTATAATAGTCTTGAGAAGCGTCAGGTTTAGAGCAGGAATGGTGAGTAGCCATCTTATCGATCGTTTTCGAGCGTAAGATGGCTGAATGGAATAGCTATTATTGCACAGTCCTTAATTATAACATTCATACCAACATGATTATCTTCTGTCCGGAAGAATCAAAGGCTGCGGTTTCAGACTGTCTGCCGGCACATTTTTCTCTCCGTTAAAAACCATAACGGGTTCATTATCTTCGTCTGTCAGCGGATTGAATGGCGGTATATTTTCGGTACGAATACCGGTCAGCCACTGAAAAATGCCTGCGAAATGACGGGCACTGATTTTCCTGCTGACGGACTGATGAGACGTGATGTCACTGGCGGTAATAATCAGGGGAACGCTGTAGCCTCCCTGCACATGACCATCATGATGAACAGGATTAGCACTGTCGCTGACCGACAGCCCATGGTCAGAAAAGTAAAGCATGGCAAAGTGACGGGAATGCCGGCGAAGGATATCATCAAGCTGACCGAGAAAGTTATCCAGTTTACTGATGCTGGCGAGGTAACAGGCAACCTTTCGGGGATACTGCTCCAGGTAATGATTCTGCCAGGAGTGAAGCCGATCACACGGGTTCGGATGAGACCCCATCATGTGCAGGAAAATCACCTTCGGAGTGGATGTATCTGCCAGCGCACGTTCTGTTTCCTGTAACAACAACATGTCATCCGTTTTACGGGAAGCAAAGCTGCCTTTCTTGAGGAAAACAGTATGGTCCGCATCAGAAGCAATAACAGAGATGCGTGTGTCATGCTCTCCCAGTTTTCCCTGATTGGATATCCACCATGTGCTGTATCCTGCTTTTGCTGCCAGCGCCACCACGTTGTTGCCGGAATCAGGGTTCTGCTCATAGTCATAAATCAGTGTCCGGCTCAGGGAAGGTACGGTACTGGCTGCTGCCGATGTATAGCCGTCAATAAATAAACCGGGAGCAGTATTCAGCCACGGTGTGGTTGGCCCTGGATAGCCATATACCGACATATAATCCCTGCGCACACTCTCACCAGTGACAATCACAATTGTGTCATATAACGGTGTTCCCGGCAGGATTTTCCAGTTGTCAGCCCCGTGCTGACTCAGTTGTTTATAATGCTGTATTTCACGTAATGTGTCAGTTGTCCCCACAACAGTTCCTTTAACCATCCGCAACGGCCAACTGTTTACTGAGCATAATACGAATAGCAGCAGTGCCATCCCGTTACGGTGACCACGGTGATGTGTCCGCCAGAAAATCACCATGAATACCAGAATCGCGGCACTGACCAGAAAATGATAAACAGGAATCATCCCGGTAAACTCCGCTGCCTCATCAGTTGTGGTCTGCAACAACGCGACAATAAAACTGTTGTTGATTTTACCGTACGTCATACCGGCAGGCGCATACAGTGCACAACAGAACAGAAATAACAGCGCTGTAATGGATGTGAGGGTATTTCTGTGTGCAAGGAGCAGAAGAAGGAACAGCAGCAACACATTCCCGGTGGCATTCTTCTCAGTGTATCCGCATGCAATTGTGGTTATGACAGAAACAACAAAAAAGAATAAAAACAATAAAATCCGGGGTGTATTGCCCGGACAAAACAGTTTTCTGATATTCATCGGAATATATCGGTAATATTATTATAAAGGGAATAAGATAATAAAAACCATAAATCTCCTGTGAAACAAATAACCCTGCGGTATATTACTGCAGGGTATTTCTGTTTAGTTGCAGAAGATATATAAATATCTTAATTACTGAATATGTGTAATTATCGCTCAGGAGCAGTGTCGTCAGAAGTTATAAGTCACACCAAACATGATGTCGTGACTTTTAACGTCAGCCTCTGATTTATATTTATCCCCTTCTGCATCCTTGTAAGACAGGGAGGATTTACCAGCATCCAGATAGCGATAGCTGAGGTCAAGAGCGATATCCGGGGTTATGTCATAGCGAACACCGGCCCCAATGCTCCATGCGAAATTGTTATCATATCCCGAGTAATGCAACGCAGAAATATCGCTCACCTCACCAGATTTATTCCAGGAGGTATCAGTATATGTTGCCTTATGATGTATCCGTGCATAACCCAGTCCAACAGACACCCATGGAGTGAATGCACTGCTGTTTCTGAAGTCATAATACGTATTCACCATCAGGGTATTCACACTGAGCCTGTTCTGTGTGTCTTCCCGACCACCATCCCCCATCGGAGAATGCCATGTATCCAGTGTATAATGGGAGTCTGCAGCTCCGCGGCCATAGAATTCCACTTCCGTGCGCACAGGAACATTGTAATGTTGATAAAAATCATAGCCCACCGCAAGACCTGCACCAAATACAGTATCGTTTTTATCACCGCCCTTATACTTATAAACATCATCCCCAAAGTCCTGACGGAAGCGCTGGTCAGTCTGAGTCACAACCGAAGCACCAGCTTTACCGGTCACATAAAAGCCTGTTTTACCCCTATCAGCCAGAGCCTGGGCTGAAAATACGCCCGCCATAGCAAGCGCTGAAACAACAATAACCTTTTTCATTTCAATCATCTCCGTTGGTTCTTACCCGCACGATAAAGAAGGTTGCTTATTTTAAAACCATGCAAAAGACAGGGTAAAAAGAGAAAATTCGATCGAATCGATCGACAAAACCGATCATGCATGATGAAGATTTCTTATCGAAGACATGAAAATGGTAAGGAATGGTTTAAGAGGTAATTGCAACGGCATGGAAGTATTGAGACCAGAACAGCACGAGATAAAGCGGCTGAACGTCAGATGAGCCACATGGACGTAACTCAGCGCAGGCCGCGTATAATCCATAAAGCGGAATATCTGGATGAGCGGATGAGCGTAAGCTGATGTTGCAGTGGTGGGTCGATTTTCTGGATGCCAATCGGGAAAGAGCGATTACGCCGTTTGACTATGCGAAGATCAATCGGGGTAATGGCGAGTGAGTTGAATGCCGTTACTCCTTGGCTGATGTTTAAATTTAAAAGACCAACCAGACCGCTTAGGACTGGTTGGTCGCTGTATTTCATCTGCCAGGTACAGAGCCGTCAGGCAAAAAGGATGTCTGCAATAATGCCTTGAATATACATATAGTTGCGAGCATCATCGCAAACATATGCTCATGAATTCTTCAACGCAATGACCTCTGACAAAATCCTAAAGCAAGCGATATCAAATATCACCATCTGGCGCAAAGGTGAACAACGTGCGCCACATAAGCCATTATTGCTGCTGTACGTTCTCTCACACTATCGGCAGGGTCATGGTCGCCTGTTTAACTATGCTTCTGAAATCTACGAGCCCCTGTTGGATCTCCTGGAACGTTATGGGCCGCAGCGCCGTGACCAGCGCCCGGACATGCCGTTCTGGCGTCTGAAGGGCGATGGCTTCTGGGAACTACATTACGCGGAACTGTGCTCAACCAGTGGTAACACTGAGCACGCAGTTCATCCGTCAGGCGTGGTGCACCGTAACGCTGTTTTGACCGGGTAAAAGCCGCGAGGACAACGCTGTGCAGGAAATCGTCCGCATCCCCATAACGGTCAAACATCGTGGCGTTGACATTGTGCATCTGTGCCAGTAAACCGCAATTTAACTCCTCTTTCCCGATCTCCATACATTCGCTGCCAGCCAAGCTACTGCGGAACGCCACTGTTATTGCCTGATTCAGCAGCTATTTGGTATCCGCGCGTAGTCCCAGTGTCGTAAGCGGCTCGCCAGAACTGAGTGGTCAGCTCAACTTTTCAGGGTAACAGGTCGCGCATCCTGACGGGAGCAACCCGCAAAATGCCGACATACCATCTCTGATACGCTCATCAGGGGGAGTATTGTTCTGACAGCGGCAGGTCCACAGGGACAAAACTGTAAATCACTTCTTCATAGGAATGCCCTTACGTTGCTGATGAAGGCATGGCTAACACCACGGTGTATTAATCAACGGGGAGCAAGTCAGATTGGCTTCACTATCTTGGGAAATAATGAGTGCATCGAGAGATGAGCAGCGTCAAGACTCGGACTTCCTTCATTTTCATTTAAAACTTACACCTAAGATATAGAAGTTCTATGAATTAATTGACATAAATTACCACTCACTATGATCATATCGTATAAGATTCTTGACTGAGGAATGAGCAATGGCAGTGAGTATCGCGGAATATTTAGGTCAAAGAACAGATGTAGACCAACAGATTGTTCCCGTTGCAAAAGGTACGCAAATACAATGCCCTTTTATGGATCGAACCTGTGACAAAGCAAGTAAGGTCAAAAATCCTACACCTCCTGTATGCAGTGTCCGCAAACCAGATGGAACTGTTTGGATAGTTTGCGAACATCGGCTATGTTCTACTCGCCAGAAAAAGACAGTCATTGTAAATGGTCGTAAAAAACAAATTGAAAATATTTTGGTTGAACATCAAAGAGATATATTACGGAAAGTAGCAAAACTCATTTATCAGGATCCTGAATTACAGGATTCAGAAATTGGTGTAAGAAGAGAAGTCAATATTCCTTTACCAGATTCTGATAATAGCTACCATGCAGACTATGTAATGAGAAATTTTTCGGGTAGGGGAAGAGTTGATGAGGTCCTGCTTGAGATGCAAGGTGGTGGAGAAACAAGTAGCACTGGAGAAATTACTCGACATATCGCTGCATGGGCTGATCTTGAGTTTCCTACTAATGAAATTCTAAGACAACCTGTAGCAGCAAATACTATCGAAACAAACGCATGGAGACGACAGCAAGAACAATTTCTTGTCAAAGGGAATGTTGTCGATCAAACCGGAGGGAAAATCGTTTTTGCTGTCGGTAGCTTACTCTATGACTATTTACACAGACGTTTTAGGAATGCAAATCTCAGAGATCTGAAAGCCCATAACTGGACATTATGTATTTTAGCTTTCAAGGAAGATACATCGGATGAACCACGTCCAGGGCCGATCCCGTTAATCATTGATGACTCAAAAACACTATTCACCAATTATTCAACATTTGTAAGATTTCTAACAGATCAGGGCGCACCACGCCCTGAACTATTCGAAGGATCATTTTTACGTTTAGATAATAGTTCTGTTACGATAATGCCTCGTTGAGCACCTGCTGATCTACAAGGACAATTCTTTTTCCTAACCATTCAACAATAGGGACCGCGACAGCGTTCCCTACTGCTCTGAATCGATTAGAGTCCAGTTCTCGGGAAATCCCTGTAGACGCTCGTACTCGGAAGGCAGCATCCGGCGCACATACAGCATCTGAACTTCCTCTTGAGTCAAGAGTGTAGGTTTCTCCATCGTTCCTGTATCCTTTTGCTTGAGGTCCTGCGGTTGCTTTTCGTCCAATACTTGCATGCTGGATAGAATAGATATCTGCTTTTGATAGGCCTGTAGCAGAGGCTCCGGAAGCATTTGCCCTCTCTCCTTGGCCCTGTTTATCAACGATTCTAGTTGCTCCGGGTTCAAAAAGGACTCGAGCGGAGCGCATGTCTCCAAGACTTGCGACAATGTACACTCTTCTTCTACGCTGGGGTGTTCCAAAGTATTTTGCATCCAATACTCTCCACGAAACGCCATACCCGAATTCGACCAACGTATCGATGACAACTTTGAAGTCTTGTCCATTGTGGCTGTTGAGCAGTCCGGGAACATTTTCAATAATAAGCCATTCAGGCTTTCTTTCTTCGATGAGTTTTGCATATGTATAAAATAAGCCGCTTCGGGCCCCTTCTAGACCTTTCCGCTTTCCTTGGTTAGCTGACGACACATCCTGGCAAGGAAAACCACCACACCAAACGTTGCTCTCTGGGATCTCATCAGCATTAAGTCGTGTAATATCAGTATGTAGTGGAACTTTTGACCAATTCTTTCTAAGTACTTTCTGGCAAAATTTGTTGATTTCGCATTGGAAAACAACTTCCATCCCCGCTTTCTCAAGACCAAGATCGAATCCACCAATCCCTGCGAAAAACGAGGATACCTTGTACTGTTTCAGTGGTTTCTTTTTCATATCGGCTTTTTCATCACTTTTTGAACCAAGGATCCTAACGGAAACCAGCCCCGATGGCCACCTTTTTTCTAATTAAAGCCACTTTCTTGGTATCCAGGCATTGATTATGAAATAAACTAACTGTAATTATATACAGTATATTTTAAATGCCAATAAAAGTGTACTTCTTTGCGAAAAGCCTTCTAATTTGACTAGACTTTCGCATAGTCAAACGGGCTAATCCCTTTCTCGCGACTTACATCCAGAAAATCCACTCACCATTGCAACATCAGTCGCTGCATCTTTCAAATGTTCCACTTTATGGATATAAGCAGCCCGTACTTTTTTACGTTCCTGATGACTCATCTGACGTCCAACCACTCGCGGGACTGACCTGCTCCCTGTTGATTAATACACCGCGATGTTAGTAATGTCTTCATAAGCTACATGAGGACATCCCATGAAGAAGCGTTTTTCCGACGAACAGATCATCAGTATCCTCCTCGAAGCTAAAGCCGGGGTTTCTGCCCGTGAGCTCTGCCGCGCATTGGATCAATGAGCCTTTGAGCATAGTGTCGAGTTGCGTTTAATCCAGCCGGGCAAGCCAACGCAGAACGGATTTATTGAGAGCTTTAACGGACGATTTCGCGATGAATGCCTGAATGAGCACTGGTTCAGCGATATCGTTCACGCTAGGAAAGTGATTAATGACTGGCGGCAGGATTATAACGAGTGTCGGCCACATTCAGCACTGAATTATCAGACGCCATCAGAGCTTGCAGCACTATGGCGAAATGGAAAATGTGAAGGTAACCAAACCGACATTACTAACTGATAATTGTATCTAATACTGGGGCAGGTCAGGATTGTCAACGACGGATGAAAAGTGGTTCTTCCGCAACTTGGGTGGAAGAAAATGGATGAAACTTTCTGGTGAACTGAACCGCCCCGGAAATCCTGGAGAGTGTTTTATCTGTGAACTCAGGCTGCCAGCTCATCATTTCCGATGGAAGCATAATACGCTTTTTCTGCCTCTGACGGAGGGATGTGGCCCAGCCTTACCAGTAAGCATCGATTGTTATACCAGTCCACCCACGTGAGTGTGACCAGTTCCACTTCTGCACGGTTTTTCCAGCTCTTACGGTGTATTACCTCCGCTTTGTAAAGACCATTGATGCTCTCCGCCATCGCGTTGTCATGCGGGCCACCTGTACTTCCTGTTGATGCCAGCAGTTTTGCTTCTTTTAATCGCTCCGTATAGGCCAGTGACACATACTGAGAGCCTTTATCGCTGTGATGGATGGTGCCGGACGGACGACGGGCCCACAACGCCTGCTCCAGCGCATCCAGCACGAATGTCGTTTCCATGGGCGATGATACCCGCCACCCCACGATGTATCCGGCAAACACATCAATGATGAACGCCACATAGACGAAGCCCTGCCATGTGCTGACGTAAGTAAAATCAGCCACCCACAGCTGGTCAGGACGTTCTGCCACGAACTGACGGTTTACGCGGTCACCTGCGGCAACGGTTTTCCGGCTGACGGTAGTGCGGACCTTTTACCCCAGAGAACACCGACAAGCCCCATAACCGCCATGAGACGTGCACAGTGCATCTGGCCACTCTGATACCTTCCCGAAACAACTGACGCCAGACTTTACGCACATCGTATACGCACGGTATCTTTTTCTTCAGCCAGTCATCACGCTGCGCACGGGCATTGCGTTTATCAGGATGATGTCGCTGTTGCTGACAGTGGTAATACGTTGACGGGGCAATATGCAGTTCACTGCATACCGGTCCGATCCCGTACTGCTCACGCGACTTATCCAGCAGTGGCATTATTTTTTCCAGGGGCGGTCGAACTCCGCCTTCGCAAAATAAGTGGAAGCCTGGCGAAGGATATCGTTACTGCGGCTCAGTTCACGATTTTCACGTTCCAGCTCTTTCAGACGCTGACGTTCAGTGGTGGTGAAACCACCATCACCGCCCCCAATATCCTGCTCATGCTGGAGTACCCAGACGTGCAGAGTCTCCGGTGTACAGCCAATCTTAGGGGCAATAGAACAAATTGCTGTCCATTGTGAGTCATATTCGCCCTGACTTTCCAGAACCATACGAACTGCCCGTTGACGGACTTCGGGGGAAAAACGTGTATTTTTAGTCATCCTGTTTACCTCTTTCTCAGGGAGTTTAGTCTCCAGGATTTCCGGGGCGGTTTAACGTTTATAACAACTCCGACCATTCAAAATGGCCGGCGGGGTATAAATCCCTATCAATTTAACATTATCTCATTTGACATGAATAACGCCGTTTATCTATTTGTTGCCCTTTAGCTAGTTCATAGCAACCTAGAAAAATTTATTCGTTGCAATATAAATGCTACTTGCGTAGCGATAAAATTGCCCGTGCGGTTTCAGCACGGTTATAGATCTGCATTTTTTTTATTGCAGCATCCACATCTTCACCGCTTTTCTTATTCAGTTTAATCAGAAACTCAACAGGTAATAGCGAAGCTAAATTTTCAAATTTTGATTCAGACCAAGTAATGGTTGCAACAGCCCCTTCAGTTCGCTTAATCATTAGTTTTTTAAGTAATTCTAAACGCTCTGGCTCAACAGTTATATAACCAATCGGCAGGGTTAATGCACTATCAGAATTAGGTTGACCGTGGTATTGCACCAAAGCAATCACATCAGGAATTAAGAGGATCTCCAAACGATCAAATTTAGCCTCTGAAGTAAGGCCAATACCGGTAGGAAAACGACCTAAGTGCCGCTTACGCTCTTGACGTTTTTCACCTTCATCTGCACTTGAGTGTAAAAGCGAAATGCGAGCAATCTTATCATCGGCATAATTGCCAAGTATATCGCCTAGAGCGCGAGTAAAACGCGAAAGTTGACTACCATTAGCTCCCCACAGTGGTACTTTACTGCTATACCACAGCGCTTTTGGAGCTGTTTTACCTATATAATCACGTAATGCATTATGCAACATACTAATGAACAGCTTAGAATTGTGCGGCAAATAAACAGCCCCTAACATGCCGGTAGTCAATGAAGTACCGTAGCCAGTTTTACGTTGTTCACGAGCCTCTATCCAGCCGGAATAGTTGAACTTATAACCATTAGCAAATTGTAACAACACTTTATCATTTGCTAGTTTACAGAAATCTTCACAGTCGATACCGAATTCATCTAGTTTATGTTCTCCCAAAAAATCTGCGATATGAGCTTCCAGCTCGTTTGAAAGCGGCAGCCGGGTGTTACCTAAATATTCATAGGAACGAGTAAATTTCTGCGGCTCAATGCTCCCAGCAGAAACACCGTAGCTAACCTCTATCTCTATTGGGAGCTGCACCATCTCATGCGAACTACAGCCCATTATCTTATATAATTTAGTCCGTTGACGCTCATACTCGCTGTTGCGGCTGAGCAAAAGATGGTGCCGAAACTGGGAACTAAAAGCCTCTGTTACCGCAGCAGCATCTCCCCCGATCTGATGCCGCGGCAATAGCTCTGGCAGTCCAGAAGTAAAACGACGATTTGGTTGCGGTTTACATATCGAAAGAGTTAGTAGATCGAATGCAACTTCCTCCGTACATTCTTGATATTTAACTAAACTTGGCTTCCCACCATTATTAGCTGCATGCTTACGTAGGAATGAGCTAGCCTCAATATGCCCATCAGGATTAATGTTGATCAGTCTGTTAGCCAGCAACCCATCAAGCAATACCTCTCGCTCACGATCAGTTAGACCAAAGTAATTCTGTAACTCGCTGGGATAGAGTTGATCAAAAATCAGCAGCAAGCGACATGCAAACTGTTCAATTCCAGGCATCAGTTTTTCAGTGGTCAAAGCGCAGTTGATCTTGTAACTACGCGCAGGTAGTAAAACGGTAATCAGATTACCCAGACGTGGTTCTGACATTAGTTGTTATCTCCAAGCAGACTTTGACCACACAGGATTTGGTAGTTGGGTTCATCTACTGCAACCTGTTTACTAATAAATTCATGAACGTTTCCAAGTGCTGAATCATTATTGGTCTTTGACCACATACGCCTTGCTCCCAGAATCAATAACCTTTCTTGAGCTCGCGAAATAGCAACGTTTATTCGCGGCGCGTCGCGCAGGAAACCTTGTAGTTTGTTGGGATTATCGCGAACCAGACTGAGGATAATTATCTTGTTTTCCTGGCCCTGATATGAATCAACGGTATCGATCTTGATCAAACCACGTAACGATGCAGCCCATTCAGCCCGACTGATAGCATTGTCAATTTCCTCTTTTTGCTGACGATACATTGTGATTATACCAATAGGATATGGCTGTTCTGTGGTAATAGTTTGCTCAAGCTGTGCAATGCAGCCATCACTCGACAATGACTGCAAAGCCTCTAGCAGTAGCCGGACTTCTCGTTGATTATAGTAACGACCATTACCCTTATGTTCTTCTGCACCTGCTTCATTAGGGCTCGAACTATCGATCCAAGTAACAGTTTTGTTCCAAGGGATTGGTAACTTGGAATACCAATCTGGCGAGACTTTCCTCGATGAATGCAGTTTACCGATATCTTGAGCGTAAAAGCACTCCGATACTAACTCGCCAATTGGTTCTACCATTCGATATTGAGTATCGAGTGTTACGCCGCCTGTTGCTTTAAAAGCACGTTCAAAATCAGACTCATAAAAGATCCCTTTCCCGAGTTCTAATTTCTTAGAGGCTAACTTAAGATGCTGTTGATGATAGAATGGTGGCAATTGTTTATGATCCCCTACCAACAGCACCCGCTTGCCTGATTGCAGCGCTACCATCAATTCAGCAGCTTGTGCTCGGCCAGCCTCATCAACTATTACCCAATCAAAGCTGGACTCAGCTAGTTCTAGTCGACGATTCCCAACACCAACAAGAGTTCCACAAACCAATCGCTTACTTTTGAACATAAATCGATCAAATCCAGCCTCGCCGCCGCGTAATACATCCATCCACTCTTGGCTCATTTCCAATAGCTGCATAAAACGTTCAAGGTTCTCTGGATTGTTATAATTGTATTGTATGGCAACTTGCTCAGCCAACTGTCTTATCAAGGTTTCATCATAGACAAGAGTTTTCAGCAAGCTGTCATCGAATATTGAGTTAATAATTTCTTGTGTTCGCAGTTTAAGCTGATTGCTTTGTTCTAATAATTCAGCCAGTCGCTCTTGATGACTAATACTACTACTCTTTATTTGTTCTACTTTATCCAGCTCACGGCTATATTGGCCATATGTCACCATCAAGGGATTCAGCGTACGATGTAACTGACATAACTGTTGGACTAATAATGGGGCCATCCCTAGGCGCTTTCCTAGGGAGCTAACTCGCAGATCATATTCACGGTGAAATTTATGCTGAATCTGTCGCTGAAGAGCTTTAGTTGCAACACTTAGCATACCCTCATCAATCATAAGTTCATTACCAATACGTACTGTATCCAGTTCCATTCCTTTCGTATGGCAGAGCTCTCGAGCCTTGATGGCTACATTATCAACAGAGGCATGGGATTGCCCGACCAAAAGAATGTTATTCACACCGCAATGTTGATACAGATAGTGAATAAATTTTGAAATAAATGTTGTTTTACCTGTTCCAGGTGGTCCCTGCAGAACTCCAACTGGTCCAAACTCGACCAACTGTTGAAATGCCATTAGCTGCTGTTCATTAAAACGTTGTCCAGGCTGATCATAAAGTGCGCGTAATGTCTCCGCGGATGGCCGCGGTTGCATTTGCTGCATGCAGGGTTTCTGGTGGTAATCAAAATACTGTGGCAGATGCTGGATCTCTGCTTTGTTTTCAATTACCCGTTGAAGGGCTCTTTGACGCAACTCTCTTGATGATTTGTCACGGATCGATTCCAATTGTAGCTGGCTGCCGCTACTAATTCGCTTACGAGCAGCATCAAAATCAAAGCGAATAGCCAATAGACTCGGCGTAGTCTCACTTAGCTGCAATTCCCCTAATTGCACTGATTCACGCTTATCTTTAATATAAACAATGATCTTATCATCAAGTTCAAAGCTGAGGTCAGCACCGGATTCCGTAGTATATGGGTAGAGTAAGCAACCACTCGGTGATTCCTGAAAGTCAGTAGAGTCGATGTTGACTATATCTCGTAGGTCTACTTCTGTATCAGATAATGCCAGCCATAACTCAATTGGGCTTGACTCACTACTATCGAAGTCATCTTCATCCATCTCTTGATTAGGATTAGCTCGCTCAATGATGGCATCAATTACTGGCTCGAGGTTAAACAGTAGTTCAATAAAAGTATTACGCTGATTAAGTGAGCCACGTTGTAATGAAAGTTGAGTATTAATTTTAGCCTGGGAATATTTACCAGCCTTTATACTTTCTTCGATCGATAATCCTTTTTCATACACTATTCTATTAATAGTGCGATTATCAGGATCTAAGTCTATCAATAGCCGCTCTCCTAGGCCAGTGATGTAACAACGCAATTCATGCGCAAAGCGTGGGTTAGATGACCAGTTACATTGAAAATAATAGATCCCATCATTTTGTTCTAGAAGCTTCACTTCTTGCGGCCAATCATCTGTGCCCCAGCAAACAGGAATTACCTTATCCTGTGACTCAGACGCCACAACTTGATTAATCTCAGCTTGTTCCGGTGCTCGAATTGACTGCAGCAAAGGATCGAGCGCGATAGGTATACCGTCAACGGTTTGTTTTGCGCGTTCTAGCTCAGCCTGCACCAGTACTGGCATATCTTCACTAAATAGCTCCTCCACCATACGATATACTGCAAAGCAATCTCGCCCAAAAGCATCAGTACTTTCGGGATTCTCTGGCTGGTAGCGATTATCTGCAGTTAATTCATCACTGAATTCAAGCAATCCAATCAGAGTAATTACTGTCTGCTCCCCGACTTGTACCAGCAGTTTCTCTGGGCAAAGATCTCCATGAGGTAACTGCTTTTCATGAAAAGCATGAATGGTGTTGATCAACTTTTCCGCAATTGTAAAACGTTGGGATTGTACTAACACGTTCTCAGCAATAAACTGTGACCACGGTAGGCCATCCACATACTCGCTCACTACATACAAGCCGCCTTGTCCTAATAGTCCATAGGACTGCACCTTAGGAGTTGGCAGATTTATATGCGTAAGCTTATCGATCCGTTGCTTAAAAGCGTGGATACGGCGGTTAACACCAGGTTGTTGAGGGGTCAAAATAACACCATCCCACAATTTTACCTGCAGAGCTTTCCCACCTTGTTCACAGTGATAACTGATGCTGCCAGTCGTAGCAATAGCAGCAAGAGCAGAGTAAACCATAGACAACTGTTCAGGAAGTGGAGGAAACTCAATTAACACACCAACGCTGTTCATCCCTTCGCGAAAGAATTTGTTTTGCTTTAATTCTTGATAAATCTGGTTAGCTTCATCAAATTCTTGGCTATGTTCCTTAGTAGCTGCATTAAACTCATTGAGCATTATGTCCGCACGTGGAAAGCGTTTACTTGGCTCAAGGTTAAGAGCTTGCTCAAACCAGCTATTTAGAATACCGCTAAAAGGATCAGTTAATGGAGCTCTCCATTCAGGCATCTGTCCAGGAGTCAGTAATGATTCACCTGCAAAACAAATACGATAAGCAATTACAGCCAACATGAATACATCTAGGCGATAGGGCTCAACTGCTTCTTCAAAAGCATCTTCGGGCAAAATATATGGAGCACTTTGCAATGTCGGACGCAATGACTCTAGGCTATTATGTCCCTCCAGTGAGGCTGCGCCAAAGCCAGTAACGACAATGCTCTTCTGATCCCCTGCGTACCATAGATTGTGCGGGTCAATATCACAATGACTGATACCCAAGCTATGTAATTCCGAGAATGGAGCTAATAATGCACGAACGCGATCAATACGCTCAGATTTACTCCATCCGTCAGCTTCGCTATCTAGAATCTCATCTAATCGGCTAAAACTACGGCGTAACTCATACAGCTCACGGGCATCATCAGTTATATCCTCCTCGGATAGTTCCCTTACAGCACGCAACATATAATCCTGCATAGTTGCGCTGCCATGACGAACTAGGCGACCGACTCGAGTCTCACGCAGAGCTATCTCAGCCCACAATGTTTGCATTGCGTTTGCTACACCCAAGGCATCAAAGTTCCACTGCCGTAGCAGACCTCTGTGTTGACTATTGTCTTTGTGGGTAGCCCTGAATTCGTTGTAGACCATGTGAGGGTGACTAAAGAATGGCTTATCGTTCGCAAGATAACCGCTTTCTTTTAGTGGCAAAGGCCTGACTTTTGGTCCTTCAAAGAAGGACTTAATTATAGGTAATGCCTCATCAGAATTTGGTCGAGGCTTTCCCCCTTCAAAAAGATGAAAAAAGTTAGTGTGTTGCACCAGCTTTTCGTAATTTTTTGGGTTACCTATAGTCAAGAATTCATCACGGGTATGAACATAGCGCCTCTCACTTAATGGCAAGTTTTCAGGACCAGCTGTGCCACACAGCACTACATGAGCCTCAACATGCAAAAAGTAACCCAGCTTACGAGATAACTCTTCCTGCAACAAATCTTTTAGTCGCAGTGCATGCTCACGCTTGATCTGATAGGGACTTTTGCCTCGTGACTTACCATTTTGCAGCCACTTCCCCCCTTCAAATGTGATGTTACCATTCCACTCTTTAAGCTCGACTAATAGCAGACGGTCAGCAGTAATAATTAGCATATCGATTTCCATCGACCCTTGGCTATCAGTAACAACTAAGCCAGCATAGCCAAACCAACTATCTGGTAACTGCTTAACCATCATATCAACTGTTTTGGTTTCGCTGCGGTGCAGGCCAGCACCACCTACTATCTGATACTTCACGTTTTCTCCTGCACCACTAAATTTTTGTTGGTGGTAGTCCAGTAAAAATGGATGTAGTTATCTAAGACAGCGCATAGATTGTGCCTGCCTAACCCTAAAAAGTGTAATTATGAAAAGTAACGCTAGAAATTCTATACCGTTCGCAAAGAGAACACTTTTCAAAGATATATCATCATCTTGAACATGTCACTATAATGGTGAATCCATAAGATGCGAACACCACATCTTGTGCCACTCAGCAAACAGGCTGTAGCCATACTGATAAAACTTCAGACATGGGCAGTTGAAAATGGTCTGGTCTTTACGGGAGCACATGACCCGCGTAAACCAATCAGCGAAAACACCGTAAATAAGGCCCTTAGGTGCCCTTGAACCACTATATCCAGACAGCCGTTGAGCTTAAGTTAACGTTACCGAGTGACGTTGATATTCCCTCGGTGAGAGATAACCAAGGCACCATGAGGATGCTATTCGTTATAGTGTTCGAACGCCTCCGCAAGGTTTTTTACTGCCGTTAACACGTCCGGTTTAGGTATGATACTGATGTAATCGCTCTTCATCGTTTTCACGAACCGTTCTCTCATTCCATTACTCTGAGGGCTACTGACTGCCGTCGTGCAGAGCTCCAGATTCAACTCTCTGGCGAACTGCCGTGTTTCATGAGTTGTATAAGCCGAACCGTTATCGGTCAGCCACTGGATGGGCCATCCCGGTCTATCGCCAAAGCGTTTTTCTATCGCTCCTGACATGACATCCTGCACCGTTGCTTTGCCATAACCTCCCGTGCTTACGGCCCAGTCTATGGATTCAAGATCGCAACAGTCCAGTGCGAACGTGACACGCAGTTTTTCGTCATCATCACAACCGAACTCAAAGCCATCGGCACACCAGCGCGGGTCGCTTTCCTTCACCGATATTCGGGCCTTTATGTTCCCTCTGCGGTCGTGAAGGTTTGTCATGTAATAACAACAGGTTATTCTCGCTCATTATTCGATAAACGCGATTTGCATTCACGAACTGCAGTCCTTCGTTAAGACTGCCGTCTGAGAATAGCCCGGACACGACGATAGCCATCGAATCGCTGAACAGCGTCATTCGGCAGGCGATAAAGAAGGTGTCGTTACGGGGAAGTCATCTTCACAGAGATTTTCAGTCAGTTAGCATTACCGACATTCATTCACCAACTTACCGGAGATAATCAATGTCAAAACCCCGATGGACCATTGAACAGAAAAGGCAGCACGTTGCTGCCTGGCGCGCCAGTGGTCTTACACGTCAGCAATACTGTGAACTCAACGATATTCCCTTCACATCACTTCGCGAATGGCCGCAGGATGTCGCAAAAGCTGAACGCCGGGCAAATGAACCGACCGTTCTTCCCGTTCATATTGCGCCACCACTGCATGCTGATGTACCACAGCCCGTCACGAATGAGCCAGTCACGCTCTTCCTTCCCGGCGGAGTACGGATGTGCTGTCAGCCGTCACAACTTACCGATGTCTTCAGGGCGCTCAAATATGCTCAGTCCTGATAATGTCTTCATCGCGATTAAACCTGTTGACATGCGCCGGGGTATCGACACACTGACGCAGTATATACAGGATGAACTCCGGTCGACATGGCATGAGGGAGCCGCCTTCGTCTTTGTTAACAAAGTCCGTTCGCGTATCAAAGTTCTCCGGTGGGATAAACACGGGGTGTGGTTGTGTACCCGCCGTCTGCACAAAGGCAGCTTCCGCTGGCCACGTGCAAATGATGCTGCCTGGCACCTAACTCCCGACGAGTTTAACTGGCTGATTGCCGGTGTTGACTGGCAGCAGGTTAAGGGACATGACCTGACGAAATGGGGCTGGCAGAATGAACCTGAACTGCGCCCTGAAAACACGCAAAATACACTGCTAACTCAGTGAAAAATAATGAATATCCGTATCTGGAGTGGTATACTCTCCTGTATGGATATCTCCGCTCTCAACACCACGAATGACATCGAAAAACTGCGTGCTATGGCACTTACCATGGTACAAAAAGTCATGTCGGAGAATGCCGAAAAAGAGCGGGAATTACTGGAGAAAAGCCGGCGCATCCAGCTTCTGGAAGAAATGCTGAAACTGGTTCGTCAACAGCGCTTCGGTAAAAAATGTGAAACGCTGGCTGGTATGCAACGCTCCCTGTTCGAAGAGGATGTTGATGTCGATATCGCCGCGCTTACCGCACATCTGGATAAACTGCTCCCGCAATCCCCTGAAGAAGACGAAAAAGCGTCCCGTTCACGCCCGATACGCAAACCCTTACCGGCTCATCTTCCACGGGTGGAAAAAATTATCCAGCCGGACACTGACCATTGCCCTGAATGTGACGAGCCGCTGCACTATATCCGTGATGCGGTGAGTGAAAAGCTGGAGTATATTCCCGTTCACTTCGTGGTGAACCGTTATGTCCGTCCGCAATACAGTTGTCCCTGTTGCCAGAAGGTGTTCAGCGGTGAAATGCCGGCACATATCCTCCCGAAAAGTGCCGTTGAGCCATCAGTCATCGCACAGGTGATCATCAATAAATACGGTGACCACCTGCCTCTGTATCGCCAGCAACAGGTCTTTGCCCGTTCAGTGTCGGGCTGCCCGTCAGTTCGATGGCTGACATGGTTGGCGCGGCGGGTGCCGCATTATCTCCCCTGGCGGCGTTACTCCATCGCGAGTTGATAAACCGTCCGGTGGTGCATGCAGATGAGACTACCCTGAAGATCCTGAACACTAAGAAAGGCGGTAAATCCTGCTCCGGTTATCTGTGGGCATACGTCAGTGGAGAAAGGACGGGACCGTCAGTTGTGTGCTTCGACTGCCGGACCGGACGTAGCCATGAGTATCCTGAAAACTGGCTTCAGGGCTGGGGCGGGACGCTGGTTGTCGACGGACATAAAGCTTACCGGACTCTGGCAAACAAAGTGCCGGAGATCACGCTGGCCGGATGCTGGTCCCATGCCCGCAGGGGCTTCGCCGACCTGTATAAAATCAGTAAAGATCCACGGGCTGCCATCGCCGTGAAGAAAATCGCGGGGTTGTACCGTCTTGAGAAGAAGATCAGTAGCCGCCCCGTGGAAAAAATCCGCCAGTGGCGACAGCGTTATGCCCGTCCGATACTGGAAGATCTGTGGTCATGGCTTGAAGAGCAGGAACCGCAATGTTCTCCGGGAAGGGCATTACACAAAGCCATTGTCTATGCGCTGTCTCATCGCGTGGAACTAAGCCGCTTCCTGGAAGATGGTGCGGTGCCGCTGGATAATAATGTGTGTGAACGGGCCATCAAAAACGTGGTCCTGGGCAGAAAATCGTGGCTGTTCGCCGGTTCGCAGATGGCAGGAGAACGCGCCGCGCAAATAATGAGCTTGCTGGAAACCGCGAAACGCAACGGTCTGGAGCCGCATACCTGGCTGACAGACGTCCTGGCGCGTCTGCCGGAGTGGCCGGAGGAGCGACTGGCAGAGTTGCTGCCTCTTGAGGGATTTACCTTCTCCGGGTGAGTGATACCTGCCGTCAGGTGTTCGTGCACCGGGCCATAACCTGCAGTCGGGAGTTGAACTCCTGACGACAGGAAATGAGCCAGACCAGCAACCACACGGGCTGACAGCGAATAAGAACCTGAATCAGCCCGGAGTCATTCCCGGGTCAGTACATCATCACCTGCCATTAATCCCCGAGTCAGTACTTCGCGGCCTGACGCGATCACCCTACTCAGTACTTCAGAGCCCGCCTCCGGTACCTGCCTGGCGATCGCCCCTGTGCAACAAAATAAATCAACCGTTATCAGACCACGATCGTTCGTATGCGCCGCCGATGACGCGCGCCTGAAAAACGCGTCAATATGAGTTCCCCGGAAGCTTACAATGTTATTACCCGATCTCGATGGAAGTTATTGAGTGATCTCCTTTCATGAAAATACGCACCGGGCGTGTAATCTTTTTCCCGGCCATCCAGTGAAAATCTGATGGTATTGTTTTCAAATTCCGGTGACAGCAGGGGCAGTTTATCCAGAGAGCCTGTGGCATAGCTACCGTAAAACGTTTTCGGGTCGTAGCGGTATACCAGATATTCATTCTCTGTCCCCGTCTGCCAGCTCTGATTGCTTTACTCTCTGCCCGAAAGTGCGATATCCCCATTCGCAAGGATAAATGACGCCCGGTTTTCCAGTCGTTCAGCCTCAGCAGAAAGATTACGCCCTGACGCAATGCGGCCTGCCGGATTATCAGCACCGGTTACTGTTGTGATGTTCTGGCTGCTGAGAAAGCGCTGTGTGGCACTGTCAGCAAACGGAGCGTAATAATAAAGCGTATCCATTGTGATATTGCATGCCCCGTGCCCGTTGCAGGGCGTACCGTGCTGATTTTCAACTTCACGGGTGAAATAGCCATAGCTGCCGTCAGGAAGAAGGGAAAGGGGAATATCAACCAGAGCATTTCCCATTCCCTGAATGGATGAGAGGTTCATCCGGGTTGTTGTTGTGGCAGAAAATCCCTCCCGCTGGTTCAGAAGATGCCCGGTTCTTACAACAATATCGCCCTGATGCGTCTCAATATTCCCGGAGGTATTGATAATCTCTGTGTTTGCACCGCCGGAAGCATCCTTCTGTATCCACAGACTGTTGCCGGCCAGGATATCACCATGCTGGTTGTGCAGACGGTCTGTAAACAGCTTCAGGTTATTCCCCGCATAAATCAGCGCACTGTTCAGCAGGGTACCGGCCACATTCATTGTCAGACTGCCTGCCGTGCCGGTAAAACCACTGATGGTGATATCACTCCGGCTGTTCAGACTCACATCGCCACCGGCCTGAAGTGAACCCGGTGCGTTAAGGAAAAGACGCTGTGCGCTGAAAACACTGTTGCCTTTACCGGCAGTCAGCGTTCCATTGTTGGTGAATGCCTCTCCGGCACCGAGCACCATGGCATCACCCTGCATCACACCGCCGTTGGTGATGGCATTTTGCGACGTGACGGAAAGGGTTTTCCCTGCGACCAGGGTACCATGATTCGTGAGGGCAGCAATCAGTTTCAGTGTGACATCACCGGTGGCCACCACCTAACCCTGACCACTGAAGTCCTGAGCGTCAAGCAGCAGGTTGCCTGCACTGTACAGCCGCCCTGTAGCATTTTGCAGCAGTGAACTGCCCTTGACGCCAAGCCCGGAGGTTCCCAGCAGGGTACCGCTGTTGCTGAATGTGTGGTAATTCACCAGCAGGTCCGCACCCTGAAGCGTACCGGTATTATCCAGCGTGGTTCCTTTAACGTCGGCACTGCCGGTGGCAAGTACGCGTCCGCCGTTGACAGTATTCACCACATCCAGCAGCAGGGTGGCAGCCTGTACCAGTCCGCTGCCGGTGTTCGCCAGCGCCTGCGCCGTCAGCGTGAGGTTACTGCCGGAGAGGATTTTGCCGTCGTTCTGCAGACGGTCTGTGGCGTTCAGGGAAACCCCGCCTCCACCCTGTATCGTGCCCTGGTTACTCAGGGTCGCAGTACTGACATTCAGTGCATTCCGGCTCATCAGAACACCACCGGAACGGTTGTTCACGCCACCGGAGACTGCCAGCGTCAGCGTTTCGCCCTGCAGATGACCGCCGTTTGTGAGTTGTCCTGCCGTGATGGTGGTGGCATTTCCCTGTAATTGCCCGTCGTTTGTGACACTGTCTGCCTTCAGCGTCAGCACACCTGCACTGAGCAGTTTTCCGTTCGCCTGATTGTTCAGCGTCTGATTCACCGTGATCGTGAGAGTATCCACACCGGCGATGTCACCCGCACTGGTCAGTGAGTTCGCCTTCAGGGTCAGATTTTTTGCAATCCATTGTCCGCTGTTGCTTAAATTCAGTGCACTGAGCGCCATTTCACCGTTCGAGGTGACTTTGTTGCCTGCTGTGCTGACAAGCGCACCTGTCAGACGTGCAGTCAGGCTGTCAGCCGCCTGGATCGCCCCGCTGTTTGCCAGACTGTCTGCGGTGATCAGCACCCGTTTGCCCTGCCAGTGTCCGGAACTGGTAATACTGCCTGCGGTGATTGTCAGATCGCCGCTGGTCAGCAGTGAGCCTCCGTTATTCATCAGCGCAGGTTGAGGGGATGCCATATCCATACGGGCGGCAAGCGTCAGCGCAGCGATCCCGGTGAGCGTGCCACTGTTGGTGACACGGTTCTGGCGAATCGTGACATGGTTACCCTGGACAGTGCCGCTGTTATCCAGTG
>ULWN01014040.1_pt1 | contig 27496 bp, 29 predicted proteins | sample 1960371 | NCBI WGS metagenome assembly ULWN01 (sample SAMEA4835813, study PRJEB28245) | human gut metagenome | biome: gut microbiome; material: fecal sample | place: Denmark | collected 2008 | reverse complement strand
CGGCAGGCCGGGCATCGTCAGAATATCCCCCGTCAGCACCACCACAAAGCCGGCGCCCGCGGCAATCTTCACCTGCTTCACCGTCACAGTGAAGCCCGTCGGCGCGCCAAGGCGCGTCGGGTCATCCGAGAAGCTGTACTGTGTTTTGGCAATGCATACCGGGCACCCGCCAAAGCCCAGCTCCTCCAGCCGGCGCAGCTGCTTTTCGGCCGCCGGCAGCAGGGGGACCCCATCGCCGCCGTAAATCTTCCGCACAACAGCCTCGATCTTCTCCCGCAGGCTCTGCTCCGCCGTATAGACGAAGGTGAAATCGCCGGTCTCCTCCTCGCACAGGCGCACCACCTCCTGGGCCAGCGCCTCACCGCCGCGGCCGCCATCCGCCCACACGGTCGAAAGCACCGTATTGACCCCCAGCTCCCGGCAGCGAGCAATAATGCGGTCGATCTCCGCGTCGGTATCCGTCGGGAAGCGATTAACCGCCACCACGCAGGGCAGGCGATAAACCTCCCGGATATTGTGTACATGGCGCAGCAGATTGGGCAGCCCGCGTTCCAGCGCTGCCAGATCCTCGGCGGCAAGCTGCTTTTTATCCAGCCCGCCGTGCATCTTCAGTGCCCGCACCGTGGCCACGATCACCACAGCATCCGGCGTCAGACCGGCCATGCGGCACTTGATATCCAGGAATTTTTCTGCGCCAAGGTCCGCGCCGAAGCCCGCCTCGGTCACGGCATATTCCCCCATTTTCAGTGCCATGCGGGTGGCCATGACCGAATTGCAGCCGTGTGCAATATTGGCAAAGGGGCCGCCGTGTACAAACGCCGGCGTACCCTCCAGTGTCTGCACCAGATTAGGCTTGATGGCCTCCTTCAGCAGCGCCGTCATTGCCCCCTGCGCATGGAGCTGACCGCAGGTGACCGGCTGGTCGTCATAGGTGTAGCCAACAATGATGCGCGCCAGCCGCTCCTTCAGATCCCCCAGTGAGGTGGACAGGCACAGCACCGCCATGATCTCACTGGCCACCGTGATATCAAAGCCATCCTCCCGCGGCACACCGTTGGTCTTGCCGCCAAGGCCGTCCACGATATTGCGCAGCTGGCGGTCGTTCATATCCACGCAGCGCTTCCAGGTGATGCGGCGGGGGTCAATGCCCAGGGCGTTCCCCTGCTGGATATGGTTATCCAGCATCGCCGCCAGCAGGTTGTTGGCCGCGCCGATCGCGTGGAAATCCCCTGTAAAGTGCAGGTTGATGTCCTCCATCGGCACCACCTGCGCATAGCCGCCCCCGGCGGCACCGCCCTTAACCCCGAACACCGGGCCAAGGGACGGCTCACGCAGAGCCACCACCGCCTGCTTGCCGATCCGGCGCAGGCCGTCGGCCAGACCGATCGTGGTGGTCGTCTTGCCCTCGCCGGCCGGTGTGGGGGTAATGGCGGTCACCAGCACCAGCTTTCCCTCCGGGCGGCTGGTATCCCGCAGCAGCGCCGGATCAATTTTGGCCTTATACCGGCCATATTGCTCCACATACTCCGGCGGCACATGCGCTTGCCGGGCAATCTCGCCGATCGGCTGCATCCGGCAGCGCTGGGCGATCTCAATATCCGATAAATACTCCATGCCACATCTCCTCTCATGCTTATGCTCCCATTGTACCATATCCGGCAGCAAAAGTACATCCCGTTTCTACTCAAAAGACCGCAAGATTTCGCTATTTTTCCGCAATCCCGCAACATTTCGGGGGATTGACAGTGCCCCATACGCCGGTATAATGAAGAAAAAAGCAAAGGAGACGATGCAATGCCCACACAGGAGTCTGTTTTCCGCCATTTTGGCGTCATGCTGGATTGTTCCCGCAACGCCGTCATGCGGCCGGAGGCGGTTTGCCGCTTTCTGGACACCATTGTGCCGCTTGGCTACAACACCCTGATGCTCTATACGGAGGATACCTATGAGATCGACGGCCAGCCCTATTTCGGCCACGGCCGCGGCCGTTACTCCCGGGAGGAGCTCAAGCGCATAGACGCCTATGCCGCCTCCAAGGGGGTGGAGCTGATCCCCTGTATCCAGACGCTGGCCCATCTGAACGCACTGATGCAGTGGCCGGTATACTGTGCCATACGGGATACCGATGACATCCTGCTGGCAGAGGATGAGCGGGTATATGCGCTTATTGATTCCATGTTTGCCACCCTGGCCGAGTGCTTTACCAGCCGCACCGTCAATGTGGGCATGGACGAGGCCCACAACCTGGGGCTTGGCCGCTACCTGGAGCAGCACGGCTACAAAAACCGCACAGAGATCCTGCTGCGCCATGTGCAGCGGGTGGCCAAAATCGCCGAAAAATACGGTTTTACCATGTGTATGTGGGGGGATATGTTCTTCCGGCTGGCCGGCGGCAAGCAGGCGACGGCGGATGCCGTGCAGGGCAAGATTCCGCACAATGTGCGGCTGATCTACTGGGACTATTACTCCCAGGACAAGGCGCACTACGACGACTGGATCGACGCATATAAGCCTCTCAGCCGGGAACTGTGGTTTGCCGGCGGTGCGTGGCGCTGGAACGGCTTCGCCCCGCGCAACAATTTCTCCATTGACGCCTGCCACGCCTCCATCGCCTCCTGCCGCGAGCACGGGATCGAGGATGTAATCATCACCGCCTGGGGCGATAACGGCGCCGAGTGCCCGATCATGGCCGTGCTGCCCACGCTGTATGCGGCGGCACAATTTGCCCGCGGAAATGACGATATGGACAGCATCCGCGCCGGCTTTGAGGCAGCCTACAACTGCCGGATGGAGGACTATCTGCTGCTGGAGCTGCCCGAAAATCCGGGGGACATCCTGGCCAATCCGGAAAAGTACCTGCTGTACAACGATTGCTTTATGGGCAAATTCGATTCCCTGCTGTCGCCGGAGGTGGCCGCAGGCTATGCAGCCCATGCCAAAAGGCTGCTGCCCATGACGCAGCACCCGCAGTTTGGCTACCTGTTTGAGACCGCCCGGCGGCTGTGCCTGGTGCTGGCCAAAAAGGCCGATCTCGGCTGCCGCACCCGCGCGGCCTATCTGGCCGGCGACCATGCGGTTCTGGCCGCGCTTGTGCCGGAATACAGCGAGACACAGCGGCTGCTGGACAGCTTCACCGCTGCCTTTGAGAAGCAATGGATGGCGGAAAACAAGCCCCACGGCTTTGATGTGCAGGACATCCGCCTTGGCGGGCTTTCCCGCCGGCTGCTGCACTGCCGCGACCGGCTGCAGCAATACTTGGATGGCGATATTGAGCGCATCGAAGAGCTGGAGGAGCCGGTGCTTGATCCGGTCTGCCGGCCGGAGGCACCAAAGGGCACATTGAATTTCAACAACTGGCGAGACACCGTCACCTGCAATGTACTGTGACGGGTGTTCCTGAAGAAAAAATGGCGCATACCGCAAAAGCGGTATGCGCCATTTTCTGTATTCGTTCAATCAGCCGCCGAGGTAGGCTTTCTTCACTTCCTCGCTGGCCAGCAGCTCTGCACCGGTACCGGTCAGCACCAGCTTGCCGTTTTCCAGCACATAGGCACGGTCGCAGATATTCAGCGCCTTATTGGCATTCTGCTCCACCAGCAGGATGGTGGTGCCGCTATCGCGGAAATCTTTGATGATGTCAAACACCTCATCCACCAGCAGCGGCGAAAGCCCCATGGAGGGCTCATCCAGCATCAGCAGGCGGGGATGGCACATCATGGCGCGTCCCATCGCCAGCATCTGCTGCTCACCGCCGGAAAGGGTGCCGGCCACCTGGCTCTTGCGCTCTGCCAGGCGGGGGAACCGCTCGTAGATGCTCTCGATATCCTGCTTCGTGTGGCTCTTATCCTTCACGGAATAGGCTCCCATCAGCAGGTTTTCGTATACCGTCAGCTCCTGGAAAATGCGCCGCCCCTCCGGCACCTGGGTCATGCCCAGCTGCACGATCTTGTGGCCGGGCATATGGCTGATGTTCTGGCCGTCATAGGTCACCGTGCCATGCTGCGCAGGGATTAGCCCCATGATACTCTGCATGGTGGTGGTCTTGCCGGCGCCGTTGGCGCCGATCAGGGTCACGATCTCCCCCTCATTCACCTCAAAGCTGATGCCCTTGAGCGCCTGGATCACGCCGTAATAGACCTGAAGATCCTTCACTTCCAATAATGCCATAGCCTTTAACCTCCGATGTAGGCCTTGATAACCTCCGGGTCGTTCAAGGCAGTCTGGGTGTCGCCCTGCGCCAGCACCGTGCCGAAGTTCAGCACCGTCAGCTCGTCGCACAGGCCGGAGACAAACTTCATATCGTGCTCAATCAGCAGCACCGTCATATCGAAGTTATCGCGGATAAACCGGATGATCTCCATCAGCTCCGCTGTTTCATTGGGGTTCATACCGGCTGCCGGCTCATCCAGCAGCAGCAGCTGGGGATTGGTTGCCAGCGCACGGGCGATCTCCAGCTTGCGCTGTTTACCGTAGGGCAGATTGCAGGAGAGGTTGTTGCGCTCCTCCTCCAGCCCGAAGATGCGCAGGATCTCTTTGGCGCGCGCACGCATCCGCGTCTCTGTATCGTAGTGGCGCGGCAGGTGCAGCATGCTGGAGATGGGGTCGCAGTGGAATTCCGGCTGGCAGTGCAGCCCCACCATCACATTGCGGATCACGCTCATGTTATTGAACAGGCGGATATTCTGGAAGGTCCGGGCGATACCCTTGTGGTTGATCGCTTCCTGCGATTTCCCGTTGAGGATCTCCCCATTAAGGGCAAAGGTGCCGGTGGTTGGCGTATACACGCCGGTCAGCATATTGAACACCGTTGTTTTGCCGGCACCATTGGGGCCGACCAGGCCGTAGATCTGCTTCTTCTTGACCTCCAGGTTCAATCCCTCCACGGCATGCAGACCGCCAAAGGTGATGCCCAAGTTTTCCACTTTCAATACGGTGTCAGCCATTGAGGTTCTCCTCCTTTCCGGTCTCGTCCTGCGCGGGCAGCGCTTCCTCGGTGCGCAGATCAACGCTCAGCACCTCGTCCATCGGGATCTTGCTGGGAACCCGCGCCCATACAACGCTGTCCTCCACCACGGTCTCCGCCTTGCGGCGTGCCCGCTTGTTCAGCCAGTTCTTCAGGCTGACCGCCTCACGGTAGCGCTGCAGGCCGGGGGCATTATTGAACAGCACCACGACCACCAGAATGAGGGCATAGACCAGCAGCTTAACCGCCGCCAGATCGCCGGAAAGCTCACTCTGCAGCTTGAAGTTGATCCAGGTGATGAGCACCGCCGCAATGATGGAACCATTCAGGCTGCCCATGCCGCCCAGCACCACCATCACCAGCACCTCGATGGAGTAGTTATAGGAGAAGAAGGAATACAGCACCGGGGTCACGAAATGGCCGTAGATAACACCGGCAATGCCGGCAAAAGCCGCCGAAACCACAAACACCAGCAGCTTATAGAAGGTGACATTGATCCCCATGGCTTTGGCGGCGATCTCGTTATCGCGGATGGCGGTAACAGCGCGGCCATGCTTGCTGCGGATCAGGTTCTGGGTCAGGAACAGCACCACCAGCACCATGATAAACGCCACGATATACAGCGAGGAGGGATCATACACCGTGGTGGAGAAGCCCTTGGCGCCGCCAAACCACGGCAGGTTCTTGAACACATTGCGCACGATCTCGCCGAAAGCCAGCGTCACAATGGCCAGATAGTCGCCCTTGAGGCGCAGCGCCGGCAGACCGATGATGAAACCGAATATCCCGGCCGCCACTGCACCGACGAGCATGGCAATGATCAGCACCAGCAGCTGGCTGGGGATCACTTCGTTCAGCGCATTGGCCACAAAGCAGCCGATGTAGGCGCCGATGCACATGAAACCGGCATGTCCAAGGCTCAGTTCGCCAAGGAAGCCGACCACCAGATTTAGTGAGACCGCCATAATGATGCTGTAGGCGATACGGGAAAGCAGGCCAATACTGGAGCGGCCAAGCACGCCTGTGCTGCTGAGCAGGATCATCAGCACCAGAAAAGCAATGATGGCGATGTAGGAAATGCTGTATTTGAATTTGAAATTCTTTTTCACATTCTGAAAATAGCCCATAGCTTACACCTTCACCCTTCTCTTCTTGCCCAGCAGGCCGATCGGCTTGATCAGCAGGATCAGGATCAGCAGGCTAAATTCAATGGCCGTCGTATAGGCACTGATCGCCGGAATGCTCAGGCAGACTTTCTCGATCAGGCCAAGCAGCACACCGCCGAGCATGGCGCCGGGGATGGAGCCGATGCCGCCGATGACCGCGGCTGTAAAGGCTTTGATACCGGGCATGGAGCCGAGCGTGGGGCTGGCCGAGGGGATCTGCATCAGGTAGAACAGGCTGGCAAAGGCCGCCAGCGCCGAGCCGATAGCAAAGGTGATCATAATGATGGCATTCACATTTATGCCCATCAGCTGCGCCGCACCACGGTCCTCCGATACCGCCTGCATGGCACGGCCGGTGCGGGTGAATTTGACAAACAGTGTCAGCGCGATCATGATCACCGTACCCACCACCAGCGTGATCAGCGTACCAACGCTGATGTTCAGGCCGGACAGGTTCTCGGTCACAAACTGGGGACGGTCAAAGGGCTTGGCCTCTGCGCCGAAGATCAGCTGCGAAAGCCCCTGCAGGAAATAGCTGACGCCGATAGCCGTGATCAGCACCGCCAGCGGCGATGCACCGCGCAGCGGCCGGTAGGCCAGCTTTTCGATAAACACGCCAGCCAGCGTGCAGATTACAATGGCCAGCAGGATACCCAACCACAGGTTGCCGCTCAGGCCCATGGTGGTGATGATGGCGTAGGCACCGACCATAATCACATCGCCGTGCGCAAAGTTCAGCAGCTTGGCAATGCCGTACACCATTGTGTAGCCGAGGGCGATCAGCGCATAAATGGCGCCGAGACTCAGCCCGTCTAACAAAATACTCATGTAGTCTACTCCTCTTCCCATGGTTTCGACTTGCGTCGGATAAATGGCCGGCCGACTGTCCGGCCGCTTATCCGGCACAAGCCGGTAGACGCGTCCGGCCGCAGGTCGGGGATCGCTCTCCGGCCTGCGGTCGCGTACAGCCTTCTTGCCTGTCCGGCCGGTATATACCGGCCGGACAGGACTTGGATCACTTCAACCGCGTAAGGATCACCGCATCAGCGCCGGCTGTTACTGCAGCACAACGATGTTCGGCTCCTTGGTGCAGGCACCGGTGGTCGCCCAGGTCATGGTGCCGGTCACGCCCTCATACTTGAAAGAGGAAGCTGTGATCGCCGCCACCAGCTTGTCGGTCAGGTCGCTGGCCTTGATGGAGGTATCGTCCACACCGGCAGCCTTCATGCCCTCGTAGATGACATACACCGCATCGTAGGCATCCGCAGCAAACTGGTCGGGATCCGCATTGTAGGCCGCCTTATAGGCCGCCGTGAACGCCGCAGACTTCTCCTTGGTGCTGTTCACATCGAAGGGGGTGATATAGCGGATGTGGTTGGTCACCGTGCTGTCGATCTGAGCAGCAATACCGTCAAAGCCATCGCAGCCGAACAGCTCCGCCTGCACATTCTTTGCCACACAGGCCTTGGCCACCAGGCCGGCCTCCGTGTAGTAGAAGGGCATGAAGATGACATCGCAATCCTTGAGCGCCTCAACCTGCGTGGAGAAGTCCTTATTGTTCTCCTTATCGAAGGTCTGGGTGGTGAATTCCTTGCCCAGCTTCTTCATCTCCGCCTCAAAAGCAGCGTAGATGCCGGAAGAGTAGGAATCGCTGGTGTCGTAGATCGCACCGATCTTGTTATACTTGCTGGAAAGCTCCTCGGCCGCCAGCGTGCCCTGGTCGGGATCGCCGAAGCAGACGCGGAAGATGGAGGTGCCCTTCTGGATAACGGCCTCTTCCGAAGCGGACGGGGTGATGGCGAACAGGTTGTCCTTGGCCGCCTTTTCGGCAAAGGCCTTGCAGGAGGCGGAGGTCACACTGCCTAGAGAGACCTGCATACCGGCATCATACAGGGCATCGTAGCCGGTGCTGGCATCCTCGGCGGTCGCCTTATCGTCCTTCATATCAAAGGTGAAGGTCTTGCCGTTGAGACCGCCGGCCTTGTTGATCTCATCAATGGCCAGCTGAGCGCCCTGCTTAACGGATATACCGTAAGAGGAAGCATCGCCGGTCAGCGGGCCGGTGCAGCCGATCAAATAGCTGTCAGAGGATTTGCTGGAACCACAGCCGGCAACAACGCTGGCCATGACGGCGACCGCCGCAGCGACGGCGGCCATACGGGTGGACTTCTTCATAAGTCATTTCTCCTTTTCTTAATATAGACTGACTTTTTTATCTAAAACGGGGCGTTCATCGCTCCCGTCTTATTCGGTTTTGGTGCCCCACAACAGAAAAACGGCCCTGCCAAAAGTAGCAGAACCGTTTGAGAGGCTTGCCCTTATGCGGGCGTTCTCTGATACAGCGTTCGCTCTTTTGGCTTACGGAATGGCAGCAGTCGTACGACCCATACATTCAGTACGAAGCACAGCAGTACAACAGCCGCCAGGCTAATTCGCGCCAGAATACCAATAATGGCGATCATAACGAAAAAGGACACCGCCGGCATGGCGATGTCCGTAATAATGGCGCAGGAAGACTTTTCCGTTGCAGGGGCGCAGAAAGAGGTACCGGCTGCCTGCAAACAGGCACCGGAAAACGCACGACAACTACGGCTGTCAGCAAATGCAAAAGCCTTGGTGTAACGCATCGTGCATATCCCCTTTCGTAATTTTGTGTCATTATACGCCGGGCAAAACCGTTTGTCAACCGGTTTTTTGCAACTTTGTGAAAATATCTTTAATATTTTGTTGCAAAAAATCAAATATGGGCAAAATGCCGGAAGCCGGTGCCCAGGCGAACAGAAAAACAGCCCCGCCACCGGGTCTGCGCCCGGCAGCGGGGCTGCTGTCTGCAAGCGATCCCGCCATGTCGTAATGCCGTCGGCATAACCTGCTACTAATATCAGCAGGTGGGCATCGCCCGTCCCTTTCCGGCTCCCTTCTTCCCGCTTGGCGGGGAGGTCTGCACTCCGGGGACGGAGCTCGATTCCCTTTTTACAAATGTAGTAGGGTTAAAAGACAGCAGTCCGCGTGCACGGCAGGACGGTCACCGTTCCGGTCAGCTGACCGGGTTCTGCGGTTCCTCTTCCTCATTGATCTCGTAGTAATCCGCCAGACGCTCCTCGAACACACCGGCAATCTCCTCGAAGGTATCGTCATCCTCGATCGGCACCAGCAGATCCTCCCCATCCTGGTCAACCACTTCCAGGATCACCAGCTCACCGTCGCCCTCCACCTCGGCCTCCGCATCGGTGTATACAGGCAGCAGCGCCACATAACGGCCGTCGTCATTTTCAATGGCGTCCAGCACCTCAAACTGGTGCTCATTGCCTTCGTCATCCAGCACGGTCACCAGGTCATTTCCGTATTCCTCAGACATATCCTTCACTCCTTCGCTCTCACTACCGTTATCATACTCTATCCGGCGCATTTCGTCAAGAGACTTTTTGCGGCAGCGCGCGGAGATTTTTCCACCGGCGGCAGCTGTCCGACCGCATCCGACACGGCCCGACAGCACACCGCTTTTTCTGCCGGGGCCGTTTTCCCGTTGCTTTTTATCTGCCGCAATGGTATAATGGGGCTTGTTCGGATATGCGGCGGCCGCCGGCCGGCCGCACAACATACAGGAATGGGAGGAATATATCCTATGCTGGAAAAAAGCTATGCCGATTACGCCTGGGAGCAGTCTGCCGCACTGCTGGCCATCGACTCACCCTCCGGCTACACGGCACAGGCCGCCGCCTTTGTACGCGATGCATTTGCTGCGCTGGGCTTTGCGGCGCAGATCACCGTCAAAGGCGGCGTACTGGTGACGCTTGGCGGCAGCGGCGAGGAGGACGCTCTGCTGCTGGAGGCACACACCGATACGCTGGGGGCCATGGTGGCCGAGATCAAGGAGAGCGGCCGCCTGCGGCTGACCCCGCTGGGCGGCATGAACGCCAACAACGCCGAGGCTGAAAATGTGCGTATTCTCACCCGGAGCGGCCGTACCATTGAGGGAACCCTGCAGTTGGTCAATGCCTCCATCCATGTCAACGGCGATTTTTCCACCACTGCCCGCAGCTGGGATACCGTTGAGGTGGTGCCGGACGAGGATGTCCAAAGCGCCGCCGATGTCCGCGGGCTGGGCATTGAAGTGGGCGACATCGTGTGCTTTGATCCCCGCACCCGCCGCACCGCCTCCGGCTATCTCAAGAGCCGCTTTTTGGACGATAAGCTCTCGGTCGGCATTCTGCTGGGCCTAGCCAAGTACCTGCGGGACAGCGGGGCCACCCTGCAACGCCGCACCTATGCCCACATCACCGTATACGAGGAGGTCGGCCACGGCGGCGCGGCCTCGGTGCCGGCTGGCGTAACGGAGGCCATCTCCGTGGATATGGGCTGTGTGGGAGACGGCCTGCGCTGCACGGAACGGCAGGTATCCATCTGTGCCAAGGACTCCGGCGGCCCATACAGCTATGAGGTGGTCGGCCAGCTAATTGAGGCGGCCAGGGCTGCCGGTGCAGACTATGCCGTGGATGTCTACCCGCACTACGGTTCGGATGTGGAAGCCACCCTCCACTCCGGCGCCGACATCCGCCACGGCCTGATCGGTGCCGGCGTTTATGCCAGCCACGGCTATGAGCGCAGCCACATTGACGGCGTATACAATACGCTGAAACTGCTGTGCGCCTATCTGCAGATATAGATAAAGCAAAGGACCCGCCCCGCGGCCGTATCCGGCCGTAGGGCGGGTCCTTTCTGTATGCGGTCATCCCCGGTGCAGGATAGCGTCCATATCCTGTTCCGGTGCAGTTGTCGGCTGCAGGCCGTAGGTGTCTACCAGCACCTTGACCACCGTTTCTGAGAGAAACGCAGGCAGCGTCGGCCCAAGGTACATATTTTTCAGTCCGAGGGACAGCAGCGTCAGCAGGATGCACACCGCCTTCTGCTCATACCAGGAGAGCACCAGCGTCAGCGGCAGCTCATTGATAGAGCACTGGAACGCCTCCGCCAGCGCCATTGTGACCACGCATGGAGAATGAAAAATGCGGTGGCGAGGCGTGATAAGGCGTTAAAAATAGTGAAAACCCCGGAAAAGGGCTTGATTTAGCCGTTTTTCCGGGGTGATTTTTTGTCGCGTGGCGGAAAAGCCCGCGGCTTTTTTCATTTTTCGTGCAACATTTTTCGGGGGATTTTCGGCGATTTCGGAGCGGGAACGACGCAGAGCGGGCTATGTTAAAAAGTGCATTAAATAAGCTTAAAAAGGCGTTTAATGATTTTTCGGCAAAAGTGCCGCGAATGGCTCAACCGTGCGGATTTAACGCATTTAACGGAGCAAAAAGCACCGTTAAATAGCTATCGACACAAGGTTGGCTTTGCTACGCTTTGGTATAGCAAAATAAGGCGGAAAGGCGGAAGTGAAACAGCCACAAGGCGGAAATCACTTCCGCCTTAATCATTGCAAGGGTTCGCGGGCATTTTGCAGCTGAAATCGGCAATTTACACGCAAGCGCATAATTATACGAGAATATGTAAAAATTATTCATTTTCGCAATTGCCGCCCGCTCTTTATCGCATGCGGCTGGTAAAGGCGACTGCGCGCCCTATGATGTGCACACGATTCATTGCGTTGCCGGTGAACACCAGAGGAGCGTAGCTGCGATTTTCCGGCACTAAAGTGATGCTATCGCTGCTCAAATACACACGCTTGAGAGTAGCTTCGGTTTCGCATTCTCCCTCGATCAGCACCGCTGCGATCTGGCCGTTTTCGACTTCTTCCTGTTGCTGAATATAAACGGCATCGCCATCGTAAATCCGGGCGTCAATCATGCTATCCCCTTTACAGCGCACCGCGAAATCACAGTGGATATTTTCGGGCACATCAACATACTCATTAACACTCTCCGTGGCGAGAATCTGCTGCCCGCAGGCGATTGTGCCCAGCAAAGGCTTTTTCACCATTTTGGGCATTGAGAAAATATTCGATGCCAACGGTTTAGGTTCTTTGGAGACTGTGCTACCTACTAAGTAGTCGGCAGACACCCCAAATAAGGCGGCAATCTGAGCAATAGTTTTGGGGCTTGGCGTGGAAGTGCCGGCTTCGTATTTTGCTATAAGCTGCTGGCTTACATTAAGCATTTCTGCCAGTGCTCTTTGCGAGTAGCCTTTTTCGGTGCGAAGCGATCGCAGTATCTCGTTGAATGCAGAAGGATCTGCGCAGGATTGGGCGACGCAGTCATTAACTACCTTTGGGCACACATTACTGTTGAGCTGGTTTTTTGACAGAGAATCGTCGGAGCACCCAAGAAGATAATCAATGGATACAGAAAAATACTCCGCTAACGCACAAGCATCGTATATATCAGGAAGACCATCTTCGCCATCCAAATACTCTCGTCTCCAGTTGGAAACGGCCCCTTTGCAACACCCGGCTTTCCGCGATGCAGGTATTGGATTTACCCCATTTTCTCGACAAAGCTGTTCGAATCTTTCGTAAAAACGCACTGTTTACCCTCCCGATACAGTCGACACTCACTAAAACTTTCTTCGTAATTCAACCATTTTTCCAAGAAAAGTGACTGGTTTTTCCGCAATATCCTTTGCACTAAAATACATTGGCGCATAACTCGGATTGATCGAAATTAAATTGATACCGCTATCAAGCTTTTGGACCCGCTTGATCACAGCGTCATCGCCATTCACCATAACAACAGCAATCTCGCCACTTTCCACATCAGGCTGCTGCCGAATAATGACAGTGTCTCCCTCAGTTAATACCGGCTCCATGCTATCACCTTGTACTTTGAGAGCAAAAAACTCCCCGTGCGTAGCCATATCCGCAGATATATCCTCATAATCGAGTATGTCCGTGATTGCTTCAATGGGGATACCGGCTCGAACATATCCGAAAACGGGAACCTTAACCCCTTTTTCTTTTTTCTTTGCGATGGGGCGGTGGCCGTATATAGCGTCTGTTGACACCTGAAAGTAATCGGCAATTTTCATTATTGTATCTGGATCCGGAATGCGGCGCGAATTCTCATATTGACAATAAGTGCTTAATTTGATACCCAAATCAAGAGCCACTTCCTTTTGCAATTTTCCGGCTTTTTCGCGCAAAACCTTCAAGGCGTTCATGGCTTATCCTCCATATTTTTTCTGTTTGCAATTTGCATTGTAATTCACAATGTGTGATTTTTCAATAAAAATTCACATATTGAAAATTTTTTGTTGAAACGGCGCTTTTTGCATTGACAATTCTCATAATGTGAATTATAATGAGTGAAGCAATTCACAATACGAGAATGGTGGTGGATATATGAAGTTGAACTATTACATCAAAAAAAGCGGTTTGCCGCAAAAAGAGCTTGCTCAAAAATTGGGAGTAAAACAATCGACGATATCTATGTGGAAAAACGGAAGCCGCACTCCCCGCTCCGATAAGCTGCCGCTGCTGGCGACTGTGCTTCATTGCACGGTGGATGATCTGTTCGACGCCATTCCGGCATCCTCGGAAAAGAGTGCCTAAAGAGGCATTAAAGGCACATTAAAGGAAGGAGCTAATCGATATGATAACACTGCTGCTTGCATGGACGATACTGCTGGCCGGGCTGCTGCTGGGTGAAGCGGCCGGCTGGCTGTGGCCGGAGCGGATGGACAAGCTGTGCCGCCGGCTGATCGGAAAGGAGTGGGATAAGACATGGAGAGAGTGAGAGCGCACTATGTGCAGCTGAAGCCGGGACGGGTGTACCGAAACCGTGGAGGCGGCAAATACCGGTGCATCGACTGCGCCGGTACCGCCGCTGCCCAGATGCAGAACACCGCCAGTGGCTGGATGCTGCTGGCACACGGCACACAGATGTACCCCGACGGCACAATTGAGTGGAATTACTCCACGCAGATGGGCTTTGCCCCGCTGCCGGCAATCTAAATAGCCGAAACACCCGTGAGGGTGTCTGCCGGAAGTGGCCTACCGGCACTGATGAAGGCAGGCCAAGAAAGGAGGGGTCCGCGTGGGACGACTAACCTACTATCTTCCCAATGGCACCTGGGGCGTTGAAGGCATCGACCTGGCGAAGCTGCCGGCAAAGCTATATGCTTGCCTTGCCAAGCTCAAGGATTATGAGAACAGCGGCAAAACGCCGGATGAATGCCAGGCGTTCGCCGCCAAAAATTCATTCAAAATGTCCCCGGTGGCAAGGGGTGCCGAAGATCTCCGCTGGATGGAGCACGACGATTACAACACCGCCCGATACAGAGGCTGGCTGCTCGTACATCTTCTCTGGGAGGATACGATCCAGCTATACTGCCCGGAAGATGCCTGGGACGATCCGGATGTGCTGAATGATCTGGAGGAAATCCAAAGCTACGGCGCCGAATGGGAGGCGGACGATGTGTACCGTGCAATCGAGTGGATCGACAACTATTGAAGAGGGGGCTGCAGATGAGCGACTACAACGAAGAATTTGATCGGCTGCGGCGCAATCGTGTGGAAGCATCGTACTACAAATACGGTCCGGCGCGGGACAACTTCGGCGCCGGCCGGGTGGACGCACTGGCCACCGCTGACCGCTGCCTGGATGCCTTCCGGCGAGACCACAACCTGGAGCGTCTGCTGGATGCTGCCAACTACCTGATGTTCCGGTTCGCATATCCGCTGCCGGGGGACTTTTTCCGGGCGACGGACAGCGACGGCAGCGTGGGCACGGTGGGCACGCCGATCAATATGGAATAAGGGAAAGGAGATGGCAGAGAATGAAAAAGCAGCTCGAGATCGTGATCAAAAAAAACGAGAGGCAATCTTTCCACAAGGATGCACGGAAAGATCGGAGAAATTATCCACGCTTTGGTATCAGCGATAGCGCAAATATTCCTGCAGTATCGAAAAAGCGAATCGTCGGCGGAAGAGTTTGCTGCGGATATAGCTGAATACTTGGTGCAGACGATCAAGGAAGAGGCCGAAAATGCGGAGGGATGAAGAATGAACAAAGCAACAGAAAGCGGACAACGACTGCAGCCGCTGCCCGCTCCGGGTGAGTGTGAGATGCTCCGGTATGGCGCCACGGCCGAAGATCTTGCCTGCGCCATGCAGGCGGTCCGAGCCTCGGCCGAACGCCGGCAGCAATCAGTGCGTTGATAGGAGGTGTACCGATGAGGATTAGCCAAATGACCGCACGCGAGATCGTAGCGGCCTATGCCGATAAATACGCACGCAAAGCACTGCAGGCATTTGATAATTATCAAGCGACCGGACAGGCCAAGTACGATAGTGATATGCACCGATATGAAGCGCTGGCTGAGGCGCTACAGCGGGATGCCGCCAAGGCCGACGATCGTGCTGCCATCGCAGCCCTGCGCGGTGATCTTGCCAGGCTTGGGCACGCGGCAACGGTGGCACTGGAGTACGGCGCTGATACGCTGGCCGGTAACAAAGCCTTGCAGGATCTGGCAGAAAATGCAGCTGCTTGCGCACGGCTGCACGGCCTGATCGCCGACACACGAAAATAAGCCGAAACGCCCGCGAGGGCGTCTGCCGGAGGCTGATCGCCCGGCACTGATGATGGCAGATCATGGGTTTAATAGCCCTTTAATCGCTATTGAAAGAAGGCGAGTATTTGCAATTTTTAAGCACAAAGGAATACGCAGAGCTGCAGGGATGCACTGATCGAACGGTACGGCAGCGCCTACAAAACGGAGAGATACAAGCCATTGAAGGCACCAGCAGCCGTGGGACCAAAGAATCAGCAAGCCACCCCCGGTGCTGGACGCGGCGGCCATCCGCCGCACGGCGGCGCTGGAAAGCCGCCAGCGGGAGCTGGAGCGCAAGGTGCGCAAATACAAACGGCTGGAGGCCGGTGCCCTGGATCCGGACAACGAACGCAAGTATCGTCAAAAGCGGCTGGCAGCCCAAAAGCAGCTGCGGGAGTTTATCGCCGCCAACGACGATGTGCTCCGCCGCAACTATTGGCGGGAAAAAGTACGCGATACGCCGGATGGCATATCGCTTAAAAGCCACTACAAAAAACTGGATCCATCGTCCGCGTCGCCGCAAAACACGCAGCTCACGCCAGATCCTAAAAGTACAGAAATCATTAACCGCTCCATTGAACGCTTCGCCAAGGATTTCCCGACTGTGGACGAAATGCTGCAGTATCAACGCTACATATATGATACCAGCGACAACCCGGCTATCACGCAGCTGGAAACAAATAAACAAGGAAAACTTACATTTGGTATTGCATTCTTCGTGCAACTTTTTTTCATTCTTCGTGCGCGGCGACAGCCATGGCCACCCGGATGGCGCTGTAAGCATCATTGCACTGCCCCATATCCAGAATACGCGGCAGCCCGCCGATCTCCCCCAGATCCAGATCGTTAAAGCGATACTTGCCGCAGGCCAGCGTAAGCACCAGGCTGTCCATGGGCGTCTGCTTGACAAACTCCGTGTAATAATTTCTGCCCGGGTGCGCCCCATCGCAGCCGCCCACCAGGAAAATGTGCTTCACCGCGCCCTCCCGGATGGTGCGGATCACCTCATCGGCGTGGGAGAGCACCGCGCCGTGGGCAAAGCCGGTGGTAAGCATATGCCCGCCGTTAATTCCGCTCATGCTGTGGTCATGCTCGTAGCCACCCAGCGCCAGCGCCTGCTCGATCAGCGGGGTGAAATCCTTGCGCCCCTGTGCATCGGGGGCAATGTGCGTCAGTCCCTCATAGCCGACAACCGAGGTTGTGTAGACTCGGTCAGCGTAGCTGGGGCGCGGCGGCATCAGGCAGTTGGTGGTGAACAGCACCGGTGCCGGAATATTCTCAAATTCCTTCTGCTGGCTCTGCCAGGCGGTGCCAAAATTCCCCGCCAGGTGCGGATACTTCTTCAGGCCGGGGTATCCGTGCGCCGGCAGCATCTCGCAGTGGGTATAAATATTGATCCCCGTATCCTTGGTCTGCTCCAGCAGCTCATGCAGATCCCGCAGATCGTGCCCGGATACGACGATAAACGGCCCCTTCTTAATGTCGGTATTCACCCTTGTCGGAACCGGTGTACCATAGGCACCGGTATTGGCACGGTCCAGAAGCGCCATGCATTTCAGATTGACCTGGCCGAATTCCATAATCAGTGCCAGCCACTCCTCCACCGTATGCGGCCGGTTGATCTCGCACAATCCCTTATAGAACCACGCCGTCACCTCCGGCTCCTCCTCACCCAGGTTCAGGCTGTGGTGTGCGTATGCCGCCATCCCCTTCAGGCCAAACAGCAGCGTGGAGCGCAGGGAGACGGTATCGGTTTCCCCTTTCCACAGTTCGACCAGTTCCCCATCGTATCCTCCCAACTTCTCCCGCTCGGCAATCACGCGGTCGGTAAACTGCCGGATCGCCGCATTATCGAAATTCACATTGGTCAGCGTGGTAAACAGTCCGTCCATCAGCAGGCGGTCTGCCTCCGCGGAGCGCCGCCCGCTCTTTTCCGCCGCCAGCGCCAGCCGCATCAGCTCGTAGATCAGCGCATCCTGCAGGTTGGCCGTTTCCGGCTGCTTGCCGCACACCCCGGCGCGCACACATCCCTTGTTGCCGGCCGTCTGCTGGCACTGGAAACAAAACATCTCTGCCATAGATCCATTCCTCCTATAATCTGTAAGTCCATGCCTGTGTTTTGTATTCCCGGAACGCCGGAAAATATCACCCTGCCGCCGATTTATTTGGATTTATCCCACAAAAGCAAGAAAGTAGAAAAAGAAAACCCGACAAGCATCATACGATGCTTGTCGGGTTTTGGTGCGAGGGAGGGGACTTGAACCCCCACGTCGTTCGACACACGCACCTCAAACGTGCCTGTCTGCCGGTTCCAGCACCCTCGCATATGGCATTGCTTCATTCGCAACGGCACTATTATAGCACCAGTTTTGCTGCCTGTCAATCCTTTTTGTGCCATTGCAGCGCAAAATAATCCGGTGCGAAAACCGCTTGATGCTTGACAAAAAAGCCGGTATCCGCCATAATGAAATGTACCACAAGGAGGAGAGATACATGGCAAGAGCAGAAAAGGGCAACGATATCCCCATGCCGGTCATCCGGCGGCTGCCGCGGTATTACCGGTTTCTGTACGACCTGAAGGAGAGCGGGGTCACCCGGATCTCCTCGCAGGAGCTTTCCCTCCGCATGGGGCTGACCGCCTCTCAGATTCGGCAGGATCTCAACTGCTTCGGCGGCTTTGGCCAGCAGGGCTACGGTTACGCCGTGGAGCCGCTGTATAACGAGATTGGGCATATCCTCGGCATGGATCACCCGGTCGGCGCTGTGCTGCTGGGTGTGGGCAACCTCGGCAAGGCGATCGCCAACCACATGGATTTTGCCCAGCGCGGGTTTCGCCTGGTCGGCCTGTTTGACGACGATCCGGCTCTGTGCGGCTCCACGCTGGCCGGGCAGCCGATCCGGCCAACCGCCAGCCTGGAAAGCTTTTGCCGGGAGCACAAGCCGCAAATGGCCATCCTCTGCATCCCCAAGGAAGCAGCGCCGCAGCTGGTGGAACGCCTGATCGCCAGCCACATCACCGTCTTCTGGAATTTTTCACACTACGATATCCTGCACGATCACCCGCAGGCCACGGTGGAAAATGTGCACCTGGGCGACAGCCTGATGATCCTTTCCTACCGCATGGATAAGCCAACACAGTAAGGCCGGCACAGCACAGGCGCATATTCGCTTTCTGCCCCGGCATACTATGGCTGAGGTGAGAAGCATGGAAAAGAAAAAACAGCCGCAGCCACTGGACGCCCAGACGCCCTCGGCCGAACCGGTGATGGGCGAACCGGTGGATACCTGGGATCAGGTGAACAAATATGGCACCTATGAGATACAGGATACCACCGAGACCGACAATGTATTCCCGCTGATCGGCCCACTGGGTGCCGGCATATCGGGGGTCACGCTGCCGGATATCCCCGGGCTGGAGCCGGAGGAACCGCCGGCCAAGAAGCCCTGAGAAAAACAGGCGCACGGAGAAGAGCATTCTCCATGCGCCTGTTTTTTTATTCCATAGCCTCCAGCTGCCCGGCCAGCCGCAGCCATTCGGCGGCATCGCCGCCGGCGCGGGCGATGCCGGCGGCCCGGCGGCGCAGATGTGCCGCCATGCGCTGGCGGTACGGCCTTCCCTCCTGTACCGAAAACGCCCCCGCATAGATCGGCAGCGCATCCGCGGGCGGCGGCGCCTGCGTATAGACAGCCGTCATCACCGGGTACAGGTGGGTGCCATCCGTCACCAGCCGTTCGGCCAGCAGGGAAAACCCGTTTTCCAGCAGAAAGCGGCGCAGCTCCTCCGCGCGGGACATGGGCTGCAGCACCAGCCGCACCGCCTTATCCTGCACAAGCGGCGCCGCAGCCAGGATGGCCGCAATGGTCTCCCCGCCCATACCGGCAATGGCGATATCCTCCGCCTCGCCCGGCCGAACGGTAGAAAGGCCATCGCCCAGCCGCAGGGAAATGCGGTCAGACAGGCCGGCCGCCTCCACTGTGCGGCGGGCCGACTCCAGCGGTCCCGGACGCAGATCGGAGGCAATGGCCGAGGGGCAGATCCCCGCCTCCACCAGCCACACCGGCAGGTAGGCGTGATCCGTGCCGATATCCGCCAGCCGGCTGCCCGGCCGGATGCAGGCGGCCACCATCGCCAGGCGCGCATCCAATGTCATGGTTTTCCTTCCCCCCAAGAGTTTTCTGCCGAAAAAACGCCCCGCCGGCGGCGGGGCGTTTTACCTGCTTTGGCTCAGTTGCCGAAGTGCTTATTCAGCTTCTCCACCAGCTCATCGGCGCTGACGCCGTGCACCTCGCAGGCCTGTGCCAGCGACTCGCCGCGGGCAGAGGGGCAGCCGAGGCAGTGCATCCCCATCTCCAGGAAATAGGGCGCCGTCGTGCGGTCAGCATCCAAAATCTCACCAATCAGGGTATCCTTCGTTACGACCATTGTAAAAACCACCTTTCTTTCGGTCTATTGGTATTATACACACTTTTTGCAGAAATAGCAAGGGCTTATTATCACGCGTTTTTCTCCACACCGAGGGTGATCTCCTCGCCATTGACATTCCATGTCTTCTGGTAGCCGGCCAGCGTGCCGGTGTGCAGCGCCGTCGCCATCACATCCGACAGCATGCTGTCGGCGTTCTTTTCCATCAGTTTCTGCAGCTTCTCGTTGCCGTCGGCATAGACCGTGATGGTATCCATCACCTCAAAGCCGGCCTCCTTGCGCATGGTCTGCAGCTTGCTGACCAGCTCCCGCACAAAGCCTTCCTCCACCAGCTCCGGGGTCAGCGTGGTGTCGATCGCCACGGTGATGCCGTGGTCGCTGACCGTATAGTAGCCCGGCGTCTGCGTGGTTTCAATGAGCAGATCCTCCGTATACAGCGATACCGTGCCGCTCGGCAGTGCCAGCTCCAGCACCCCGTTCGCATCCAGCTGCGCCTTGGCGGCATTGCCGTCCAGCGCAGCCAGAGCCTCGCGGATCTCCCCCAGCTGCCGGCCGAATTTAGGACCAACGGTCTTCAGCTGCGGCTTGAAGGCATAGCTCATAAAGGCGCCGGCATCCCGGATCAGCTCCACCGATTTGATATTCAGCTCCTCAGCGATGATGGCGGTGAAATACGCGTCCAGATCGTCCGCCACCTGCACATACATTTTGCGCAGCGGCTGGCGGTTCTTGCAGTTGGCGCCATTGCGGGCGGCACGCCCCAGCACCACAATCTCCACCACATCCTCCATGCGCTGCTCCAGCGCGGTGTCGATCAGGCTGTCATCCGCCTGCGGAAAATCGCACAGATGGACGCTCATCGGCGCCGAGGGATCGTCGCTGCACACCAGATTGCGGTAGATATCCTCCGCCATGAACGGGATCATGGGGGCAGCCAGCTTGCAGACCGTCACCAGGGCGGTATACAGGGTCATGTAGGCATTGATCTTATCCTGCGGCATCCCCTTGCCCCAGAAGCGCTCACGGCTGCGGCGCACATACCAGTTGCTCAGCTCATCCACAAAGCCCTCCAGCACCCGTGTCGTCTCCGGGATCCGGTAGGCAGCCAGATTTTCATCCACTGCCTTGATGGTGCTGTTCAGCTTGGACAGCAGCCATTTATCCATCACGGAGAGCTTGTCGTACTCCAGCGTGTACTTCTGGGAGGAAAAGCCGTCGATATTGGCATACAGCACAAAGAAAGCATAGGTATTCCACAGGGTGCCGAGGAATTTACGCTGGCACTCCTGCACCGCCTTGCCATGGAAGCGGTTGGGCAGCCACGGCGCAGAGTTGGAGTAGAAATACCACCGGATAGCATCGGCGCCATAGGTCTGCAGCGCCTCGATGGGATCCACGGCGTTCCCCTTGGACTTGGACATCTTCTGGCCGTTGGCATCCTGCACATGCCCCAGCACCAGCACATTCTTGAACGGGGCACAATTGAACAGCAGAGTGGAAATGGCCATCAGCGAATAGAACCAGCCGCGAGTCTGATCCACGCCCTCGCAGATAAAGTCCGCCGGGAACTGCTGCTTGAACAGCTCCTGGTTCTCGAAGGGATAATGGTGCTGCGCAAAGGGCATGGAGCCGGAATCGAACCAGCAGTCGATCACCTCCGGCACACGGTGCATCTCGCCGCCGCACTGCGGGCAGCGAATGGTCACCGCATCAATAAAGGGACGGTGCAGCTCGATATCTGCCGGGCAATTATCCGACAGGCTGCGCAGCTCCTCGATGCTGCCAACCGCGTGCATATGCCCGCAGGAGCACTGCCAGATATTCAGCGGCGTGCCCCAATAGCGGTTGCGGCTGATGCCCCAGTCCTGCACATTGGCCAGCCAGTCCCCGAAACGGCCCTTGCCGATGCTTTCCGGGATCCAGTTGACGGTATTGTTGTTGCGGATCAGATCATCCCGCACCGCCGTCATTTTGATAAACCAGGATTCCCGTGCGTAATACAGCAGGGGGGTATCACAGCGCCAGCAGAAGGGATAATCGTGCTCAAATTTCGGCGCAGCAAACAGCTGGCCGCGCTTGTCCAAATCCTCCAGCACCAGCGGATCAGCCTTTTTGACAAACAGGCCGGCAAAGGGGGTCTCGGCGGTCATATTGCCCTTGCCGTCCACAAACTGGACAAAGGGCAGGTCATACCGGCGGCCAACCTGTGCATCGTCCTCGCCGAAGGCCGGCGCGATATGCACGATGCCGGTACCATCGCTCATGGTCACATAGTCGGCACAGGTAACATAGAAGCCCTTCTTACGCTGCTTATCCGCCAGCACCCTGGCACAGTCGTACAGCGGCTCGTATTCCTTGTGCTCCAGCTGCTTACCAGTGAAGCGGCCGGTCACCTCATAGGCCGGCTGGCCGTCCTTGGCCAGGCCACCCAGCACCTTATCCAGCAGCGCCTCGGCCATATAATAGGTATAGCCGTCGGCCGCCTTTACGCGGCAGTATGGCTCATCCGGGTTCACGCACAGCGCCACATTGGAGGGCAGCGTCCAGGGGGTTGTCGTCCAGGCCAGGAAATAGGCGTCCTCGCCTGCCACCCTGAACCGCACGATCGCCGAGCGCTCCTTGACGCTCTTATACCCCTGTGCCACCTCATGGCTGGAAAGCGGCGTACCGCAGCGGGGGCAATAGGGCACGATCTTGAATCCCTTGTACAGCAGCCCTTTGTCCCAGATCTGCTTGAGCGCCCACCACTCAGACTCGATATAGTCATTGTGATAGGTCACATACGGGTTTTCCATATCCGCCCAGAAGCCGACGATATCGGAGAAATTCTCCCACATCCCCTTGTACTTCCACACGCTTTCCTTGCACTTCTGGATAAACGGCTCCAGGCCATACTTTTCGATCTGATCCTTGCCGTCCAGGCCGAGGGATTTCTCCACCTCCAGCTCCACCGGCAGACCGTGGGTATCCCAGCCGGCCTTGCGGGGCACCAGCTGCCCCTTCATGGCATGGTAGCGCGGGATCATATCCTTGATCACGCGGGTCAGCACATGGCCGATGTGCGGTTTGCCATTGGCGGTGGGAGGACCGTCGTAGAAGGTATAGGTCTCCCCCTGCCTGCGCCCGTCCATGCTTCTGCGGAAAACCTCGTTATCCGTCCAGAACTGCAGCACGCCGCGCTCACGCTCAACAAAATCCATGTCGGTCGGTACTTTCTGATACATGACACTGCCTCCTGTGAAAAAAATAAAAGCCCCCGTCCCCGGAAAGGGACGAAGACCATTGCTTCGCTATACCACCCTATGCTCCTGTCAGCGTACCAACATACGCCCTCCTGCTAACGGGGGAAACCGGCTACGTCTACTGGGTGCCGGCAGGCGGCACCGTTGGGGCAGCAACTCCGGAGGGATCTTCCCGTGCGGTGATCTGTACCGGGCTTGCACCATCCCCGGCTCGCTGCGGCAGCCATCCGCACGCTACTGTCTCCATCTGCGTTTTTTCCATCATACCCCCAAGCCGGAGAAAAGTCAAGAGGAAAAGCAGAAATTTTCCGGCGAGGGGCTATTCCGGCCGCACCGCACCCGATTTTCGCCCCCGGTACGGCTGCATCGAAAGCATCCTGTATCGCCCCTGGAGGCTACAGCCTCCGGGGGACGGCTTTATTACAGCAGGATCGGCAGATCCTTGACCCGCGGCAGTTCTTTCAGATACTTTTGCAGCATTTCCGGGCGGTAGCCGTTCTGCCGGATGATCTCCCGGTAGAAATAGGCGCTGGGCTTGGGGGTACGCTTGAAGCCGTGCTCCCGATCCACCTCCACCAGGCCGAATTTCGGGATATAGGTCCACCACTCGTAATTATCCAGCAGCGACCAGTAGAGATACCCCCGCACATCCACATGCGCCCGGATCGCCTCGTTGAGCGCGCACAAATATTCCACCAGATACACCAGCCGGAAAGCATCATCCTCGCAGGAGCAGCCGTTTTCCGTGATATATACCGGCTTATCCGTCAGGCGCGTCAGGTTGTGGAACATACACTCCGGATAGAATTCATCCAAATAGAAATTCATCGGCAGCATACGCGTCTCGGTAAAGGGGTAGCGCGGCGAGGAAAAATTCGCCCGCCGGGCATCCACCATCTCCCGGGTATACAGATTGACCGACCAATAATCCACGGTGTCCTTCAGATCCCGGTCAAAGGCGCCGTCACGGCCGGGCAGCACCAGCTCACCGGTCCGCATGGCGTGGAAGAAGAATTCGTGATCAACCACATCCTTGTACTGCTGCACCGCGCGGTCAAACACATCATTCTGCCGCTTACCGTAATACTGCACCAGCGCGTGGGCGGAGCTGACCGGCTTATCGGAATACTGCTTAATCAGGTGATACCCAAGGGCATGATAGAATACACAGTAGTATTTATAGGTCAGGCGCTCCTCGCTCAGCCCCAGGTTAAATTCGTTCATCACATTCCAGAAATCCACATAGGGGCTGATCTTCGGCAGGATATACTGCAGATACCGCTCAAAATACCGCCGGTTTTCCAGCGTGTGGAAATCACCCTTGTCCGCAAACCATTTCGGCACGGAAAAATGCACCAGTGTGACAAAGGTTTTGATCCCCTTTTCCTTCAGCAGTGCCAGCTCCCGCACATAGTGGTCGGCTGCCTCCTCCGAAAACTCGCCCTCATGCGGCTCAATGCGCGCCCATTCCACGCCCATGCGGAAGGCCTGGTGCTCCAGCTCGGACAGGAGCGCCACATCCTCCTCCACCATATTGTAGTGGTTGCAGGCAGTGCCGGACGGCTCCCCCGGACGGCCAGCACGCGCGGACTCCTGCTCCCGGAACCAGTTGTCAGAATGGATATTATTTCCCTCGATCTGGTGGGCAGCCGTAGAGCTGCCCCACAGAAAGCCCTCCGGAAAATCAAAGCCCTTAATGCTAAATACATCCGTCATTGCGGTTTTCCTCCATACAGTGTGTTTTTGGTGCCTCTATACTACCACACCGGCCGCCGCGGTCAAGGAAAAAGATCGTGTGACGATCGTCCCGGTGTTTTTTGCCCCGCTGGCAGGCAGGCAATTTACTTTTTCCTGCCGGTGTGGTACAATACGGCCAAAGAGCCAAAACCGGCAAAGGAGGAAAACGCTGTGGCCTTATACATTCTGGATGATCCCGGCCTTTCGGTGCAGCTGCCCGCCAAAACGCGCACCGAGATCGGCGCACTGCGGGCGCTGAACCGCCACCGCATCCCCACGCGGCCGGTCGGGCTGGCCGATATCGACACTCTCGCCGAGGATCCGCAGGCCGTGCTGCTGCTCCCGCAGCTCCATGCGGCGCCGGAGACGGTTATCCGCCGCTGTGAACAGCAGGCCATTCCGGTCATCGTTCTGCACACACCGGGCAGCAGCTTTCCCGCGCTGCATTTCAGCAGCGTGTGCGGGCATGCGCACAGCGACGCAGATGCGCTGCTGCGCTACTGTGCTGCCGCCGGCCGGCAGCGGCTGGCGCTCTTCGCCTTTAATGCCGTCAGTGCCGTGGATCGCAGCCGGGCACAGGCAATCGCCGACCGGGCAGCCACCCTGCAGCCGGAGGATCTGTTTGCGGCGGTGGATTCGTTCGAAACGAGCTTTGCCCGCTTCTATCCCCACCGGCAGCAATACTATGCCATTCATTTCGCCAATGATTACGCGGCCATCGCCTTTATCGAGGCCATGCAGGCGGCCGATCCGACCTACCTGGCGGGACGCTTCCTGATCGGCGCAGCGGATACACTGCTCTCCCGGCTGTACCACACCACCGTGACCACCATCACATACTACCGCCGGGATCTGCTGCGCGGGGTCGCCACCGTCTACCGCACCCTGCTGCGTGACCGCGGCAGCGTTGTCAGCCTGCAGTACCAGCTGCCGGCCGCCATCGCCGTGCGGCAGAGCACGCAGCACTTTCCGCTGCCGCCGGAAGCCGCACCGCTGCCTGGCTCTGGCGGCAGCACGCGCCTGCGCTTTCCGGAACAGGGCTTCTTCTATGAGCAGGACCCGGTGCTCGGACGCATCATGGCCACAGAGGATCAGCTGTGCGCCATGGACCGGACGGAGCTGCAGATCCTGCTGCACTTTCTGCAGGGGGATACCAACCGGCACACCGCCGAGGCCCTGTACATCTCCGACCAGGCGCTGCTCTACCACACCCGGCGGATGTTCCGGCGCGCCGGTGTGACCGACAAGCAGACCTTTATCCGCTTTTTCGCCCGCTATGTCTCGCCGGCGCACCTGGCCGCCTATCTGCACACACACGCCTGTGCCGGAACATAAAACACCCCTCTAACAGAAAGAACGCCCACGGGGTAGTGGGCGTTCTTTCTGTTAGAGGGGTGTTTTGAGGAGGATAAGTACCCAGTTTTTATGAGGTTCCGGATGCGGCTCCGTCCCCTCCTGAGTACATTGTCAGTATAACAGGGATTTTTGTCGAATGTATGAAAAATTCGTGAATAATCCAAAAGAAAAATATGAATGAAAAAGCCGGCCGAAAAGAAATTTTGGATTTTTTCAAACAAATGTTTGCTTTTTTCGAATAGCTGTGGTATACTGTTTCCAATAACAGGGGCCATTTAGCGCCGCTAAAAGCGCACAAGCGTTCGCTTTTGGCCGTTTCAGGCCAGCTGCTCTGCACAAAAAAATCCAGGAGGGGCATACCATGAAACCACTGAACGAGAAACAACAAAAGGTGCTGGAATTTGTCCGGGAGCGTCTGCAGGACGACATTCCGCCCTCGGTGCGGGAGATCTGCGATGCCACCGGCATCAAATCCACCTCCACCGTGCATACCTATCTCAAGCTGCTGGAAAGCGAGGGGTACATCGACCGCCGCAGCGGTTTGAACCGCGCTATCCGTCTGCCCGGCGAAAGCGTTTCACGCGTACCGCTGCTCGGCAAGGTCACGGCCGGCGTGCCGATCCTGGCTGTGGAGGAGGTTGAGGATTATGTGCCCTTCTCCGGCGGCAGCCACTACCAGCCCGGTGAGCTGTTCGCACTGCGGGTATCCGGCACCAGCATGATCAACGCCGGTATCCTGGACCGGGATGTGGTGATCGTGCGCCGCACCAACACCGCGCAGAACGGGGATATCGTGGTAGCGCTGATCGGCGATGAAGCCACCGTCAAGCGTATCTATGTGGAGGAGGACCATATCCGCCTGCAGCCGGAAAATGACGCTTTCGAGCCGATCATTGTCAAGGAAGCCACCGTGCTGGGTAAGGTGATCTCCCTGGTGCGGTATTTCGGATGACCGCGCCGCGCTATCTGATCAGCGCCTGCCTGTGCGGTCGGTGCTGCCGCTATGACGGCGGCGGCTTTGAGCTGCCGGCGCTGCGGCAACTTGCCGAAAACGGGCTGGCGGTTCCTTTCTGCCCGGAATGTGCCGGCGGCCTGCCAACGCCACGCCCGCCCTGCGAGA
>ULWN01026913.1_pt1 | contig 27627 bp, 22 predicted proteins | sample 1960371 | NCBI WGS metagenome assembly ULWN01 (sample SAMEA4835813, study PRJEB28245) | human gut metagenome | biome: gut microbiome; material: fecal sample | place: Denmark | collected 2008 | reverse complement strand
GACCCCGCCGCAGCCGGTGACGGTGTTGGCGGACGGCAAGCACCTGTGGCGGGTATTTGATAATCTGCTGAACAATGCTTGTAAGTACGCCATGCCCGGCACCCGGGTATATCTGGATCTCTGCACGGTGGGTGGCTGGGCGCAGATCACCTTCCGCAATGTCTCCCGTGCCCCGCTGAATATCAGCAGTGAGGAGCTGATGGAGCGCTTTGTGCGCGGCGACAGCTCCCGCAATACCGAGGGCAGTGGGCTGGGTCTGGCAATCGCCCGCAGCCTGGTGGAGCTGCAGCACGGCCAGCTGGCGCTGACGGTGGACGGCGATCTGTTCAAGGTGATCGTGACGCTGCCGCTGCTGCCGGCGCCGCCGGAGGCGGCACCATGAGCGCCGCGCGGCTCAACCTCCTGATCGGCGGGCTGTTTTTCCTGTGCTATGCATACCAGCTTGTGTATCTGCTGGTCTCATTGCTGCCGGCCAGGAAACAGCGCCTGCCGGCCAGGCAGCATCGCTTTGCGGTGCTGATTGCGGCGCGCAATGAGCAGGCGGTGCTGGGGCAGCTGCTGAAAAGTCTGGCCGCACAGCGGTATCCGCGGGAGCGCTTTACCGTATGCGTGGTGGCGGATAATTGCACCGATGCGACTGCGGCAGTGGCGCTGGTCCATGGGGCGCGGGTGTTCACCCGGCAGGATGCCCACCGGGTGGGTAAGGGCTACGCCCTGGATTTTCTGCTGCACCGGCTGTGGGAAACGGCCGGCAATGATGCCTATGACGCCTATCTGGTGCTGGATGCGGATAATCTGCTGGAGCCGGATTACCTGCAGCAGATGGATAAGACCCTCTCGCAGGGCTATGATGTGGTGACCGGCTACCGCAACAGTAAGAACTACGGCGATAATTGGATCAGCGCCGGGTATGCCCTGTGGTTTCTCCGGGATAGCCGGCAGCTGAACGGCGCCCGTGCGCGGCTGGGGATCGGCTGTGTGGTGTCCGGCACCGGCTTTGCCTTTACCCACGTGGTGGCGCAGCGGCAGGGCGGGTGGCCGTTCCATACGCTGACGGAGGATACCGAATTTACTGCGGCTCACCTGTGTGCCGGTGACCGCATTGGTTACTGCCCACAGGCGGTGCTGTATGATGAGCAACCGGTGCGGATATCCCAGTCCATGCGGCAGCGGATGCGCTGGGCCAAGGGGTACTTTCAGGTGCTGCGGCGGTATGGGCGCCGGCTGACGGCCGGTGCGCTGCGGGGCTGCTTCGCCTGCTATGATCTGATGGCGGCGATCCTGCCGGCCTTTTTGCTCTCACTGGTGTCGCTGGCAGTGAACGGAGTCGATGCGGTGGTGTGCGCCGCAGCAGGGCGGCCGGCCTGGCCGGCACTGCTGGCGCTGGGGCAGGCGGTTCTCGGTGCCTGCGGCACGCTGTATCTCTTTGGCGGGGTAACGCTGATGACCGAGTGGCGGCGTATCCGCGTTCCGGCCGCGAAAAAGCTGGGGTATTTTCTGCTGTTTCCGCTGTTCATGCTCACCTATCTGCCGGCGGCAGTGGCGGCGCTGTTCTGCCGTGTGGGCTGGAAGCCGGTGGAGCATACCCGTGCCCTATCGGTGGAACAGCTCAGCAGCCGGCAATGAAAAGAGACCGGGCACCGCGGAGAGGTTTCCGTGGTGCCCGGTTGATGGGCTTGTGTTATTTTGCATCGGCTATCCGACAGCCGGTGCGGGTTATTCTTCGGCCTGCAGCAGTGCCTGTGTGGCGGCGCGCAGCTTTTCTTCCAGCGCGCCTGCCGCGGCGGCATCCTTGCCGGTGGCGGTGATATAGGCCTTGATCTTCGGCTCGGTGCCGGAGGGGCGCACGATCACGCCGGCGTTGTTTTCCAGCGTGTAGGCCAGCACATTGGAGCGGGGCAGGGTCAGCGGCGTATCCACACCGGTCACGGCATCGTGGTGCACCCGTTCGCGGTAGTCGGCGCAGCCGAGCACCCGCAGCCCGCCGATCTCGGTCGGCGGCGTCTGCCGCAGATTGTCCATCAGGCGGGTCATGGTGTTCATCCCCTGCTCACCCTCAAAAGCCACATTGATCAGCGCATGGCTGTAATAGCCATATTCGCGGTAGAGTGTCTGCATCTGCTGCAGCAGGGAAATGCCCTGCGTGCGGTAGTAGGCGGCCATTTCCGTAATCAGCATGGAGGCCACCACGGCGTCCTTGTCCCGCACATAGGAGCCGGCCAGATAGCCGTAGCTTTCCTCAAAGCCCAGGATATACCGCTCGGTGTGGCCCTCCTTCTCCAGCAGGCCGATCTGCTCACCGATGTATTTGAAGCCGGTCAGCACATTGCGCAGCTCACAGCCGTTGCGCTCGGCAATGGCGGCGGCCAGCCCGGTGGTCACAATGGTCTTCACCACCACCGGATCGGCCGGCAGGGTGCCGGCTTCCCGCCGGCCGCGGATGATGTAGTCCAGCAGCAGGCAGCCCACCTCATTGCCGGTCATCAGCGTGTAGTCGCTGCCGTTGCGCACGGCAATGCCCACGCGGTCGCAGTCGGGGTCGGTGGCCAGCAGCAGGTCGGGCTTTTCGGTCTCAGCCATGGCCAGCGCCCGCTCAAATGCCTGCCGGATCTCCGGGTTCGGATAGGGGGCGGTGGGGAAGTGGCCGTCCGGCAGCTCCTGCTCCGGCACCACCAGCACCTGCCCTGCGCCGATACGGCGCAGCACCTCGCGCACCGGCAGGTTGCCGGTGCCGTTGAGCGGGGTGTAGATAACCTTCAGCCCTGCCTCGGCGCATACGCCGGGGTGGATCTGCTGTGCCAGTACCTCGCCGTAATAGCTTTCCAGCAGCTTTTCACCGATCAGGGTGATGCGCCCATCCGCCACGGCATCGGCATAGGCCACTGTCTGTACATCGTCAAAGATGTCCAGCGCCCGGATGCGGGTGGTCACAGCACCGGCGTCGGCGTCGGTCATCTGGCAGCCGTCAGCGCCATAGCATTTATAGCCATTGTACTTGGCCGGGTTGTGGCTGGCGGTGACCATAATGCCGGCCTGGCAGCCGTAATACCGCACCGCATAGGAGAGCACCGGCGTCGGCTCCAGCTGCGGGAACAGGTGTACCTGTATCCCGTTGGCGGCCAGCACGCAGGCGGCCTCACGGGCGAAGTGATCCGACTTGATGCGGGAATCGTACGAAATGGCGACGGCCGAGGCGGCGTATCGGCCCTTCAGGTAGTTGGCCAGCCCCTGCGTTGCCTTGCGCACGGTGTAGATGTTCATGCGGTTTTCGCCCGCGCCGAGGATGCCGCGCAGCCCGCCGGTGCCGAATTCCAGCTCCCGGTAAAAGCGTTCGCGGATCTCCGCCGGCTGGCCGGCAATGGCCGCCAGCTCCTTTGTCAGATCCGGGTCCTCTGTGGCCCGGCTGCACCACAGGGCATATTTTTCATCAATCGTCATCAGGATCGCTCCTTCCGGTATTTTTTACACCATCAGTATAGCACATCCGCGGCGCGTATGCAACACGGAAAAGCGCCGCCGTGGCGGCAAAAATGTTGCAAAAAAGGGCGAAAGCAGCCACTTTTCCGTGCCTTTTGGCCGGGATTTATGCCGGGTGGTAACCCCCTGGTCGCTTGCGTCTGTTTGTCCATCTCTCGTTTTATGAGTTGGGTATCGGTTTGTGAGGGGCAGTGGGCAAAACCGGTAGGCATCCCCACCGCTTTCCGTCTTGACGGTGTGCGGGCGGGTGTTGTATAATATACTGGGTATGTGTCTATTAGAAGGCAGAACAAAACACAACGAAAGGAGAGGATGCCGATGAAACGCTGTCTTGCGTTGCTGATGGTGCTTTGCCTCCTGCTGGTCGGTATCCTCACCGGCTGTGGGGATGACGGCAGCGATAAGGGCTTCCGCTTTCCGCTGGCGCAGGAGCCGGCACAGCTTGACCCGCAGGCGCCGCAGGATGCGGCCGGCCTGACGGTGATCGCCTCGCTGTTTGAGGGGCTGACCCGGCTGGATAGCGAGGGCAATGCCGTGCCGGGCGCGGCGGATTGGACGGTATCGGCCGATGGGCTGACCTATACCTTCACCCTGCGGGAAAGCTACTGGAGCACCATTTCCGTGCGGGGGGAAAAGACCGATTGGGATGAACCGACCCGCGTTACGGCGGACGATTTTGTGTTCGGCTTTCAGCGGGCGGTGATGCCGGAGACGGCCTCGCCGCTGGCGCAGCAGCTGGATGGCATCGTCAATGCCCGCGATATCCGTGAGGGGCATAAAACCGCCAATACCCTCGGCGTGCATGCCGAGGGTGAGTACACGCTGGTCATCACGCTGGTGCAGCGGGATGAGCATTTTCCGACCCGGCTGGCGGCGGCGCCGTTTCTGCCGTGCAACCGGGCGTTCTTCCAGTACACGGCTGGGCGCTACGGCCTGGAAAAGGCCTATCTGCTGACCAATGGCCCCTTCACCCTGGCGGCGTGGAACCACGGCGAATCACTGCTGCTGCGCCGCCATGAGCAGTACCACGCCGCACAGGATATCCTGCCGCAGGCGGTGCGCTATGTGATCGGCACGGCGGATCCGGTGGAGGCGCTGAATACGGGCACCATGGATGCCGAGCTGCTGCCGGCGGATCGTCTGCAGGAGGCCGCCGCAGCTGGCATCCGGCTGGTCGGGCTGCGGGACACCGTGCGCAGCGTGTATTTCAACACCCGCGATACAGCGCTGAGCAATGCCGATGTGCGCCGGGCGCTGCGAGACAGTGTGGAATGGGAAAGCATCTATGCCTATCTGGAGGAGCTGGGGGAGCAGCCGGCCGCCGGTTATATTGCCCCCGATGCGACGGTCAATGGCAGTGAGCTGTACCGCAGCGATGCCAACGATGCCCGCCTGCAGACGCGGGCGGCACAGGCGCAGGAAAGCCTTGGCGCCGGGCTGCGGGCATTGTATCCGGAGGCGAAAAGCCCGGCGCTGCCGACGCTGCGTGTGCTGGCTGCCGATGGGGAACAGAGTGCCAATCTGGCGCGGTATCTTATACAATCCTGGCAGAAAAACCTGAATTTGTCCTGTCAGCTGGAGCTTGTCAGTGAAAGTGCATTGACTGCCCGGATGAACGCCGGCAATTATCAGGTCGCCATTGCGGCGGTCACGGCACAGGGGCTTTCCGGTGCCGAGAACCTGCAGGCCTACGGCACCGGTGCGGCCGGCAATCTGACCGGTTACACCAGCGCAGCATTTGATACGGCACTGGCGGCTGCACTGACCGGCGGCCGCGCGGAGCTCACCGCGGCCGAAATGCGGCTGCGGGAGGATTGCCCCACGGTGCCGCTGAGCTTTGTTACCCGCTATTACGGCGTTGCCGCCGGGGATGAGGGCATTTTGGTGCGCCCCTTCAATGGCGGCACCTACGGCGCGGCCTTTGATTTCCGCCAGGCGCGCAAAAAAGGCTGAGAAAAGCAAAAAAGACTCTCCCTGTGACCGGCAGCGCCGGTTGCAGGGGGAGTTTGTGTTGGTTCGTTATTTTATGCCGGGGCGGATCAGGCCAATTCCTGCCGACTTTTGGCCAGCGCGGCGGCAATCACGGCATCCATATCGTAGTACCGGTATTCGCCCAGCCGGCCGCCGAAGATCACCTGCGGTTCACGATCGGCCAGCCGGCGGTAGGCGGCGTACAGGGCGTCATTGGCGGCGTCGTTGACCGGGTAGTGCGGCTCACAGCCCGGCCGCCACGCGGCGCTGTATTCTCGGCTGATGACCGTTTTCGGCTGCCCGCCCTTGCCGAACCATTTGTGCTCGATCACGCGGGTGTAGGGCGTTTCGCGGTCGGTATAGTTGATGACCGCATGGCCCTGAAAATCGGGGATGTCCAGTATTTCCGTCTCAAAGCGCACGGCACGGTACTCCAATGTCCCCAGCTGGTAGCCGAAATAGGCGTCGATGGGGCCGGTATAAACCACCCGGCGGGCCATGGCGTCCAGCCGCGCCTTATCGGGCAGGTAATCCACGCCCAGCTGTACCTCGCTGCCCTCCAGCAGGGCAGCGGCCAGCGCGGTGTAGCCGCCCTGGGGGATCCCCTGGTAGCGGGAGCCGAAATAGTTATTATCGTAGGTCAGGCGGACCGGCAGCCGCCGGATGATAAAGGCCGGCAGCTCCCGGCAGGGGCGTCCCCACTGCTTTTCGGTATAGCCGCGGATCAGCTTTTCGTAAATATCCACCCCCACCAGGGAGATGGCCTGCTCCTCCAGGTTACGCGGCTGGCTGATGCCGGCGGTGCGGCGCTGCTGCGCAATGCGGGCGGCAGCCTCGGCGGGGGTGGTGACCCCCCACATCTGCCGGAAGGTGTGCATGTTGAACGGCAGAGAATAGCGCTGACCGTGATAGTCTGCCACCGGGGTGTGGATATACGGGCGAAAGGGCACCAGCCGGGTAACATATTCCCATAGGGCGGTGTCATCGGTGTGGAAAATGTGCGGCCCGTAGCGGTGGATCTCAATCCCCTCGACCGGCTCGGTGTAGGCCAGGCCGGCAATGTGCGGGCGGCGGTCGATCACCAGCACCCGTTTGCCGGCGGCGGTAGCCTCATGGGCAAAGGTGGCGCCATACAGGCCGGTGCCTACCACCAGATAGTCGTATTTCATGGCCGCCTCCGTGTGCTGTTTATAGGGTTTCGGCGCCGCCCTCCAGGGTTTCCGGCGGCAGCTCGGCCTTCAGCTCCCGCTGCAGCAGCTTTTGCACCGCGCCGGCGGGAGAAACATGGCCGTTGATGATGGCGTTGACGGTAAATACAATGGGCAGTTCCACCCCGGCACGGTCGGCCAGTGCCATGGCGGCTGGCAGGGCGTTGATGCCCTCCACCACCATGCCCACCTGCCGCACGGCCTCATCGGGTGGCACACCCTGCCCGATCAGCCGGCCGCAGCGATTGTTGCGGCTGTGCTCACTGGTGCAGGTGACAATGAGATCGCCGACACCGGCCAGCCCACCGAAGGTCTGCGGCCGGCAGCCGATGCGCTCCCCCAGCCGGGAAAGCTCCGCCAGGCCGCGGGTGATGAGGGCAGCGCGGGCGTTATCGCCGAAGCCCAGCCCGGCAGAGATGCCGGTGCCCAGGGCAATGATGTTTTTCAGTGCGCCGGCGATCTCAACGCCGCGCCGGTCGCGGCTGGTGTAGACCCGCATGAAAGGGCTGGTGAAGCAGCGCTGCACCTGTGCGGCAATGGCATCGTCCGGGTGTGCCGCCACAATGGTGGTGGGCAGCCCCAGGGCAACCTCCTCGGCGTGTGTGGGGCCGGAAAGGGCCACACACGCCACCGTATCCGTGCCCAGCTCCTCCTGCATCACCTCGGTCAGGGTCAGCAGGGTGTCGGGCTCAATGCCCTTGGCGGCGTCCACCAGGATCTGGCCGGCCGTGATGAACGGCCGCACGGCGCGGGCCGTGGTGCGCACATAGGGGGAAGGCACGGCAAACAGCAGAATATCCTTGCCCCGGCAGGCAGTGCCGAGATCGGCCGTGTAGGCGATGGTCTCCGGCAGCTCCATGTGTGGCAGCTTCGGATGCCGGCGGGTGGTGCGCAGCACCTCCAGCTCCTGCGGCAGTGCCGACCAAACGGTGACGGCCTTGCCGGTAAGGCTCAGCATGCGGGCCAGTGCGGCTCCCCAGGTGCCGGCGCCCAGTACGCCGACGCTATAGGCGGTTTTCTGTTCCATGCGGCTCCTTTCTTCGCTGCGGAAAAGAATCCCCGGCGGCGCCGTGTGCGTCCGGAGGGGCGGCAGAGAGCGTTTCTGCCGGGTCTCAGATCTCGGTTACGGTATCCGATTGGCACAGCTCGATGATTTTGGCAATGGCGACGGAGATCTCGCTGTCAATGTAGCTGTGGTTTTTCCCGGAGGTGATGCAGCGGTCAAAGGCGACGATCTCATAACGGACTCCCTCGCCGTCCAGCTTGTAAAAGCAGCGCTTGTTGTCGGAGGGGTTTTCGTACCGGATTTCAAAATAATCGGTTTTCCACCACGGGGCGGGCACATAGACATAGCCCTTTGTGCCGGTGATGATCAGCTCGCCCTCGGATTTGGCTGCCTTGGCGACCTTGATCGACGCCACGGCCTCCGGGTAGACAAAATCAATTTTGGTGAACCCGTCAAATTGCTTTTCCTTATCCAGATAATGGGTCACGACGCGTGCGTCGGAATAGGCGGTCCCCAAAAGCTGGAATATCGGCAGCAGGGCGGTCGGCCCCCAGGCGGAAATGCTGTTCCACTTGTTTTCGAGTGAGGACAGGTCATCGCTCATGCTGGTGCAGGTGGCATCCACGGAGACCACCTTGCCGATCTCGCCGCTCTTCACCAGCAGCAGCAGGCGGGAATAGGCGGTCGAATAGGCGGTTTTGATGGCTTCCATCAGGGTGCAGTGCTCCTTTTTGGCTAATGCAAAGAGCTCCCGGCATTCCTCTGCCGTGCAGGCGATGGGGGACTCACAGAGCACATGCTTTTTGGACTGAAGCAGCGCTTTTATCTGTTCATAGTGCTTATCCGGTGTTGTGACCACATAGTAGGCGTCGGCGTCCGATTCAACGATCTCAACACCGTTGACATACCGGCTCTCATTCTTGAATTTTGTTCCGACGAAGGTGTTTCCAAGAACCGTGATCTGCAGCCGGTGCTTTTCGGAGCGCAGATCGGAGCTGGAGACTCCGACGGTCCTATCCAGATAGACTACCTTACAATATTCATTCAGATAGTCAAACTTGCCTTCCCAATCGGATCCGACGGTAAAAATATCCACACCGTACCGGCGGATATCGTCGATCTTCTGTCCCTCATACTCCTCTACGATGATCTCGTCGGCAATGCCGGTGCTTTTCACCGCTTCTACGCGTTCCATCAGGGACTGCTGCACATTGATCTTTCCGCGGGATTTATCAAAATCATCCGCGGTCACGCCGACAATCAGGTAATCGCCCAGCGCCTTTGCCCTCTCCAGCAGGCGGATGTGTCCATAGTGCAGAAGATCGTATGTGCCGTATGTGATGACCTTTATCAACCTTGTCCCTCCCAGTATTCCGGTGTTGCTTCGGCGCTTCCCACGGGGGTCAGAGCAGACCCCGCGCCTGCATATCCTTCAGCGCATTGACCAGCGTGGTATTGTCTTCCTTTGTCAGATGGCCGATGTGCCCGACGCGGAAGATCTTTTCCTTCAGCTCTCCGCCGTTGGGGCAGACCCAGATGCCATACTCGTCCTTCAGCGTGGTAAAGATCGCGTAGGCTGACCCGTGCAGCGGGCGCAGCGGGGTCACCGCATTGGACAGGGCATCGGACAGGATCTCCAGGGGAAGATCCCGGATCTTTTCGCGGAAATCCGCAGCCAGCTCAGCTGTTCGGCGGATCTCTGCCTGCACGCCTCCCTGCCGCTCGATCTCCTGCAGCCTTGCGTGGATCTGGAGCAGGGTGCCCACTGCCGGTGTAAACGGGGTCTGTCCGCGCTCCCCGTTTTTCAGGGCAGATTTCAGGTCGAGGTACATGCATTTGGCATCGTGCGCCTCCACCCGCCGGACGGCCTCTTCGGACAGGACAATGATGGATACGCCGGGCGGGCAGGCCAGCGCCTTCTGCGACCCGGTCAGCAGCACCTGAACCCCCTGCTCCTTCATGTTCAGCTCATCGGCCAGGAAGGAGCTGATGGCGTCCACGACCAGGAAGATGCCGTTCTTTTCGCAGAATTCATGGATCAGGTCGAGGTCATAGCGGACGCCTGTGGAGGTCTCGTGAATGTTTACGAGGAAGCCGGTAAAGCCCTTTTGGGCATACGGCTCCAGCTGCTCCCGCCGGAGTCCTTTGCCGGTTTCCAGGGTGATCGCCTCGTAGGGGATGTCGTGGATGCGGCACAGCTCCACAAAGCGGTGGCCGAAGCTGCCGCCGTTGACGACCAGCAGCTTGTCCCGGCGGTCAAACAGGTTTATCACGGCGGCTTCCATGGCGGCCGTGCCGGAGCCGGTAATAAAGACGGCCCGCGCAACCTCCCCGGCCTTGGCAAACCGCTTCATCAGGGCCTCGTTTTCCAGCATAACGGCGGAAAATTCCGGCGTTCGGAAGTAGGGGATCTGCTCTGCGCCGATCCGGCGCACGGTCTCGTCCGCCGTTACCGGCCCCACAGTGAAATTCAGCATGATGTCTTATCCTTTCTTTTTCTCACGATACCGTTTTGGGTAGTTACATGTATGATTGTACTAAGCGGGGGCTGATTTTGCAAAATTCACTTGGTAATGCCTAGAAACTCAACTATTCTCTCGCAGCTCTTATCGTCGTGATGTGCGTACATATAATCAAAAAGCGCTTTCCTCTGTTGTGCATACTCATCTTGATTGTTTGCCAATTTATCAATAAAGGCGTACAGATCATTCATGCTGAAAATCTTATCGCCGGCCATGTAGTCATCGGGGTTATCCACGCATACGCCTCTTTTATAGTCTTGCAAATCGGACAATACATAGCCAATAGGCCTGTTCCGATGAAGATAGGAGTAAGCGACGGCAGAATAGTCACTCAGCAGAGCATCGCTAAAGCGCATCAAACGGTATGTATCAAGCCCCAATTTTTTCACGCTTAATGCATCCAACCATTTGATGTTCTCCGTTTCATCCAGTTCTTCAATAACGTGGAGATCCTGCATGGGGTGTAGTTTTATCACGAGCAGGATATCATTCTTCTTCAGGATGCTATCCAGTTTTGTATAATCCTCCTGAGAGGTAATGAGCGGCAACCCATATGGATACTCAGCCTCGGATTCAACACGCTGCAGGTTGTTTTTTAACTGTCTGAAAGTGGGCAGCCATAGCAAAATCTTATGATACTTCTTATGAATAAACTTATCGTATTCATTCGGCAGATTACGATAGAAAACGTTATCGGAAGGAAAACCGAGGTGAACCAATTTATCTGTCGGATATGGTAAGGACCAGCTATAGGCGCAAAGCTCATCCATGTTGGCAGAAGGGGATATTAAGTAATCGGCAATGTCGCCTACGGCCTCCACTCCATGTGCATCCTTTAATCCGAAGGCTCCGTGGGTCAGATACATGGACTTTTGCGTGGGCCTCCGTTTGTAAACTGGTACATTATCGTATAATAAAAATTTGGCTGTTGCCATATACTGGCTTTTCCTCCAGGAAGGTCTATGTAGGCGATAGGCATAAACGTTTTTAGGTAATTCCCTTGTGTCCTTGTTTTTTAGCAGCCAGACAATTTTATATTTTTCATTGTAATGGTTTTCAATTAAATAATCATAGAACGGACCGCCATTACAGTCAAAATCGTTATGGCTTTCAATCATAATGATGTCGGCAAGCGGTTTGTGGCAGTAAACCTTGTTGCATATTTGTTGAAACCAACCATCCAATCGGAGATTGATTCGATTGAGTAATACTGTCTTCAGTGTCACAAAAAAGCCATCCGTCTTAAAGCGTATCTTCAGTCCTTCGATTTTGTTCACAACAAATCACCTCTGTAAAACTTTTGCCCGTATTACGCGTAGAATACTTCTGAAATACCCGTGATAGATAACGGCTATTATGCCGAATATAGCAATCTGCCCCCAATAAAAGTGCCCCTCCAGATGCTCTAAGACAACCTGCAGGCATAACAGAGCATAGACAAAGCCATCTCGGAAGACCTCAATCTTCAAGGCGATGATTTTTTTTAACATAATGTATCGAATCAGCCACATGATCATATATGCAGCGGCTGTAGCAATAGCTGCCCCCAGAGCGCCGATTAGGGGAATCAATACGGCGTTCAGCAGTGTGTTGGAAATAGCCGATATGATAGTCGTAGTTGCGGATTTCTTGGTTTCATTGGCTGCACTGAACAGACTGCCCATGTATACTGTCAGTGCATTGAACATAACGGATATTAACAACACGGAGGAGTAGCTCCAGGCAGCAAAGAAATCCTTTGCATAAAGGAATTTTGCAAGCGGGATATTGAATAAAATCAATCCGCTGCAAACAAGGCATACTACAGCGTTGTACACACTGTAGGTTTGCGAAAAAAAGCCGTCTTGATCCTGCTCATCAAACTCTTTGATTGCCGATAATGTCCATGCTTGTGAAAAAACAGTATAGCACATAGCCAAGATTGTCGGTATTTTATTTGCCACCGAATAAATGCCGTTTTGATCTACTCCACACAAAGCTGTTACGAAGTATTTATCCAAAAAAGCGTTTACCCATAACGAGATGTTGTTAAAAATTAGAGGAATGCAATATGCCCGCATGGCCTTTTTTGTCTCTTTATCGCAGCCGTATTTCAATAGCTTGCCGAGGGGGATTTTAATTTTTGCCAGGGCATAGAGCGAAGCAGCCGCGGGACTGACGACCAGCGAAATCAAGTATCCGTATATCCCCAGCTTAAATAGCAGCAGGAACAAAAGGTTGCAGCCGACGGTTACAGCCGTTGTAATGACACCCGCAACGGCAACACTTGTCACCTTATCAATTGCTCTTAAATAATTTGACAGAATTTCGTATAGCGCTGTTAAAAAGAAGTACAAAAATATGAACACATAATAGATTGTTGGCCAATCGAGTGCTTTGGACAAAAAAACGAGCAGTAGGATGGCCATCCAAACCAAGCTTCCAATGCCAAGCACGCGGATTCCGTAGGCCAGAATGCCTTTTGTATCTTCTTTTTTATTTAACGCAAATCTTAAAATGGCTTCCGATATGTTAATGGTAAGGACAAAAATAGCCAGCGTTGCCGTGGTGGTGATCAAATCGGCAATACCATACTCAGAAGTGGACAGAACATTGGTATATAACGGAACCAAAAGAAAGGATAAAAACTTCGTTCCAAAAGAACTGAGGGCAAAGATAATCGTGTTTTTTCCTAAGTATTTGTATTTATCGTTCATTGTGTTGTTCTCTTTCTGTCGATTCGTTCAATCAATGCTTTGTCGATTTTTGCAAGCAATCGGTCGAATATGACGGAGAGCAGAATCGTTACCGCCAAATCCAAAACAATCACCGGATACCGCAGCTTCCCGGTTACTTCAAAACAGTTTGCAATTAGTATTCCGGGAATCCGTTGCAATATGAAAATACTGAAAGCGTGTTTTCCGCAGAAGTAGAAAACAGGACTCTGAATTTCAAAGAAGCACAAGAACCACACAATCAGGCCAACAAACACGATTGAGCTAAAATTCATAATAATATCGTAGCGGCGCAGTTTGTATGTTGCCAGTAACAGTAGCAGCAGCACGAGGAGTGTCGTGACTTTTCTGCGTTTTATCCAGCGTATGCAGTCGGCCCGATAAACGGCCAATAGTGCGCCTGCCGGATAGCACATGATAGTTGAATAGAACCGCTCGTCAAATCCTGCCACGCGCATAATGGCATAGTAAACCGCTGTGCCAACAAACAGGATAAAAACCTGCTTGTTACTGCTCTTGGTTATTTTGGCAGCTAAATAGGAAAGAGAATACAGGACGAGGATTGCAAAAATGTACCAATTGGAGTTTCCTACGGAGGTAATTCCGATGAAGCTTCCAAGAATGGTTGGAACCGTGTACTTTTCTCCGACAATAACTGCCAACAGTAAATACAGAATGACAGCAATATCGAAATTTATCAACGTTTTAAGAAGGCGTCTGTAGGGGTACGTGCGTAGATATTTTTCACCGCGTGTCAGAAAGCTTTGCATAACGCCATACCCTGAGAATGCTAAAAAGGTTGTGACGACCCACTGATTATGGATGTTTTGTACGTGCTGGTAAAGCTCGTCCAATAGCAGCTCGTTTTGTAGAGGCCAATATTGCGTGCAATGAGAGAGAAAAATGAAGAGCACAAAGATTCCGTTGATGATCGAGGTATCTCTGTGATCAAGAATGGTATCATCACTTTTCCTTGTTCGAATACCCAACAAGAAAACAAGAACAATTAACGCTACAAAAACGACCATAATCTTCACCTAACCACAATTTTTAGTTTTTTGTTCTTTTTGTTCAGCAGTAGCTTTCCGGCAAAATCTTCCTGTAAAAAGGGGTCCTCTGGGTTGATCAAAATGCAAAAGAAAGGCAGCAGTTTGAAGGACCCAATGTGTGTGTTGACCAAATTCTCGATGGCAATCATCACCAGCACCAGCACCAGGTATTTGTTATGCTTTTTCTCCGCTAAATATGTAAGAAACGTCCATATTCCTATCAGAATAACCGTAACAACTATTCCGCCACTAATCAGCGTGGCGATATAACCGTTATCTACTGTGTTGTTGGCCAGGGTTGCGGAATTATACAGGCCGGCATTTTTCCCTGCTCCGATTATGCTGATTCCGTAAAAGCGGATTGCCTCATTCGCCAGCCGGATTCGGTTATTAAAGATCATGTCAAGTGCAAGCCAAAGCCGACTGCTTGGATTATAGGCCAGGGCTGTGCCAAGGCTTACGGCTGTCAAAACGGGATATATCCAGAACCAGTATGCGTGGCGCGGATGTGGCCAAGCCCACCAATGCTTGAGAAGCTTGATCACATAGAACAGTGCGCAGGCGAAGAAAGTAAGAAGGAAAACAATCCTAGATCCGAAAAAATGAAATACCGCGTAGTTTAGCAGCATATAAAAGATGTTTTCGAATAGTTTTAGATTTTCTCTTTTGTAAACAATGATGTAGAGATACAAAATGAAGTATGCCAAAGCAATTTGGTTATGTACCAAAAAGCCGGCATTATGGCGGTAATAAGCGCCCCCGAACAAATTTCCAGTATACTCGCCGATAAATCGGAAATCAATGGTATCCTCTAATATCCCTATTTTGGCGCACAATATAATGAAAATATGGGAAATAACCAGCGTCCATATGGTGTATCGGAATATTTTTTCTGAGGAACAGTTTTTTGCGCCGATCACAAACAATACAATGGGTATGTAGGATAATCCACCATCGGCGAAAAACAGATTAAGGCAGACAAATAAAAGCAGGATTGCCAAAAGCACCACAAGCCATCGCTTAATTTGGATATTTTGAAAAACGAGCAGGACAAATAAAGCGCCCAAAATAGCATATCTTGCGGCGAACAGTAGCTTTGCCATTATTGATAGATTAACAAATTGCGATTCAGACAGAACTTGATTGAGTATATACAGGACGAGCAGCGTGTAATAGAAATGGCAGTATTTGATTTTACCCATACAGCATTCCCCTCATCTCTCCTGTATTAAATGGCAAAGCTTTTCCATTGCACTTTCCCAAGAATATTTTTTGACAGATTCAACACCGTTCGCCGATAACCGTATGCGTTCTTCGGGAGATTCGAATAATTTCCCAATGTTTTCGGTTAAGGCGGCCACATCCTTTATCGGCGAAAGCAATGCGTTATATCCGTCTTGGGCGTATTCAAGCACACCTCTATAGGCGGTTGATACTAAACAAGCACCACAGGCCATAGCCTCAAGGCCTGTCAGACCGTATCCCTCTTCTATGGATGCACACAGAAACACCTGTACCCGATTATAAATAGCAACGGTTTCCTGCTGTGAGGCGCTGGCTTTATAATTGATCCACTTTGGCAGCTTTTTCGGCCGCGGAAACATACCAAACATCTCAACGGTCAAATCCGGGTATTTTTCCTTTAGTTTATATAAGGCTTCCAATGCGAACCGCACACCTTTGATTTCATCGGTATGGTATAAGAGACCTACGCTATGTTTTTTGCGCATGGTTTGGCTGTTTTTTGCTTGATATACCGTGGTATCAATGGGATTTTGCAGCAGGTATGCCGGTGTAGAAGAGTAGCAATCAACAATTTTCTTCAACCAACTGGAGACGGTGATATTACGGAAGCCATACCCATAGGTTTGGTGAACATATTCATCCGATACGCCCCAATTTTCATACCCCTGTATTAGATAAAACTTTTTTGCAGCAGAGAAGTTTTCCTTAACGACTTCGACAGTTTGAATGCCGGTGGCGAATACGATATCACTGTCATTTACTTTGGATAAGTAGTTCTTTTCCTCTCCGGATATTTGTTGAATTTTTTTACTAAGCGGAAACCACTGGGGTTGGCTCTGATTTATCTTGTTAACGAGAGCAACCCGTAAAAATTCCGGTAAATGAAATTTTTTCATCTTATTATTATTCAAGGACAGAATAGCTACGTCATGTCCTTTTTCCTGTAGGCGGTTTGCATATTCGTAAATCATTTTATAGCCGCCAATAGGGGTTCTTGTAAAGCCTGGTAAAACGAAACATATTTTCATAGAACGATTCTCTCCCGTGATTTCTTACGGTTGGTCTTCACAGCTGCAATCTTGTTCGCCAAAAGCCACTTCAATAATCTGATGTCTATTTTCTCTTTCTTCCTCCGGCGGGAGTTTCATGTAATCTCCATATGCCGTTGTTAAATATTTGTCGTAGTCTTTGGGGATGGAAAACGGATAAGACTCAAATTCGCTGTTGACAAAGGTCGTGAAGATCGTTTTTGGAAAACACCACTTGTCATAATCCTCTGTTCCGTTTTCGTATACAAATTTATTGTCCTTGTTTTCGTCAAGCTTACTAATGATTTCGTATTTTCGTATCAATCGGTCTTTTTTGAAAAATACCGCAAGTATCCTAAAAGGCAAATTTTTTATGTACTTTGACAGAATAATCCCATCGTCTGAATACCATGTTTGGTAATGGCTTTTGGCTCTGATCAAGCCGCGAAGCACTTTTAAGTGAAAGCCTCTCCTTTTGAAGCTCTTGTCAAAGTCCAAGGCGTTGTCATATGGGAAAATATCGACCCATATTCCCTGTTCTGCATCATCGTGCCTTTTTCCTTCGCGGTAAACAGTCCCTCTTTTAATGATTTTCCCCATCGGATGAGGGTAATTGGGATCGGAATTCCAATCCAACATTTTGTACCTTGGTGATAACTTTTCTGGCGCGATTTCTAAGAATTTTTCGTACTCAGTGCGCAGCATTCCTACATCCAGGTCGTCGTCCCACGGAATAAATCCTTTGTGCCGAATTGCTCCTAGGAGTGTGCCGCCGGCAAGGAAATAGGCAATATCATTTTCTCTACATATCCGGTCGATTTCTTTGGCAATTTCCAACTGAACCAATTGTACTTTTCGTAATGTTGCATTATCCATATCCGAATCCATACCCTTTCCTGTTTCCTAAAATAGAATACGCTCCAGTTTGTGAATCGCCAAATACGATACCAGATTGAGATTTTTCATCATTAACCACACTTTTTGGGGGGAGGATTTGCACTCCTGAAATTCCAGCGAGAATTTGCGGGAGTGCTCTAACTGTTCTGCATGCGTTTTCGGAACATACTCGATCTGTCTTAAAAACTCCACAATCTCCAAGCTTGAGACGCTCATTTTCGCCTCGGAGTCTGATAAGTTTTCGCCGGTGTACTTGTGAATATAGAGCGCTTCTTTATTTATTGCGAACCGACGAGACTTTTCAAAAAGTAAAATCCACAGGAATAAATCGTCAGCCCCGTTTTTTTGCATAACGTATGTTTCCCACTCGGTGGGGATGCAGGCTTTCCTTAACAGGCACTGTCCTGGGGACTTTATCATGTTGTGTGACTTTAGGTAAAATGGCAATTTGTTTATGAGACTATAGTCTGTCTTGCTTTTGTACAACAGGTAAGAACTGCCGTCAGAGCTCTCCATATACGCATTGCAAATTACCATGTCTGCCTGGTTGGAGGTGAGAACCCTGATTTGGCTGAGTATGGCGTTGTCTGCCAGTACATCATCCTGATCCAAAAACTGGATATATTCCCCGCTGCAGGCCTGTAGTCCGGTTATTCTTGCTTGATGAATTCCGGAGTTGACCTCATGATTTATGATTTTTAATTGAAACCCCATAGAAAAATCCGGCACTTCTACTTTTTCTTGTGGGCTGTCATTCACAATGATCAGTTCGACCATAGCTTGCGGAAATGCGCTTTTTAAGTTGTTGCAGTTATTTTCAACCACGCCGAAAAGCTGGGAAAGGTACTTATTCCCCTTGTAAAACGGTGTGATAACCGAGACGATAAAGCTCATGTTCATATAATCACCTCAAGCTTGCATATATATCCATCAGTTGCCGGTAATTATCTTCTGGCCGATACTTTTGCTCGTAATCAGCACGGGCGTTTTTGCCCATCCGTATACATTCGTTTGGATTATCCCAAAGAGTCTGTATTTTTTTGACAAATCCAGTTACATCCCCCAGGGGAATCTTATATCCGTTTACGCCGTTTTCAATTGCTTCGGCAGAAAAGCCCAGATCTGTTGCAATCAGGCCCTTTCCAAGGCTTTCCGACTCAATTTCAACCATCGAGCACCCCTCGTACCAAATGGAGGGAAAAACCACAAACTCTCCGCCCTTCACGATAGAAAGGCAGGTGTCATGTGGCGTGTATCCCAGGAAGTGAACCTCGTTATGCGATTTTGCCCAGCAGTTGAATTCTTCCTCAAGCGGTCCGGCGCCCATGACCACCAGAGGGATATCCGGCAGATTGTCCCATATCCGCATAAGGATGCGGATACCCTTTTCCTCGCCGATACGCCCGTAAAATACAACGTATCGCTGCGGGAGACTATCAATCTGCGTTACAGTCAGTTGTTCTTCAGCGTCTGGGACAAAATTGTATTTTTTGACAATTTTCCCGGCATCAAAACCGATGTTGGTTAGTAGCCGTATTTGATTGTCATTTAGGCAGATATACCGATCGATCTGCTTGTAAAAGGTCTTTCGATGACGATGATAGGCAAAAATCCCAGCGACAATTAAGCTCTGCAGTCTCGAGCCCTTAAAGCACCGATGCCGGCACATGCGGAAGTACTTGCCGTCCCCGCAGGCGTTGCACAGTTCCGTGCCGCACAGGGAGGTAGCACACGGGCATATAAACCGCGTATCGTGGAGCGTAGCCACAACCTTTACGCCGCTTCGTTTGGCGGCATAAAGAACAGAGGGAGAAAGCAGCGGGAAAAATGTGTGAACGTGGACAACGTCCGGCTTTTCTTTCTGGATAATCTGTCGGACAGCCCTATAATTCTTAAAACTCCAAAGCATCCCTAAAGCTGCTCCGAGTTTTCCCAGCCTCCCGGCACTATCAAACGTATCGTTGGAAACGGTATAGCGAACGATCTGGTTTCCGTGGCTTTCCAGCAGAGCGGTTTCACTTTTGAATACCTGGTCATCGCCGCTCGCTGAACCGCTCCTGTGAAAATTGTGTATGGCTAATATTTTCATTATCGGTTCCTCTGTCTGTTTGTGCGATTTTGGTTTTGGGTCAGATGTTTGTAAATACGCCTGCGTATTCATTGCAGATATATGGCCAGCTGTAGGCGGTGGCAATGCGCGTGCGTGCTTTTTCACCCAGCGCGTCAATTGCTTCCTGCGGCAGTGCATCGGCCTGCCCGATCAGCGAAGCCAGCACCCCTGGCTCCTTGCTCCAGTATAGGGCGGCATCTTCACCAACCTCGCGGTTGAAACCTACATCCAGCAGCAGGTTCAGCTGGGTGCTTCCCAGCGCCTCCAGCAGGCTGGGGTTGGTGCCGCCAACCTCGTGGCCGTGGAAGTAGCCATAGGCATTTTCCCGGATTTTCATCAGCAGCTCTTTATCATACACAGTACCGACAAATTTTATGCGGGGATCCTCATCAAATCCGGTCTTTTCCTTCAGCTCGGCCAGAAAGCCGTCGCTGACATTGGTGATCAGGGCGAAATCCCGCTGGGTATTGCTGCGCATGAATTCGCGGATCATGGTCTCGTAGTTGTTTTCCGGCACAAAGCGGCCGACAACCAGGTAGTAGCTCTTGGGGGACAGCCCCTTTTCGGCGTACCAGGCAGCCAGCTTCTCGTCGTCGTCCGCCAGCTGGCTGCGGCGGGTCTCCGCCCCGTAGGCGATATAGGTGGTTTTCGGCTGATAGGCCGCATAGGTGGTCTGGATGTATTTTTCGATGTTGACACTGTCGCAGATCAGCAGGTCCGCGTGCTTGGTCATCATTTTCTCCGAGACCTTCCAATAGCGGCGCACCGGCGCCGGCCATTTGGCCCGCAGCCATTCGTGCCCATCGGGATTGACATACAGCACACCGCCAAGCTTATGGATGCGGCGCTGATAATGGGCGGCAAAGGGGCCGATGCGGCAGGCCAGGATGTAGACAATGGGATGCTCGATGTGGTGCTTTTCGATGTAGGCACAGCACTGGTGCAGGGCGGCCACATCGTACCAGATGGCCTGTGCGGGGCCGATATTCGGCACCTTCACGTGAAAGCAGCGGGCGTTGTGGTACTCGGTTTCAAAATTTTTCCGATCCTTGCAGGCCACATGATATTTCAGCCGGTCATCCTGCGCGTGGTATTCCGTCAGCTTGTCCACAAAGGTCTCGTAGCCGCCGTAGGCGCCGGGAATTCCCTTGGAGCCGACAATGAAAACATGTTGCATGGGTATGCTTCCCCTTTCCCGTATGCGGTCAGAACCGGAAGGTGTCCTTCAGGCCGACCCATTTCTGATCCTTTTCGCTGAGATTGAGCGGCGTGCCGTCTGCCAGGGCGTAGCCCTCGCCGCTGGCGCTGCCGCGGTATTCACCGGCCAGCTGCGGCCAGGTGATGCCGATGGCCGGATCGTTCCAGGCCAGGCCGCCCTCATCGCCGGGGTGGTAGAAGTCTGTGACCTTATAGCAGAATTCCGCCTCGTCGCTGAGCACGAGGAAGCCGTGGGCAAAGCCCTCAGAAATGTAAAATTGCTTCTTGTTTTCGGCCGTCAGCTCCACACCGAACCACTGGCCGTAGGTGGCGCTGCCGGCGCGCAGGTCAACGGCTACATCAAACACGCTGCCGCGCACCACCCGCACCAGCTTGCCCTGCGGGTATTGCTTCTGGAAGTGCAGGCCGCGCAGCACGCCCTTGGTGGACATGCTCTGGTTATCCTGCACAAACACCATATCCAGCCCGGCCTCATGCATGTCGTTCTGGTTGTAGGTCTCCATAAAGTAGCCGCGGCTGTCGCCGTGAACGGTTGGCTCAATGACATACAGCCCCTCGATCGGGGCTTTGGTTACCTTGATCTGTCCCATGCAGTTGTATCCTCTTTTCCTTTGTTTCAGTGTTTTTCGGCAGCCCGCAGCTCCTGCAGATAGCGGGCCAGTGCATCCTGCCAGCCGGGCAGGGGGGTGAAGCCCTTTTCGACCAGCTTGTGCTTGTCCAGCCGGCTGTTGAACGGGCGGGCAGCCTTGGAAAGGCCGTATTCGGCGGTGGTGACCGGGATCACCTGCACGCCGTCCATGCCGGCCTGCCGGAAGATCTCGGCGGCAAACTGCGCCCAGGAGATGTAGCCGCCCTCGTTGGTGGCGTGGTAGCAGCCATATTGCTCACTGAGGATCATGTCCACCAGCAGGCGCGCCAGATCCAGCGTATAGGTGGGGGTGCCAATCTGGTCATCCACCACCCGCAGGGTGTCGTGTGTCTCCCCCAGGCGCAGCATGGTCTTAATGAAATTTTTGCCGTTGACGCCGAATACCCAGGCAATGCGCACGATGAAGAATTTATCCACCAGCGCGCGCACAGCCAGCTCACCGTCCAGCTTGGTGCGGCCGTAAACATTCAGCGGGGCATAGTCGGTGCAGTCCGGCTGCCACGGTGTCTCTCCCTGCCCATTGAATACATAGTCGGTGCTGATATACAGCAGCTTGCAGCCGGCAGCGCGGCAGGCGGCCGCAATATACCGTGTACCGCGGGCGTTGATGGCCTCTACCTTGGCGATATTCTCCGGCTCTTCGGCAGCGTCCACGGCCGTCCAGGCGGCGCAGTGGATTACGGCATCCGGCCGCACGCGGGCGATGGTGTCTGCCACGGCGGCCTCATCGGTGATGTCCAGCGGAACATACGGCATTGCTGTTACAGGGCTGCTGTCTGCCGCGCCGCTGTATGCGGGGGCGATGTCGGAGCCGATACCTTCCAGCCCGCGCCGGTGCAGCTCGTTCATGACATCGTGCCCCAATTGACCGGCCACGCCGGTAACAAATACTTTCATGTGTTTGCGCTCCTCACTTGTGCAGCGTGTAACGGCTCAGCGGTTGCCGTACATTTTCTCATAGTAGTTCTGGTATTCGCCGGAGATGATGGTCTCCCACCACTCCCGGTTGTCCAGATACCATTGGATGGTCTTCTTGATGCCGTCGGCAAACTTGGTCTCCGGCAGCCAGCCCAGCTCATTGTGGATCTTGGTGGGGTCAATGGCGTAGCGCATATCGTGTCCCTTGCGGTCGGTCACATGGGTGATGAGGCTCTCCGGCTTGCCCAGCTCCTTGCAGATCAGCCGGACAATATCAATGTTGCGCATCTCATTGTGGCCGCCGATGTTGTACACCTCACCCACGCGTCCCTTGTGGATGATCAGATCAATGGCCTTGCAGTGATCCTCCACATACAGCCAGTCACGCACATTCAGCCCCTCGCCATATACCGGCAGCGGCTTATCATTCAGCGCGTTGGCGATCATCAGCGGGATCAGCTTTTCCGGGAAGTGGTAGGGGCCGTAGTTGTTGGAGCAGCGGCTGATGGTGACCGGCAGCCCGTAGGTGCGGTGGTAGGCCAGCGCCAGCAGGTCAGCGCCTGCCTTGGAGCTGCTGTACGGGGAGCTGGTGTGGATGGGGGTCTCCTCGGTGAAAAAGAGATCGGGGCGATCCAGCGGCAGGTCGCCGTACACCTCATCGGTGGAGACCTGATGGTAGCGGGTGATGCCGTACTTGCGGCAGGCATCCATCAGCGTGGCGGTGCCGAGAATATTGGTCTGCAGGAAAATGCCCGGATCCTCGATCGAGCGGTCCACATGGCTCTCGGCGGCAAAGTTGACCACCACATCCGGGTGCTCCTCTTCAAAAAGCTTGTTTACCGCCTCGCGGTCGCAGATGTCCGCCTTGACAAAGCGAAAATGCGGATTGTCCATGACCGGCGCCAGTGTGGAAAGGTTGCCGGCATAGGTCAGCTTGTCCAGGCAGATTATGCGGTCGTCGGGATGCTCCCTGAGCATATGGAAGATGAAATTGCTGCCGATAAAGCCGGCGCCGCCGGTGACAATGATCGTCATAATGCTTATTCTCCTTATACAGTTTGATGGTTACGGGTAAAAACAGTACAACAAACCGCACGGCGGGGTGCATGCCGGGCGCCCCGCCGTTGCGGTTTGGCTGTGTTTATTTGCGGATGTCGATAAACTTGCCGTCCAGCACATCCTTGAGGTACTGTCCGTACTGGTTTTTCTTCAGGGTTTCGTAGGTCGCCAGCACATCCTCGCGCGTGATCCAGCCATTGCGGTAGGCAATCTCCTCCAGGCAGGCGATCTTGCGGTGCTGGTGCTGCTCAATGGTTTTCACAAAGTTGGTGGCGTCCACCAGGCTTTCGTGTGTGCCGGTGTCCAGCCAGGTGAAGCCCTGCCCCAGCAGCTCAACATTCAGCTGCCCCTGCTCAAGGTAGAGGCGGTTGAGGTCGGTAACCTCCAGTTCGCCGCGCCAGGAGGGCTTCAGGTTCTTGGCGTACTCCACCACGCGGTTATCGAAGAAGTACAGGCCGGTCACGCAGTAGTTGCTCTTGGGCTGCTTCGGCTTTTCCTCAATGGAAACGGCGCGCCCCTCGGCATCAAATTCTACAATACCAAAGCGCTCCGGATCCTCGACATAGTAGCCAAACACGGTGGCTCCGCGGCCGTGCTCGGCGTTGTCCACGGCGGCCAGCAGCCGTTTCTGCAGGCCGTGGCCGGCAAAAATGTTATCGCCCAGCACCATGGCGACTGTGTCATCGCCGATGAAGTCGGCGCCGATCACGAATGCCTGCGCCAGGCCATCCGGCGAGGGCTGCACCGCATAGCTCAGGCGTACGCCAAACTGGTGGCCGTCGCCCAGCAGATCCGCAAAGCGCGGCGTGTCCTGCGGGGTGGAGATCAGCAGAATATCCCGGATGCCGGCAGTCATCAACACCGACAGGGGGTAGTAGATCATCGGCTTGTCGTAGATGGGAAGGAGCTGTTTGGATGTGACCTTGGTCAGCGGGTACAGGCGGGTGCCGGAGCCACCGGCCAAAATAATTCCTTTCACAGAGTTGTCCTCCTTTTGTCCTTGTTCGGTTGCTGCAGCGGGCGGCTGTCGGCAGTTGGCCGATGCACCGCGCACTGCACGAGTGTATTATACACCTTTTACTGCCAGGAAGCAAGAAAAAAATGCAAATGCTTCCACACAGGGGCGGCGGTGAAAGGGCGCCGGTGCAGCCTTTGTCGGCGGTGCTCAGGGGAATGGGCCTGCGCATACGATGATAATGCAATATCGTGCGTGAAATTATGCAAATCTGCCGGGCGCATGCCTTTGCGCTGAAAAGCGGTGCGAAAATGCTGTGTTTGCGTATGAAAAACAGATTTTCGCACAGATTGACTGCCGATAATCGGCTTTATTCTGCGGATTTTTGGACGCATGTTCGCTGTATGCGAACAAAGTCGGAACGCTGTTTTTGTTGCGGCAGACTGTTTTGTTGATCAAAATGTGCAGGAAAATCCGAAAAAACCTGCATTTTTTTGCAAAAAACCGTTGACAACGGTCGTTGAGCGGCGTATAATCACTTCATTGTATTAAAGGGCCGGGCGGTACAGGCGTGATCGTCCGGGCCTGATGGGAGGAAATCAGAATGAAAAAGCTATTAGCAATTGTATTGGCAGCGGCTGCACTGTGCCTGTGTCTGGCCGGCTGCGGCGGCACTGCCGCCGGCGGCGAGAAGGTCGTCAAGATCGGTGTTTTCGAGCCGGCTTCCGGCGCCAACGGTGCCGGCGGCAAGCAGGAGACGCTGGGTATTGAGTATGCCCAGTCCGTGCAGCCGACGGTGGAGATCAACGGCGAGACCTACAAGGTGGAGCTGGTTGAGGTGGATAACCAGTCGGCGGATGACAAGGCTGTTACGGCTGCGGCCGACCTGGTCAACAAGGGCGTGTCCGTGGTGCTCGGCTCCTACGGCTCCTCGGTGTCCATCGCCGCCTCGCCGACCTTCAAGGAGGCAAATATCCCCGCCATCGGCGTGACCTGCACCAATGCCCAGGTTACCCAGGGCAACAAGCACTACTTCCGCATCTGCTTCCTGGATCCTTTCCAGGGCTCTGTGCTGGCCAAGTATGCCTATGATAACGGTATCCGCACCGCCTATACGCTGGCGGAGCTGGGCAATGCCTACGACCTGGGTCTGGCCAGCAGCTTCAAGGAGGCTTTCGAGAATCTGGGCGGCAAGGTGATCGCCGACAACTTCCCCACCAACCAGGCGGACTTCACCTCCTACATCACCAATGCCAAGCAGAGTGGCGCTGAGGCTATTTTCGCCCCCACCTCGCTGTCCTATGCACAGCTGATCGTAGAGGCGGCTGCTACGCAGAAGGTCGGTGTGCCGCTGTATGCCGGCGATACCTGGGACAGCAATGTGATTTTGGAGGCTGCCAAGGGTAAGGATGTGACCATCAACATCACCACCTTCTATCAGGAGGGCGGTAATAAAGAATTTGATGACGGCTTCAAGGCGTGGCTGAATGCCAACCCGCAGAAGCTGACCAACAACGGCGGCAACGATGTGGTTTCCGCTGTGTCGGCGATGGGCTATGATGCCTACTTCACCGCGCTGGAGGCCATCAAGGCGGCCAATTCCACCGATTCCGCCAAGGTGATGGAGGCACTGTGGAATGTCAGCTACAAGGGCGTGACCGGTGACATCAAGTTTGATTCGGTCAACGGCGATGCCGAGCGTACTGTGGCATACATCAAGTCGGCCAACACCGAGACCGGCGCCTGGGACTTCGTGAAGGAGCAGGGCGTCTGATCCGCAAAGGCTTACATAACCGGCAAGGTCGGATGCCATCATTCGGCATTCGGCCTTGCCTTTTTCAGAAGTGAACGCACCGCTGCCGCTGCGCCGGCACAGGGTGCAAGGGAGGAAAACGCATGGATTATCTTTTGGCAGGGATTTCCGTCGGCGGCCAGTATGCACTGATCGCCATCGGCTACACCATGGTTTACGGCATCCTGCGCCTGATCAACTTCGCCCATGGCGATATCTTCATGGTGGCCGGCCTGCTGATGGTGTATGCCACAACGGCAATGCCTCTGTATATCTCCATCCCGCTGGTGCTGGTGCTGACGGTCATCCTCGGCTTTGCCGTGGAGCGGGTGGCCTATAAGCCGCTGCGCACGGCTCCCCGGATGTCCGTGATGATCTCGGCCATCGGTGTTTCCTACACACTGCAGAATGTGGCGCTGTACGCAACCGGCGGCCTGGCGAAGGTGTACCCCTCGATCCCCGGCCTGTCGAACACCGTTACGGTGTTTGGGGCAACCACCAAGTGGGTGACCCTGATCACCCCGGTGCTGACCATCACGTTGGTGCTGGGGCTGGTGGCGCTGATCAAGTTTACCAAGATCGGTATTGCCATGCGGGCGGTTTCCAAGGATTTTGAAACCTCGCAGCTGATGGGCATTAAGATCAACCGGGTCATCAGCGCAACCTTTATCATCGGCTCGCTGCTGGCAGCGGTCGGATCGGTGCTGTATTTCAGCAATTATCCCTCCGTGACGCCCACCTCCGGCTCCATGCCCGGCCTTAAGTCCTTTGTGGCGGCGGTGTTCGGCGGCATCGGCTCCATTCCGGGTGCGGTGATCGGCGCCTTTATCATCGGTATCTGCGAAAACCTGATCCGCGCGGTGAATGTCGGCGGCGTGAGCATGACAACCTTCTCCGACGCCTTTACATTTGCCCTGCTGATCGTTATTCTCTGCGTCAAGCCCACCGGCCTGTTCGGCGAGAAGACGACAGAAAAGGTTTAAGGAGGGGGACAGTATGCGCATTGCAAACGCGAAGGACAAAAAGCGGAACCTGCTCGGCAACCTGCTGCTGCTGGCCGCTCTGCTGATCGTCCTGATCTATATTGATATGACTCGCAGCTCTTTCGATATCATTGTCAAGGTGCTGCAAAAGGGCTGTGTGTATGCCATCGTGGCGGTTTCTATGAATCTGCTTAATGGCTTTACCGGGCTATTTTCGCTCGGCCAGGCCGGCTTTATGCTGATCGGCGCGTATGTGTACTCTGTCTTTTCGGTGGATGATGCCAGCCGCGAGATGGTATACAGCTTTTCCGGCAAGCCGCTGATCAATTTCCAGCTTCCGATCCTGCTGGCGATCCTGCTGGCGGGCATCGCGGCGGCGCTCTTTGCTTTCCTGATCGGCCTGCCGGTGCTCAAGCTGAAAAGCGACTATCTGGCTATTGCCACACTGGGCTTTGCCGAGATCCTGCGCACCATCATCCAGTGGGATAAGCTTGGCCCCCTGACCAACGGTTCTTTCCCCATCAGTAAGCTAAATACCTTCAAAGATCTGCTCAGCAACGGCCCGCTGCGCAAGCTGTCCTTTGTCATGCCGTTTTTCCTGGTGGCGGTGGTGTGCATCACAATCGTTGCCCTGATGATCCGCTCCACCTACGGCCGCGCCTTTAAGGCGATCCGGGACGATGAGGTGGCGGCAGAGGCCATGGGAATCAACCTGGCCCGGCACAAGATGCTCAGCTTTGTCACCAGCTCCTTCTTCGCCGGCATCGGCGGGGCGATGTACGCGGTGTTTGTCGGCTCCACCAATGCGGCGCCGTTCACCTCGGCC
>ULWN01051958.1_pt1 | contig 28066 bp, 26 predicted proteins | sample 1960371 | NCBI WGS metagenome assembly ULWN01 (sample SAMEA4835813, study PRJEB28245) | human gut metagenome | biome: gut microbiome; material: fecal sample | place: Denmark | collected 2008 | reverse complement strand
TACTGCCACACACAGCACATACACGCTGACGATAATAATGACTTCCTTTTTCCGCTTCTCTATCGGCTTTTGTCTTATCCTGCCTTGCCTGATAGCAGCAATCCTTTGAACAGAAAATCTGTCGGTTGCTTGTAGGGGTAAACTCTTTCCCACAATGAGGACATACCTTTGTTTTGACGATTTCGCCACCGTTTTCAGCAAGTTTTTTTGCCTTTCGCTTCTCTCGATAGGCTTTTTCACGCTGACGCTGTTTCTCCAATCGCTTCTTTTCTTCCTGTTCTTCCTGCTCTTTTATCTCGGCAAGTTCTTCCTCGGTGTAGGCAATATCGACCTGTCCGACATAATTGAAGTAAATATCAACCTTTTGTGTCTTTGCTTTTCCCACACCCTCGGCTTCATACACCACAATCTTGTCAATGAGTTCGGTAAACATCAAATCAGAAACTTCCGTAGGATTTTTGTACTTGCGTATCAGCGATATAAAATGCTGAATATCCATAGTGCTGTCTTTTTCTTCAGAAAGTTCCTTTTTCATCGTTTCCTCAATTTTCGCTTCCAATTCAGCCTGTTCATCGTCATACTGCTTCATCAGTTGCTTGTATTGCCTTTCGGGTAGCAATCCCGATATAAGATTTTCATACAAGCCACGAATGAGCGTAGAGAGTTCGTCATAGCGTTTCTGACAGCGTTTCAACTCCGATTGATTGTGCTTCGGCTTTTCCTCTTGCTTATCTTTCCAAAGGGATTGCAGTTCCAAAGCAAAGGCTTTTTCATCATTCAGAACAAATCTTGAAAAGCGTTTAACTGCCGATAATATCAAGGCTTCAACATTATCAGCACTAATCGTATGGGAAGTACAGGAATTAACCCTGCTTGCATACCCGCCGCAACGGTAAGAATACTGAACAGAACCGTCTTTCTTGCTATAATGCGTTTGCAAAGTCATTCTCCTGCCACAGTCGGCACAGTACAGATAACCGCTTAATCGGTTGGTATGTGTACCTCTTGCCGCAGCTCTGTTCACTCGTTTCTTTCGCTTCTGAACGCTGTCCCAAAGTTCCTGCGATATGATAGGCTCGTGGGTGTTATAAAACACATACTGCTCATCTTCATCGGTAGTCTTTCTCTTATGCAATTTAAAATTGGTGCTGACCGACTTTCTCAAAACAGTATGTCCAAGATATTCCTGCCTGCTTAAAATCGTTCTGATGGCAGATATGCCCCAAATATAAGGGTCTGCAAACTTAATCCCGTTGTACTGTTCTGGGTGATATTCCTTTGCATATGCGGCAGGAATTAAAACCTTTTCTTCGGTCAGTATTTCCGCTATGGCTCGTGGACTTTTGCCCTCATTGGCAAGCAGAAAGATACGCTTTACCACCTCAGAAGCCACAGGGTCAACAACAAGCGTCTGCTTATCGCTCGGCAATCGGTTATATCCATAAGGGATTGAACCGCTACAACGCTTTCCGTCTTTCATTCGGGCATCAAATACAGCCTTGATTTTATTGCTCGTGTCTTTGGCATAAAATTCGTTCATAATATTCAAAAACGGAGCAAAATCATTATCCGAAGCATTGTTGCTGTCAATGCTGTTGTTGATTGCAAGAAAACGGACATCTTTCTGCGGAAACAGAATTTCCGTATAAAATCCGACTTGCAGATAGTTTCGCCCTAATCGGCTCATATCCTTAACAATCAATGTTCCGACATTGCCTGCTTCAACTTCTTTTATCAAAGACTGAAAGCCTGGGCGATTGAAATTTACACCCGAAAAACCATCGTCAGTAAAATGGCGGATGTTCTCAAAGCCATTTCTACGGGCATAATCTTCGAGGTGTTTTTTCTGATTGGTAATGGAATTACTCTCGCCATTCAGGTCATCATCTCTTGATAATCTCTCATAAAGTGCTGTAATCTTTGAAGTCCTTGACATTCTCTTAACCTCCTTCCTTATGTATTTTCAATTTAGGACAGTTAATTTTATCGTCCTATTAAAGTATAGCCCTCAGGATTAAGTTCGATTGCAGTTACAGTTTCTCCAAATGTACTTGCCCATTCGTCAAAATGTAATAAATGATTTTCATCAAGTGTATTGTACTGAAGATACCTTTGAATAGTATAAAGTTCAACCATACTATTTGAGATAGGAGTACCGGTGGCAAAAATGATACCTTTACCACCGGTGACTTCGTCCATGTAACGGCATTTCATAAACATATCACTTGATTTTTGAGCTTCAGTCTGAGCTATACCACCTACATTACGCATTTTGGTATATAAAAATAGATTTTTATAATAATGACTTTCGTCAACAAAAAGTCTATCAACACCAAGTTCCTCAAAAGTAATAACATCATCTTTACGGCTTTGGTCATTTAACTTTTTTAGTTTGTTTTCAATACCTTTTTTAGTTCTTTCTAAAGCCTTGACGGTAATATTATCACCAATTTTGCTTTTGGCTTCCTGAATACCGATTAGAACATCGTTAAGTTGTTCTTCAAGGATACTTCTTTGTCTTTCAATACTAACAGGTATCTTTTCAAATTGACTATGACCAATAATAATTGCGTCGTAGTCACCGGTAGCAATTCGGCTACAAAATCTTTTTCTATTCTTAGTTTGAAAATCTTTTTTAGTAGCAACAAGGATATTGGCTGAAGGGTAAAGTTGTAAGTATTCCTTAGCCCATTGTTCTGTTAGGTGATTTGGAACTACAAACATTGATTTTGTACATAAGCCTAATCGTTTGCTTTCCTGCGATGCAGCCACCATCTCAAATGTCTTACCTGCACCTACAGTATGAGCTAATAGTGTATTACCACCGTAGAGAATTCTTGCTACTGCGTTAATCTGATGTTCCTTAAGAGTAATATCAGGGTTCATACCAACAAAGTTGATATGACTACCATCATATTCTCTTGTTCTGTTGGAATTGAATCTTTTATTGTAGATTTCACATAAATCATTTCTTCTAGTAGGGTCTTTAAAAATCCAATCAACAAACTTTTGTTTAATTGTTTCTTGTTTAGATTGAGCAATAGTTGTTTCTTTCTTATTGAGGATTGCTCTTTTCTTTCCGTCCGGAGTTTCTTCGTAATCAAAAACTCTAACATCTTTAAGATTTAGAGTATCCTCAATAATTTTATAACCGTTAACTCTTGAAGTACCATAAGTTTTATATGCCTTGACATTACTTCTATCAGAGGACTTACCTTGTATGTTCCACTCACCAGTTACAGATATGTAATTTACTTTAATTATGCCTTTAGCATAAAAAGGAGTTTCCATAAGTTCATGGACGAATTGTTCAACATACTTAGGTGGTATCCAAGTAGAACCTAATCTAACAGAAATTTCACTTGCTGATAGTTCTTCCGGTTGAACATCTTTAAGTGCCATAACATTAATATTGTACTCAGGATTACTTTCAGCAAGTTTAGTTGCTACTGCAAGTTTTTCTCTTACATTACCGGACAAGTATTCATCAGCATTAATATATTTGTCTGCACCATTATTTTCATCATATAATGGATTAAGAAAAATAACACCTCTTAGGTCATCATAAATTTCTTCTTCTGTTTTGCCAACAAGTTCTTGCATATATTCCATATCAATAGTGGCTTTTTCACTAATTGATACTGTTAAAGCTTCAACTGAAGTATCAACAGAAGTTACCGGTTTATGAGGACGAATAGTTCGCTTCGTAAAAATGTCAGCTTTATGGACTACATTGTTTTTATCAATGTTTTCGAGGGAGGATAATAAATAATATGAGCTATCTTTCTCAAAAGCTAATCTATTAGCCCTTGAGGTAATTGCACCATAATCTTTAGTAAAGTTATCATAAAGAACATTAAGTTTGTTTTGCTGATACTTAATTTCACCATCAGAATAATCTTCTGATTCATACTCTATAAGAGTTCGTAAGCAATCTCTAATTTCAACAAGACCTTTAACTCTCTTAGTTGGTACTTCACCTAATTGTTGCAAAGTCATAAGAGAATTTTCTCGATAATAGATTTTGTCATCAACGATGGCATATGAAAAATTCTTAACATCAGCAGTTGCAGGTATTACTTCTTCTGTATCATCATTACTATCTATATCAATAACATTATCATCAAATGTAATTCCACTAACATTAATATTGTTAATAGCATTATTGAGTAATTCTTCAAATTGTTCCTTATCATCTAATACGCATTCAGAAGTTAAACCAAATCTACCACTTACATTCTTCATTTCACCAATAATCATATCAGGATTTTCAACAAAATAATTATTAAGTGAAATACCATCTTCAGAAGTAGTAACATTAACCCAACTAGGCTCAATATGTGTAACATTACTTCTCTTTTTGAAGAACAATATATCAGAAGTAACTTCTGTTCCTGCAAGAGAACTGAAAGTATGATTAGGTAATCTAATTGCACCTAACAAATCAGCTCTTTGGCTAAGGTATCGTCTAAAGCTAGAGTTCTTTTTATCCATTGTACCCTTAGAAGTGATAAAAGCCATAACACCATTAGGTCTTAACTTATCAAGTGACTTAGCAAAAAAGTAATCGTGGATAAGAAAATTATACTTATCGTACTTTTTGTCAACAACTTTAAAATCACCAAAAGGAACATTACCGATAGTTACATCAAAAAAGTTATTAGGTAAATCAGTATCTTCATAAGGTGAATTAATAATATGAGCTTTTTGATAAAGCTGTTTTGCAATAGATGAAGAAATAGTATCTAATTCAACACCGTAAACATTGCTATTACTCATTTCTTTAGGTAACATACCAATGAAGTTACCAACACCACAAGAAGGTTCAAGAATGTTACCATTTTTGAACCCCATTTTATCAAGAACTTTATAAATAGCTTTAGTAACTGTAGATGGCGTATAGAAAGCACTTAATGTACTTTCCCTAGCTGATGAATACTCATCAGGAGATAGGAGAGAGGACAACTCATTATACTCATTAATCCAACTTGAATTGTTCTTGTCGAAAACTTCAGATAAACCACCCCAACCAACATACTTACCAAGTGTTTCTTGTTCTTCCGGTGTAGCTAATCTATTTTCTTTTTCAAGTTCTTTAAGCTTCTTAATAGCATTAATGTTATTAAGATATTTTTCTTTTTTACCGGTTGGAATACTAACTGTACTATAATCAAAGTTATATTTTTCAGAAGTAACAACGGTGGTTTTAATATCCGAAACAATTTCTGCTTTTTCTTTTGTTGGTTCAACGGTGGACAAATTGTCCACGCTTTCACTTTCAACAACTTCATCTTCTGACTTTTTAACTTGCTTTAGAAAATCATTACTAGTAGACAATGCAAGTTTATCTTCAAAATCATTTTTTGAAAATGATTGAACCATCAAAGGATAATTAACATCGGCAATAACAACATTATCACCATCAACAGAACGAACAACAAAGTCCATACTATTAATATGAACAATGTCACCTTGCTTATATGAATATTCATATTCAACTGAATTATTTTCTAAATCAATATTGATATTATTATCTTTGAGCATTTCAGCTTCAAAGTGATTAATATCTTCCTCAGTAATCCATTGAGGCTTTTTATCTGAAGGAAATGAGTTGTATAATTTACGCATTTCCTTAATTTGTTCTTCTACTGAACCTGCCCATAACAAGTCAGGATTGCGATGACCATCAAGATAATACCTGCAGTCTGAACGAAGTCTATCAAGTAACTGATAATCAAATGAATAATCTTTATTTTTAATATTATTATTTGTGTTTTCAGTTTCTATCTTATCAGCTAAAGTTTTCTCAACATATTTATCCATCTCATTAGGAGATAAATACTTATCTGTTAAGATAAGTTCAGAAACTCTTTTTTCTACTTCGTTCCACTTTAAAGTTACACTAATTCTGTTTCCGTCATTCGGCTCGTAGTCGATATGAATACCTCTAGAATCAAAGTCAAGATAAGAAGAATAAGTTGAAGTAACAGCAAATGGATAAACACCACCACTACCATACTCGTCCTTTAAAAAATCTGCATTTTCTTTTTTTGATAATGATTTTTGAAATTGCTCATAAATTCTAAATTTAGAATTTTCAATACTACCTCCATACTGAATTATAGAAGTAATAACTTCTTCAGGAATAGAATTATCATTGTGAGTAAAAGAAAAAGCAGAAGAATTTATTTGTTCTTCTGCTTCTTGCTCTATACTATTAATTTGTTCATCATATTCAATTAAAGGCTTAATTGTTTCAGTTAACTGTAAACTATTTCCCTCACCACTACTTCCTCGGCTCTGCTCTTGATGTTGTTCATCAATTGAACCCACTTCATTGGGTCTTTCATTTTCAGTTCCTCGGTCACTTGTTCCTCTTTCGCCATCTGTTTGACTAAGAGTTCCACTCTCTGACTTGCTCGGTCCTGAATTTTCTGTAGATGTTCGTTCAACTTGTCCGTTGTCAATAACTCTGTGTAAGTTATCTTCTTCTTTTCCTTCAGAAACCAAAATCTCATCTCTGCGTACTTTCCGTGTACCGGTTTCATTTCCGATACTAGGTTCGGTACTAGATAATCCCCTAGCTGAATGTAAGTTAGTCCGTTGTTCTTGTCCTTCACTGTTGTCATATGATTTCCTCCTATTATCCAATAAAACAAGTTTAGATATATCTGATAGTATTCCAGAACTAACATCAGTAACAATATTACCTATGATATTAATTTCTTTGTGACTACAATTAGATATAAATTCAAAATCAGAATCATAAAAATCATTCTTGTTGATACCAAGTCTTTCGGCAATTAATAATGATGATGAATTATTAACTACTTCTTTAAGTGGAGATAATAAATTATCTTTAGTATAACTTTTAAATTCATTATCATTATTATCCAAATAATCGTTAATTACATCAGATGATAAACTATTTACTGCATTTTGAATTGTAACAGTAATATCATCATTATAATCAAAATTACTACGAAAATAATCAGTAACAATATGGTAATTGTCATTATTGATTTCCCATATAGGAACATCAACTGAATGATTAGTTGGTAAAGTATCTGAAATATCAAAATAATACTTCAAGGAATGACGTAAAGGTATATTATTAAAAACTGCAATACCTTTAACACCTTTCGTAACAACCCTGCCAAAAATCTTATTCCATTGTTTAAGTTCAAGAACGGCTTTTGCATTAGGTTTTTGAGCATACAATAAAACTTTATCATCAAAAGATAATTTATAATTGTATGCTACAGACTTTATAAATTTTTGCCACTCTTGAGGACTAGTTTTAATCTTGTCAATCGTTCTCCTATAGAGAACCGTTACAGCATCATATTTACTGTTATTCATTTTACTACTCCTTACAATAAGTTTAGCACTTTAAAGTATTAAAGTCAAGCCAACTTTATAACTTTAAATTATTTTTTTCTCTGTTGGTTGGATTATTTGTCTTTTTATCACCTCCTAAAATTTTATTAACCTTTTGCTTATCATTTTCAAGATAAACAATATTGTATTTGCCGTCCTTCTGAAGAAAAACTGCAAAATTAATGTCAGTATCTTTCAATTTTTTATACTGACTATTAACAACAATTTTATAACAAACCTTTTGATTTGTATCTTTTGCTATTTGTTTAAGTTGTTTATTTAATTTAACATTCTTTATATAGAAACCATCTTTATTTTGTTCACTACGATTAGGAAACAAAATTGAAAGAATTTGATGTTTATTTTTAGAGTCAAACGAAATAAGATACTTTTTATCTTTATGTCTAAATCTATAACTAAATTCAATATTTTTATATTGATTTAAATTATCAAATAATTCTTTAGGAATAACTAAATACTCTGTTTTACCTTTGTCCTTAGCTATATGATATTTAACTTTACGATTATTAATTTGATTACTTTGAGTTTGTAATGTTTCATAAGGTACATTAAGAATTTTAGATATTCTTTCAACATCAAATTCTTTAACAGTTATTAATGCAGTACCGGAAGTTAAATCTACTTTTGATGTAAATAAAACATTGTTATCAAGTAACTTAGCTAATTGCCAACTATACATTTTAAGTTGAACTGTATTACCTGCAGAATTAATTAAAGTATTGTAATTAACATTCCTAACAAATTGTTTTTTGTTTTGAATGTCACAATAGCTTTTAACTTTATATGTGCATGGATCTTCTCTTCGAGAATATCTTGCACATTGTTTTTGTTTTGAACTCATAAACATATAACAAATAAGTCTAATAGTAAAATCTAGAGGACTTTTAGCAAAAAGCACCTTGCTGAAATTATTTTCGTAAGAATAGGGAAAAGTATTTTTTCTTTTTATCCTTTCCTGCCTTCGCCATTCACTAACTGCAAACTTGTTTAATTGATACCTATTATATTCAAATGTTGAAATTTCTTTTCTAGAACACTCTTTAACAGTTTGGATAGGAATATTTAATTTATATTCAATACTGGCTTTAGAATATTTATTACCAAATTGTTTAGCTAAAGTATCAGCTCTAATGCCTTTATTTACACCTTGTTTTCTAAATGTAATGTTTTTATTTGCCCATCTTATTTCATAATTTTTGTTTTTCATAAAATCAATGAAGTCATTTTTTGTTTTGCAATTTTCAAAAGCTTCATCTAAATCTTTCACAAGTTGTACTTTCCAACTTGTACCTTTTTTTGCACATTGTATAGTTGCATTATCTAATACATCGTACTTAGATTGAGTACCTTTATCAATAATACTTAAACCATATTTGACACACAAATCATCAGAAGCTTGTCTAAGTGCATTTATAGAATTTTTATTATCTTTAAATTTTAATCCATCAACCGGACTTACAGAATTGATTATAAAATGATTATGTATATGTCCACCATCAATATGTGTAGCAAGTGTAACTTGATATTTTGATAAATTATTTTTAATAAATTCTAAACCTATTTGATGAGCAAGCTCTGGAGTAACATTATCATAGTCTCCAAATGATTGAACAAAGTGATGAGCAAGAATTTTATTATTTTTATTTGCAAGATTACGTGTGATACGATATGCATTTTCAATTGATATAACATCTGTATCTGGAATTACTATATTTTCTGTTATAAAAGTAACTTGTGATACTTTATTAGGATTAGTAATATAAGCTAATGAATTAGACAAATAAGATTCACTTTTTATTTTCTGCACAATTGTTTTGCAATAAGCCATTTAGTTCACCTACACTAAATTCAATGTTTCTCACTTTTTCTAACAACAATTCAAATTTTTGCTCAGTAGTTAAATTGCTTTGCAATTCTTCAATTATATGTTTATTATTTTCAACAATAAATTTATCTATGATTTTAAACACACTTGTTAATAAATCTTGAGTTTTTTTAATTTCATCTTTGCTAATGTAATTAATAGAATTGGCTTTAGTTGCAATTTGATTTACATTAGTGCCAATTTTATAAAGTTGGTGAACAACATCTTTAACACCATTTAAAGTGACAATTCGATTTTGACGAACACACTGCAAAATATATGCACTATTAGATATGTTCAATTCAGAAGCTTTTTTAGATATTAGTTTCTTTTCATTTTTGCTAACTCTAAGTTCAATTCTTTCGTTTTTAATAAGGTCACTCATTTTAGTTACTCCTAAAGCTTAAATTTATACTTTTTTCTGTAGGGAACACCGTTCATCTCAGCCTTGGCTGAGTGAAGGTGGCGAGCACAGATTGTGTGTGTACAAATCGAAAATTTGTACACACCAATCGCTCGTCAGGGACATTTCCCTAAAACCCTACAATTTTGCAAAAAAACAAAATTGAATTCGTTTCACTCACCACGCATATTTTTTAAAAATTTGCAAATCAAACACTTTAATTTATTATCAAGGATAATTAATTATTTGTGTTTTCAACCACTTCTGAATTATCATCAGAAGTTAAATCATTTGAAAATAAATTTTCAAAATCATCAACAGAAACAATACCTTGTTTCTTTAGATAATCAGTTAATTCAATTAACTTATTCTCTTGAATTTTTTGTTCAAGTTTAGTTCTTTGAACTTTTAAAGCCTTTATTTCTTCTTTGGCTTTATTAATTTTTTCATAATTATGAGCTATTTGCTCATTAATCTTATGTAATTTTTCTTCATTTGTTTTTGCCATTAATATTTTCCTTTCGTTTATAAGTTACTATCAATTATATTGACAATAATTTATTTTATTGTATTATATAGAATAGATTGATTGGAATATTCTTTTAACTCTTTTAATTCTTTATCCATATCAATAATAACAATAGGTTCACCTTTCTTTTTGATTTCATTGATGAAATCTTTTAAAGGTATCTTTTCATTTTTCATTTTAAATCCTTTCTATGGAGGTACTTTTATGGACAATATTACTCTTGCAAAAAATATAATTAAATATTTATTAGCCGATAAAACTATTAAAAAATTTAAGTATTACAATGCATTTAGAAATAAATGGGAACGTACTTTATTACAACACGCAAGAAACAATATACATTATACTGTTGCAAATATTTCTGATGATGACCAACTGTATAAATATCAAGTAACATTTATGAATGATAACTTTACATTTAATTTCAATATTCCATATTTAAAGAATTATCTTAATTTTGATAAGGATAATAAGAAATTACAATTAGAATACAAAAATAATAAACTTATGTATAATAAGTATCAATGTATATTTACAAAATATAATGAAAATGAATGTTTAACAGGCTATGATGATTATGATGGAATAATAGCTTGCCTGTTTCCATCAAACCCATATAGTTTAGTAATTGTTGATGGTAATCATAGACTATCAAAATTAATAAACAATGGAGAAAAATTTGTAACAGTAAATTATATAAATGAGCAAGTAGCACATAGGGCTTTATCTAGCCCATTTGAAATTGCTATTTATTGTTGCCTTATTGATTATGAAATAATAAAAAATAATATAAAAAGCGTTCCTAGTTCCCAATTAAAAGAACAGTTATTTATTTTTAACGAAAATTCATTAATAAATAATTTAGAAAGTCGTAAAATCAGTTATTAAGTTCTATTAAAATTTGACTTTTCACTTTGTCAAAGTGAAAAGTCTTAATCATTTTATTCTCCTGTTGGAATATCAATATCGGAGTAATCATCAATCTTAAATTGTTTCTCCGGATAATAAATTTTTTCGCACTTCAAGGAATAACTTTTTCTTGAAGTTTTATCATCCTTATAAATTGAAGTTTCTAAACTTCCACATACAGTAAGTTTATCACCTTTGTGTATATACTTACTTAGGTTATCTGCTATAGTTCCAAAAGCTACGCAATCGATAAAGTCAGCTACTTCTCTGTTTCGGTCTCTTTGACAAGCAACAGTAAACTGACAATAATTAATATCGTCTTTGTTTTTTAGAACCGGTTCATCAACAAGTCTTCCTTGAATAATTGATATATTAATCATACATTCCTCCACTTAGCAAAAAATTCTTCTTGAACTTTTTGCTTTTCTTTTTCAGACATTATTAACATTCTGTCTTTTAAGTTTTTCCATTCTGAAACAAACTTATTAAATGTATCAACCCTATCATTAGAATATTTGTTTTTAATTCTATGATAAAGTCGATTGTAAATTTGATAATACTCTTTGTCATCATTACGAATAAGTCTGTTTTTATTTGTAATTGTATTATGTCTGCAAGTATTACAATACACTTTTAGTTTTCCACCCAAAGTTAAATTACCACACTTAGGACATTGATGAAGATATTTATTAGCTGATGACATTATAAATAATGAAGCTAAACATATATCCATAATGGAATAACAATCAACACTAACATGCAATTGATAATCATAATAGGTTTCATTTATTTTTTTTACAGTGTAAAAAATACTATTATAATCATCATAATTAGTAACTCCATAATCAACATAAATCTTACAGTTTTGAACTAAATTCTTATAATAATCATCTCCTCTTAGTCGAACAATTATCCACTTAATATCGTGTTCACTATTACTACCAATATTTTTAAGAAGAATTAAATCGCTATAAAGTGATTTAAGCTCTTTTATAATTTCCTTATTAATTTGATACCCTAGAAAAATATCTAATAAATTGTTTCTAACAGTTTCTTTAAAGTATTCTTCAAGCACAAATTCATTTCTACATTTTTCATATTCATCAAGAACACCATCTTTAACTGCGTTCATTATTGTTGCAAAGATTTCACCATAAATAAATTTATAAGTTTTGCCTTTATAACAATAATAGTCATTATACTGTGTTCGCTTTCTAAATTTATCACTGGCTCTTGTTAATTTAAGTCCTAGTGATAATTTATTATCTACCATTTGTTTTCACCTTCCAAAAAATTATTGAGTAGCCAAGTAACAAAATAATACAAGTTAAAATATTAAACTTATCAATTTTATTGTAATTGGTTAATGTTTTTTTCTGTTCTTGAGTTGGTATATATCTTTCTCCGGTTACCAATAATCTATGTGTATTAATAGAGTAAGGATAACAAGTTACTAATGTTACAAGGTCCTTATTCTGTATTATTTTTAATTTTGAATTGTCATTTGGATTGACAATATTAATTGATTTAACTTTATAGTAATAAGTATTACTTAACACCCTTAAACTAAATGTATCACCCATTTTTAGATTATCTAAATCATCAAAAAATTTCTGTTGAGGAAAACCTGAGTGAGCAGAAATTACTGTATGGGATGTTTTCTCTCCAAGTGGGAAAGATGAATTCTTTAAGTGTGCTGCACCTTTTGTTAACACATTATCTACAGTTTCATGATATACCGGTAAACTTACATTTATTTTATGAATATCAATATAACAAATTATGCCCTCTCCAAAATTCATTATATTTTCATATTCATTTGATATTTTTTTATATTCTTCAGTTAATGAGAAATTGAAATATTTACTTGCAATAATACGGTTATATTCTTTTGCTTTAGATAAAAGATTATTTATATCATTACTAGTTAAGGTTTTAACTGTATTATCGTAATTTTCAAAATTTGATTTATTAGTTACATCATTAATCAAATTACTGACAGTGGGGTATAGAACAAGTCCTATACCAATTAATATGGAGAATACCAACAGAACAGAAAAAAACTTTTTCAATAATTTTTTCATTTTTACATCACTCTAAAAAAACAAAGGAGGAAGTTTTCACTTCCTCCTGTATCTAATAATTATTTATTATTAACTTTTGCTTTCTTTCTCTTGCTGATGAAAAGAACTGAACCACCTAGAATAATAAGAACAGCACCTGCAAGATAAATATATCCAACATGACCACCGGTTTGTGGCATTGTTACTTTTGAGTCTGTAACTGTACAAGTTGCGTAGCCATCTTTAGGACAATTTGCTACATATGTATCATTAGCAAATGTATCTTGATATTCAACTTTGATTTCAATAGGGATTACTTTACCATATACATTGTAATCTTGTGGAGCTTTAGTTTCCTTAACAAAATAGTTACCTGACTGTAATGCGATTTCTTCCTTATTTGAATTAGAGAAAACAACCTTACCGTTGTCATCAGATACGCCACTTGCAATTACATTCTTATTATTGTTAGCGTCTTCTTCTGTACTATAAAGAGCAAATTCAGCACCTGCAAGGTTATTTCCTTCTTCGTCTAGCTTCTGTACATTAAGGCTATAGGTATATACATATACCTTATTGCCTGGAACAGAATCTATAGTACTCTTGTTACCGTATTCAAGCTTTACATCTTCATTAGGATTACCTGCAATACCCTTAACTGAATACTTATTAAGTTTAGCAGAATATTCAACAACAACTTGTGCTACACCATCGTTATAGAAATTGTCATTTTTTAAATATGCTGATGTAAGAGCAACTGAGAAACTTGTATCTTTGCCTTCTTCGGCGTTAACATTTACTTTATAATCATTACTACTAATATCTTCAATCTTAGTGCCATTAGCATCAGCTAAATAAACGCTAAATGATTTACCATCAAGAGTTAAACCTTTAGTCATTAAATCATGTACAGTATATGTTGTAAGTCTGATTTGCTTAGAACCGGTAGTTGTATTTGTGATTTTGAAATTTACTGTATCACCTAAAGATACATCAGTATAATTTTCATTATTCTTTGTACTATTAGTAATAATCTTATGGGTAGTTGGTGGTGATTGTACTACCTTTTCTGCTAGGTCAACTTTTTTATAGTCGTAAGTCCAACCACTTTCGCCGTAGTAAGGAAGTGCTAGAATTGAGTTCTGTACGGCTGTTACATCGGCAGGGTACTTAGTAGCCTTGATGTAATAAATACCTTGTGGAAGCTCACTAAAGGTATATTCTGTAGCCTTAGATGTTTCAAACTTACCACCATAAGCCTTAACTGTATCCGGTAGAGTGTCAAGTTCATCAAGTTTAGCTAAAGCTGACTTTGTGTCACCTTTCTTGATTGCATTCTTAATCTCCGGTACAAGGCTAGTATAACTTGTTTCATAAGATGGGGAAGAAGTGCTATCAAGAGTAGCAACTAGGAAAGCTTCATAAGTATATCCCTTTTTACCACACTCAACATTAATGTTTACCTTCTTGGTGTCATCAAGAAGTGAACTAGCACTTGCACTAGTTACTGTAAATGATAAGGTAGCTACGATTAGTACCATTAATAATGCGAATAATCTTTTAACTTTCATTGTTTTTTCCTCCTATAATAAATGAAAATAATTGAAGATGAAAATAATAGTAAAACTATGCCAATAGTAAGTGGTATTGAATAACCTTTACCACCGGTATCAAGCATTACTACATTATCATCTTTAACTGTGAATGATTGATTTAGTGATACTTCACTATCACTTGAAATTGTAAATTCAATTTTACCTGTGTATGGTAATTTACCATTAGGTGCTTTACTTTCAGTTAGATAATAGTCACCTAACTCAAGAGTATCAATTAATAGTTTACCATTATCATCAGTAGGCATTGAAGTTACTGTGCCATTAGAACTAACACTATATTTACCATCATCGTTCTTGGTTGTGCTTAACTTAGTACCATCAGATTTATACAGTTCAAATTCTGCACCACCTAAGTTATTGCCCTCATCATCTTGCTTCTGAATTGTAACAGAGCCGTAGTAGATTTCATCAGTCATTGTGATTGTTTGTATTTCTGAAGTGTCTTTAACAGTAAATGTTATATCATCAGCTAACTTATATCGTGGTGATGGAGCAGATAATTCCTTTAATCGGTATGTTTTACCCACAGTTAATTTAGATACTGTATAAGGTGTTTCTGATGTAGTCCACTCAGCTATTACATCTTTAGTATCATCATCAGATAACTGCAGTTTAGCACCACTTAGAATATTACCTTTATTATCTTTCTTAACGAATTGATACTTTGTAATATCATCTTTCATTTGGACAATTTGTCCATCTTCTGAATAGGTGAAGGTAATGCTTTCTGTTGTAGCATATCCATCCGGAGAAATTGTTTCTGATAAGGTATATTCAGTACCAAAAACTAAACCATATATCTTATGTGGTTCTGTAGATGAAGTCCATTCATCAATAACCGTATTACCTTGCTTTAATATCAACTTAGCTCCTTCTACTTCATTCTTACCAGTGATATCAGTCTTTGTAATATAAACGGATGTAGGAGTTTCTTCAGTACCAATAGTCTTATGATTAAAACTATAAGAAGGTCCTGTACCCGTATATCTATCCAATGTATCAGCATTAAGAGTAAATTCATACTTAGTAGTATCTAATAAATAACCTGGAGGTGCTTCAATTTCTTGAATATAGTAATCACCGAAAGGATAAGTATCTACAGATTCAGCAAAACCATCATATGTTATACTACCTTTCTTAACTGTAGAAGTTACAAGTTCTTCAAGAAGTTTACCTTTATCGTTGTAAATACCGTACTTAGCACCATTTATATATTTATCAGGGTTATTTTCATCAGCTTTGTGTACACGGATGTGAACATCAGCTTTATTGTGCATAGACACTTCATAATATCCTGCGTCATCATATTCTTCTGCCATTTCAGGGGTAACAGTAAATTCAACTGGATTAGGTAAAGTTACATAAGATGGCAAAGCTCCTTCGGGTCCGTATCCTAGTTCTTCAATACGATAAGTACCTGCGTTAATCCATTCTTCGATGTAACCGTTCTTGTTGGTTGAACCCCAAGTGGATGTTGAAATGACTGTACCACTAGAGTTTAATTTTGATACTTTGAAAAATACATTTTCAATTTTTCCATCGTCAGCAGTTTTTGATACTCTGACTTTGATTTGAGTGTAGTTTTTAACTGTAGATGAACCTTCTGTTGCTGAGTAACTACACAAGTATCGTTTTAAACGCTTATAGTATTCAATTTTTCCTTCTTCAGTTGAAGTATCAATACCATTTCTAATAGCTAAATATGATTTATTATCTTTGGCTTTTAAATGTTCTTGATAAGTAAAGTTGTAGCAAGTAACACCTTCAGGCATTGAATAATGAGATGGGTCAAGGTCAATATAACTATCATCACCATTAACAGTAGATGATACTTTAAAATTAGTACCTTTCTTACCTAATTCATAAATATAATAGTTACCATAAGGTACTTGTTTACCGGTACTAGTAGTTGTTATTGTAGAATCTATATATCTTCTCATATAAGTTCTTATTGTGCCGGTAACTCCCTCAGAGTTTGTAGGTCCGACAATCATGTAATACTCTTTAAGTTCCTTGTTGTATAATCGGCTTGATGTATTTAAGCCTAATTCTTTAGCAGAGTTTTGTGACCATGTCTTTCCGGTAACAATACTGTCACTATCCCTATCATAATATTTATATGTTGATTGTTGACTACCTCCATATTCCTTATTATCACTTGGAAGTGCTACATAGTAATAATAGCCTTGTTCCAGGGACTCAACTTCAGTTTCAGAACCTTGAATTTTCATAGACTTATTAATTCTAAAGTTGCGTTGTGATAATTCAGAATCAACAACTTCTACTCCAACTTGATAATAAGCATTTACTGGGTCAACATGTGATGAAGCACCAACTAAGTCTTGAATATCAGTCTTACCGGCTACTTCACCATATGTTGTTAACTGTGGTGAAGAACTACTGCTAGGAATATTTTTCTCTTTAGCTGATACAGATTTAGTTGTACTATATACAGGTTTTGATGATAGTGAATTAGGATGCAAAGTAAGTTTATTACCACTAATACTTGTTTTAACATTTAGATACCTTGTTTGATTTTTGTAAGTAACTTTAATCGACCTATTACTAGCAAGGCTAGAATAGTTCTTCAAAACATTGTTCTTGTCTGTTAATACTTTATCTCCACTAGCAATACTAAAACCACTTGTAGTGTGTCTAACTTTAAAGTTGTATTTAGGAATATGGTTTTCATTACCGGTAAAAGTTGGTCTTTGATTTAATATAAGTAATCTATCAACAATACCGTTATAAATACCTCTAATATTACTATTATATGCAAGAGATAAATTATATTTAGACCTAAATTTAGCATTTCTGCTTGTAGAACGGTAGCCCTCAGTCACTTCCCATATCAGTAGTTGAGTCGCTAAATAGATTTCATGCACAGTTACAGTTTTACCGTACATATTATAGAAATCAATCTTATGACCATTTACAGTTTTTGTTGTGGCAGAACCCTTATTATTGCCTTCAAGACCCAGACACATAATCATTCTAATTAGGTCTCGCTTTGCTTTACCTAATTTTATCCACGCAGAACTGGCTGAACTAGTATTAGCAACATATGTATCTGTAGCTTTACTTGGTGTATCTAACTCAATACAATAAGCTCTATTACCATTAATTCTGAACATATCTTCAGCTAAATTACTGTGTAGTTTGCCTATTTGTTTTGATGCACGAATTGGATTTCCGTTTGTATCATAAGTTGTATAGTAACTAACATGATATGTAGTTGCTGCACTTGAAGTCACAGGCATTATTGATATAGCAATAAGTAATACTAAAAAAACTGATACAAATTTTTTTATCATATTTTACCTCCTTAAATATTTAAAGATTTTTACATATTAATGGTGGTTCACGAGCCATGTTATTCATAGTTACACCTCACATATTTATAATTAATTGTTTGAATACCAACAGAAAGAAAAAACAAACAAAAGAAAAACACCGACTACTTATATTAAAGTAATCGGTGTAAATACACGATTATTATATTTTAATCTCTTGGGTCTTTGTGGTTATTATAATCTTCAATAGATTGCCAGTTGTAATAGAACTTAATTACATACTCTTGATTTCCATCTTTATCCTTATAATCCTTACCTTTGATTTTAAATTTTTCAAAATCAACATAAACTAAAAATTTATTAGTTTTTTTCGTATATGTATTGATTAGCCAATCAAAACCATTGTATTTGCTATCTAAAATTAGATTTTTTCGGTACTGTGGGTAACCGTTTTTATCCCAATATATAAATGAATTTAGAAAATCTGCATATTTATTAGAATCTTTAAGATAACCTTTGTCATTCCAATCATCATTATTGTTAAGAAAATCACCGGACATTTCTTGAATCCAATATGATAGTGTTTCGGTATACCAATAATTAAGGGATACAAAATTATCAACACAATATCCGGATGTATCCTCAACATACCATTGATGTTGACCTTTTAATCGTGGTTCAATTGTTGCACCACAAGACTTAAAGTAGTTATTCAGCATATCACAATGTCTTTTGACAATCGCTTTAGATTTGAGTTGCTTTATTGTTAATTTTGTATTATCACTTATAGGTGGATTTTTAACTTTAACAGTTAGTTTTACTGCTTTTCTACTACCATCTTTTGCTTTTGCAGTAATGGTTACTGTACCTGCCTTAATGCCTTTAATAACGCCTTTTGAATTAACTGTAGCAACTTTTTTATTGCTAGAGGAATAAGTTAAACCTTTATTGTTTGCGTTGCTAGGAGCTACTGTAACGGCAAATTTCATTTTTTTATTCTTATATACTTCTTTAACTTGTTTCTTATTGTTATATGATAACTTTGTAACAAGTTGCTTTACTGTAAATTTACACTTTGCTGACTTATTACTACCGTCCTTAGCTTTTGCAGTAATTGTAACTGTACCTTTCTTTAATACTGTTACTTTACCATTATTATCAACAGTAGCAACATTCTTATTTGATGTTTTCCATGCAACGGCTTTATAAGTGGCATTCTTGTTCTTTATTGATTTCTTAAGCTGATATGTTCTATTCTTTGCACCTCTGTTAAGTGTAACAGAAGTTTTATTCAAAGTAATTTTCTTTACCTTAGGACCAACAACTACAAGTAATTTTGCCTTTTTCTTACTACCATCTTTTGCAATGGCATTTACATAAGTTGCACCTTTGTTTGTAGTTGCCTTGATTTTACCTTTCTTATCTACAGTAACAACTTTTGTGTTGTTTGCTTTCCAAGTTACTGACTTGTTATAAGCGTTATTAGGTAATACTGTAGCTTTTAGTTTTGCAGTTTTGCCTTTTTTAGACAAGTTAATAATACTCTTATTTAGTTTAATTTTAGTAACTCTTTGTACAACCTTGATTTTACATTGAGCTGATACATTACTACCATCAGTAGATGTTGCAGTAATTATAGCATTACCTACTTTAAGAGCCTTGACTTTACCATTCTTATCTACGGTAGCAATCTTACTATTACTAGATTTCCAAGTAACTGACTTGTTATAAGCGTTATTAGGTAATACTGTAGCTTTTAATTGTACATACTGATTGCTATACATCGTATGATTTTTTGTATTTAACTTAACTGAACTAACTTTAATATCAGTTGGCTTTGTTGTAGTAGGTTCTGTAGAACTTTCTATTGTACTACTTTCTGTAGTTGATGAAGAAGGTTCTGTAGAACTTTCTATTGTACTACTTTCTGTAGTTGATGAAGAAGGCTCTGTAGAACTTTCTATTGTACTACTTTCTGTAGTTGGTGAAGAAGGTTCTGTAGTAATTTCATCAGGTGTTGCTTCATCAGGTGTTGCTTCATCAGATGTACTTATAGTAGATGTTTCAATTTCTTTATCTGTTGGTTCAGATGTTGTAATGTTGGACAAATTGTCCACGTTATCAAATGCAAAATAACTTACACATAATGTGCTTGTAATGATTGTTGCAACTAATAATAATGATAATAACTTTTTCATTATAAATACCTTCTTTCAATTCTTAATGCAGTTTTGTTCAATTACTTATCATCAACAATAATTAATTTCTTACCTAAAGGAACTAATAGTTTTAGAATAGTGTCTAACTGTGGATTGGTTTGACCTTTTTCCAATCTTGCAATAACAGGTTGTTTTACGCCACTCATCAATTCAAGTTGTTTTTGGCTAATACCTTTTTCATTTCTTGCATTGATGATTTCACTTATAATAGATACTCTCAAATCACTTTCTGCTATTTCTTCCGGCGTAAATAGTTCCTTACGAACATCGTTCCAATTAGAACCAATAGCACTATTATTTTTTTTCATTGTCAAAACCTCTTTCTAATAAATCAGAATACTCATTTTTAGCTTTTTGAATTTCTCTTAAAGGTGTTTTTTGTGTTTTCTTCATAAACTGATGAAGCAGCACAAAATCACCATTATGCCAAGCCACAAATAAAATTCTATCTCTAAGTGGTCTTAGTTCCCATATTTCTCCATCAATATGTTTAATATATGGTTCTCCTGCTCTTGTTCCAAATCTACCTAAAATTGTAATATAGTCGTTGATTTTATTAAGTTTAATGCGACTATCTTTATTGTTTCTCTTTTTTAAATTTTGTATGTATTCAAGAACTGGTTGATGACCATTCTTGTCTTGATAGAAATATATATTGTACATAATTGCTTCCCTCTTTATAATATATTATAACTCAAAAGTTATTAAATGTCAATAACTTTTGAGTTATTAATTTAAAAATATTTTAAGAATTTTCAAATGCTAATCTCAACTTTAATTGCTCATCTTCATCAGTTAATTGCGACAAGAATAACTTAAAAAATTTTAAATCTTTAGAGTCTGAATACTTATTAGTAATTTCAAGATAATTATTAACATATATCTCAATTAAGTCTTTTCTGTTTTCAGTATCAGCAATAATAATATCTGTAATTAATAAGTGCATATCTTTTGCATATAATTTAGAACTTTCTCTACTGATTCTAAATGCTGTAATATATATGTTTGGAAACATAATTCTTAATTCTTGATTAATATCAGTTAAAGCTAAATTACCTTTTAGCATTTGCTCTTTAATTAGCATTAGCAACATATTATTTGCTTGTTCCAATTCGTATGGATGATAATATTTCATAATATTACCTCCTATTTGAACTTGATAACAATGCCATTAATGTAATTCCGACTAATGCTCCAATGATAACACCAACCACTAAACCTAACCAAAACATAGTTACTTCCTTTCTATACAAAATTATTTGATTTGTTTGTTTGAGTTAATAAAATCAACTGGATAACTTTCTTTACCGATTGTATTAAAGAATTTTTTGTCTGGACAAACAATATATATAGTTATGTTACAATCCTTATTGCTAGAATTTGAATTAAGAATATTATCATAGCTGATTATTTTGTGATACACATACATCTTATCAAGACGTCCAGTACCAGTGCCAAGAAGAGGAATAGCTAATGAATGTATATTCAATTTATTTGCTTCTTCAAAAATTTTGGGTATTAATTTATCGATAGTTTTAGCTTTTGTTTTACAACCTGCGAACCTCATTGTAACAGCATGTAATACATATTTAGCAGACAATCCAGGTGCATTAGTTATAAAAACATTGCCAGGAGCATAGCAGTTAAATCTGTTGTTTGCTTTACAATTAGCCTTTGCCTCTTTTTCAACTTGTCCTTTAGAAATGTATTGAATACTTTCAGCCACACCTGGGTATAGTGCATCAATACATCTTTGTCCACCCATAAAACCCTCACCGTTACTAGCATTTACAATGCAGTCAACATTCATTTTAGCAATATTGCCGTACACAAGTTTAAAATTCATTGTAGTCTCCTTTCAATAAAAAAGCAGGAAGTAAAAAACTTCCTGCTTAAAATTAATGTGATGGCTTAAGAACATATTTGGTTGTGGATGGTTTGATGATATATCCTTGTTTGTCTAATTCATTAATATCAAACTTACTTACTTCTTCATCATCACCAATGAATGAAAAAATGCTATTCGTTACTCTATCATATCTGTCATTATAACTTTTAACTTCATCATAGTTAGACATCATCATAGTAACTCTTTTTGATAAGTCAGATTTAGTTGTCAGTAATCTATCATAGTTATTAGTTGTATATGTATAACAACCAATGAAATAAGCAATACTTACAATACAAATTATAATACCGATAACAATACCACCAACATTACGCTGAACTTTGTTATCAACCACTTTTCCCTTTGCTTTTGAAACTATAAGAATAATTCCTACAATCAAAAGTGCAATAGCAATAATAATACATAAATACTTCATTTTCATTCTCCTTTAATATTCATATTAATTTCAATTTTCTTCTGTAGTTCTTTACCGGTTAGTTCCTCTGATATATCTTTCCTAGATTTTATATTACGCAAATTAGGAAAAACCTTATACTTGCCAATAAGTTCACAAGGATAGACATTAAGTTGTTTATGTGATATTTTGCATAGTCTAATCTTACTATATTTCTTCATCAAAACAATAAGATTCCTATTGTGGATATTCTTAAATAATACAACTTGCTTAGTGTGAGTGGATAAAAAGCCATAAAACCTATATTCGGATAAATTGAGGTTCTTTTCAATTATGTACTCAATCATATCCGATGGAATATCAAATATTTCTGACATTCCGGTATTAGTTGCTAATGAGTTGACAAGTGATATTAACTTGTCTTTGTGGTTGTTGTAATTATTACCTACAATCTTAAAATTCATTTTTACCTCCTAAATCAAATGGAATGTTAAGTCTTTCTTAATTACTAAAAAATGCACAAACCAATCTAAAAACAAAAAACCAAACGAATAACAATAAAAGACTTAGGAATATTTGACCCCACCAAGCCAAATGAGAAAAGAAAAACAAGTATATAATTCCTGCCGGTAAGGAACAAACAGTTGCTATGCAAACTATAGTAGCAGATATTGTTTTAACAATCTTTATAGCTATGCTAGTGTGAATTTCATCTCTATCCCTTGCTATAAAGCAAGAAATACCTAAAAAGGTAATCAAAACAGCTATTATCCCATAGATGATTTCCATAAGATGTTTTGATAAAAAGTTGATTATAAAGTCAATCATAATAAAATCTCCTTATTTCTCTAATTATAGTTTATACATATAACTAAGCTAATAATGCTAATTAAAAGACAAATTATACCTAAATAAATTGAAAATTTATCTATATATACCACATCTTTTATTGCAATAATAATAGTAGTTACAATAATTGTAATTGCTACAATAAAAAATATAATGGATGTAATAAAAAATAAAATTGACATTATAACTTACCTCACTTATTACATTGTAATTGTTGATAGCAGAATAATGTAGCTCGACAGTCAGACAAGCTATTATGTGCTTTATCATTGTTCCAGTCATATCCGTAGTAAAATGCACAAGTAGTTAGATTATGAAATTTGTAACAATTATCATTATCGTTCCATTCACCATACACTTCGGCGAAATCTTGCATAACATCAACTACTTCAGCTTTCTCATTTTCAATCCCAACAGAAGAAAGAAAATCTAAATCAAATTGCGTATTATAACCAACAATTTTATCTGCTGAATTGATAATGTTAATTAACTCCTGCTTAAACTCTAAAATACTCGGCTTATTTGATACCATTTCCGGAGTAATACCATTCACTGCCATTGCTTCATCCCATCGTGTAGTTAATAATGGTTTTACAAATTCGTCGAAAAGTGTATTCCCATTATTGTCTATGATTGATACTTGTAATAATTCATCAACTATTGGGTCAAGACCAGTAGTTTCTGTGTCAATTACAATATATCTGTAATCCATCTTAATTAAACCTCCTTTTTTAACTACTAGTTTTACCTGTTATTTTTCTTCCTTTTTCAATTTAAAAAAAATTGCTTTTTTAATTCTTTTGTACAGTTCAGAGTCTGGCAATATGTTATATTGCCTTCTAGCTAATGCTCGTTGTGAGCAAGGAAAGATAAGCCTTATATCAGACTTACCATTAGCAACAACTCTTATATCATTAATAATAAGTTCGTTATCTAAAGTTACACTAGCAATAGCGATATACTTACTATTATTAATAAATCTTATTCTTGTAGAAGTTATATCCATTATTTTTCTCCTTTATAAAATTTGAAGTGGTGGGTACTCTTGTATCCACCACTTTTAGGGATTAAATAACTTGTGCTTTAGTGCAAGTAATTATAAGCTTCAACAATCTGCGTAATATCATAATTGTTCTTAATATATTCTCTTACTAAATCATAAATATTAACAAGAGAAATGAACTTATTATAATTCTTGCTAGAAAAAGAAATATAAGTGCCATCAGAATTAATATTGATTTCGTTGATTGTTTCATCAAACTTAGAATAACATAATAATTTAGTTACTTCTTTTTTGGAGTAAAAGTTACAAATATAACTATCAACATGAGTTACACTAATAACTAATTCAATTAAGTTATCTTCAAGTGTATTTACTCTAGTTCTACCTGTATTTTCAACTTGTAACGTGGACAAATTGTCCACATCGTCCTCGTCTTCAACGCTATCAATATCTGAAATATTTGTTTCTGAGTTCTGTGTTTTTTCCTTTTCGGAAAAAATTTCCTCATTTTTAATGGTAGTATCACTTGATTTTGTAGAGGAATGTTCAACTTGTTCAGTAGATAAGTTGTCCTCGTTTTCAATAGGGTTAGTATCAAAATTCTTTTCTACTTTGTCTATAACTTTTTTACTACTAATAGAAGTATTACTTGACTTCTCTGAAGCTTGTTTAACTTGTTCTGTGGACAAATTGTCCACATCTTCCAAAAGTTGAGGAGTACCAACAGAAGAAAAAACACCTTTTAAGATAGCTTCATAATCAGCAGGATTATCTTTGATTAACCTTGCTTTTTCCGTTGTAATTTTACAATCACTTGCGTGATTAATTAGATATGTAAATACATCACCTTGTTCCTTATCAGTGAGGTAGGAAAGTTCAACACCTGCAATTAACGGAATACTACCACCATCAACTCTACTTAGTAGTGGTTTAATAAGGTATGTTAATCGTATGTAACGATAAACTTTCTTTCTGCTCAAATTACTTTCGTTTGCAATTACTTTAATAGCACTATTAGTTGTTTTACTTAATAGTTCTTCTTTCCTTTTAAATGCAAAGGCAAGTTCTGACGGTAAGTAATCATTATTTCTTTCTGTGTTAGTATCAATAATAATCAATTCTTTTTCGTCATCAGACAGATTATTTCTAATGATACATTTACAGGTTTTAAGTCCTGCTAATTCACAAGCTCTCTTTCTGTGCCGACCTGCTAGCAAGTCATACATATCTGAGTTATCTTTTGATTGTGTAACAACACAAGGGTCAAGCTGACCGTTGCGTTTGATACTGTCAACCAATGTATTGATAGTATCCTCGTGGATAATAAACGGTTGCTCAGATATTTCTCTAATCTTATCTATCGGAATATCAACAATAGTATTTTCACTCATACTATTGTTTGCAACATCTTGTTCCGTTATTGCAAAGCTAAGTGATTGCTTTTTAATATTCATTATTCATCACCAACTTTCTTGAGAATATAACCGATAACAGTCATATATTCAAGACCAACGATAGAACGAGGAGAACTAACACAAGTACGGTTCATTCCGACAGCATTCTTAACTTCTGTACGATATGATATAGTTTGAGGAATAACTAAGTCACCGTAGCTTTCCTCTAAAGCTGATAAAACTTCTTTGCTATGTTTGGTTGCTTTTTGATACATTGTTGGTAAGAAACCTAAAAGATATTTCGATACATCTGTATCTTTCTTAATGTTAACCAATGTTTGCAAAGTCTTTTCTACTTGAGAATAAGAAAGAATATCTGTTTGGACCGGTATTAGTAGTTTGTCACAAGAAGCTAATGCGTTAGTTACAAGCAAATCACTGGCAGGGGAACAGTCAAGAATGATAAAGTCATACTGGTTGAAGTATTCATCACTTAATGCTTCTTTGAGAATATTAGTACAATCGTTCTTACTAGCTAAATAAGAAGGAATACCCTTAAGTGTTTCTTCTTGTGCAGGAATGAAATCAAAGTTTTCAGAAGTGAAATGACGAACAAAATCATCGTGATTAATAATCATACCACCAATAGAATTAACAAGTAATTCTGCGATTGTAGGTTTTCTATCCGGCTCAAAGCCAAGCCATAGGCTACAATTAGCTTGATAGTCAAGGTCAATAACAAGCACTTTCTTGTTACACTTAGCAAGTCCACTTGCAATGTTAACGACTGTAGTTGTTTTACCTACGCCACCTTTTTGGTTCGCTACTGCGATAATTGTTGTTTTTGTGTTCTGTTTCATTTTTAATCTAATCCTTTCATCGTGGACAATTTGTCCAAGTTTATATATAAAAAACCGATTACTTAAATAAGTAATCGGTTCTAAATATCGTATTTAATTTTGTCTATATCGTATTTCAAAAACTTATCTAATTTACTAACATCAATATTTCTGTACTGTTCTTCAAGGTGAGTGTATATGTCTAAAGTGAGTTGAACACTCGAATGACCCATAAGTTTTGAAGCAGTTAGTGGGTCAATACCACTTAAAAATAGCAATGTACAATACATATGTCGAAGTTGATGTGCATTAAATTTATCAATTACTTTGGGTATGCCTTTAGGGTCAAACTTTGATGGTATGTCATTATTATGTAGTTCTTTATATTTTTCGCAATATGAAAAATAATTAATATCATTTTGATATGTATTCCAATATCTACTCCATGTAGATGGAGATTGTAGCCCTCCATTTTGTTGAGGGCAAACTAAATAGGATTTAGCATTTAATTTTGCTTTTTGAAGATAATCTATAATAACACTAGGTAATGGAACAAATCTTGTTTTACCGTTTTTAGTTCCTTCAGTAATATCAAATTTGTTGGTGTCAATTTGTTGAACACTTTTATTAACATAAATGCCCTTACGCTGATAAATATCTTCAATATGAATATCGTCCCAATTTAAAGCTAACAATTCACCTTTGCGAAGTCCTGCAAATAACATAATCATAGCACCAGTTTGCATTCTGTTTTCAACCTTAAGTACTAATTCATACTGTTCCATAGAAATGGCTTTAACATTTTTCTTAGGTGCGTTTTTGGGTATTCGCTTTTTTGCATTTCGTGCTGGATTTAGCATTATTAATTCTCTATCAATAGCTGACTCGAAAATGTTATAAGAAATATTTGCAGTTTGAGAAAGAGTCTTCTTGCTTGATGGTTTATGTGTGTGTGGATTTTCATAAGCTAGTGAATACATCATATCATCAACCATTGGAGGTTTAATATCTACTAATTTTATTAATCCTATATAATGATTGATTCTGTTGATACAATACTCAAGAGATTTTCCATATTTATAAGTAACACCAATTCTTGCTCTTTGTAACCACTCGTTTGCGAATTCTGAAAACAACATATCTTTATTCATAAATAATCACCAAATGGAGATTATATCATAAAATACTAATTATTACAATCTAAGACCCTACGAACCAGTAGGTCGGGGGTTCGAGTCCCTTTCAGCGCGCCATGCCTTGGAAACTTAGTTTCCAAGGCTTTTTTCTTTTGTTTTTTATTTTTTTAATTTTGAATGTAGAAAAAAGGATTGCCTGTTTCACAAATTTGGGCTTTTCAATTTTGTCTGTGGGTAAAGGTAAG